>Ga0209061_1001332_pt1 | contig 42464 bp, 39 predicted proteins | sample Coa_R1_10_FD_187157 | JGI IMG/M metagenome (GOLD analysis project Ga0209061, IMG submission 187157) | Surface soil microbial communities from Centralia Pennsylvania, which are recovering from an underground coalmine fire - Coalmine... | ecosystem: Environmental > Terrestrial > Soil >...
CGCCGCCCGCCGAGAGCTCGGCCGCGTGGTCCGCGTCCGCCCGCTCAGCCGTTGATGGGCCCTGAGCCCTCGCGCAGGCTCCCCGCGTTCCTGCCTGACCGGTGGGCGAGGATCTCGGCGACGATGGCGACCGCCGTCTCCTCCGGGGTGCGCGCACCGAGGTCGAGGCCGACCGGGCCGTGGATCCGCTCGAGGTCGTCGCGGGCCACGCCGAGCTGGGTGAGGCGCTCGATCCGGGCCGCCTGGGTGTGGCGAGAGCCGAGAGCGCCGACGTAGCACCCGGTCGCGAGCGCGGCTGCGAGCGCCGGGGTGTCGACCTCGGGGTCATGGGAGAGCACGACCGCGGCGTCGCGCTCTCCGAGCGAGGCCACGGCCACTGCCGCCGAGGGTCCGTCGGTGACCTCCACGTCCCAGCCGAGGAGCCTCCCCTGCACGCCGAGGGCGGTGGCGAGCTCCGCCTCGCCGACCACGACGAGCCGCGTCGTCGGCACGTGGGCCTCGACCACCACGTTGTGGCCGGCCGCCGTGTGGACCTCGCTCACGGCCCGCCCTGCCCTGAGGGCCGCGAGGCACCAGGCCTCCGCCTGCGCGTCGAGGGCGGCGTCACCGAGAGAGCCGAGGCGTCGGGCGCCTCGCGTCGCCGGCTCGTCGACCATGGCGAGCGACGCCGCCCTCAGTGCTCGGCCCGGCTCGTCACCGGGGACGAGGGTGGCGATGGCAACCGGACGGCTCGCCTCGGCGAGGGCGGCGAGGGCGTCCTGCCCGAGGCACTCGAGCGTGGTCGTGAGCACCTCGGCGACCCCGCCGCATGCCATCCCTGCCGCAACGGCGTCGGTGTCGCCGACGCGCACCCCGATCAAGGTGGCCGGCGTGCCGAGCGCTCCGGCGAGGACGCCGTCGGCCAGACCACCGAGCAGGGAGCCGCTCGTGACGCCGGAGCGATCAAGCAGCGCCGCCTCGCCGGCGCGCCGGCCACCGAAGCCGCGGAAGGCCACCACCCTCGCGAGGGCGAGCTCGCCGGGCCTGGCGCCATCGGCAAGTGCCGATGCGGCGCGGCGAGCGACCGCATGGATCCCCGTGCCGGTCGTCTCCGCCCGCTCGGCTTGGCTCGGCGGCTGGCTCGGCGTCATCTGGCCGCCCGGGTGCTCGTCACGCCGGCATCCTACGGGCCGGGAGCGAGCTCCTCGATGGCGAACTCAGGGCAGTTGGCGATCGCGAGGCGCGCCTTGGCCTCGAGCTCGGGCGGGACGGTGCCGTCGCCGACGACGCTCGAGGTGCCGTAGTCGTCGACGTCGAACAGCTCCGGGGCCAGCCCGTAGCAGCGTGCGTGGCCCTGGCACTTGTCGGGGTCGACTCTGATCCTCACGGGAACACCACGGGCAGCTGCCGCGGACCCCGCACCTGGCCGCCAGCCCACGTGACCTCGGCGCCCTCTTCGAGGCGGAACTCGGGGATGGCCGCGAGCCACTCCTCGAGAGCCACCCGCAGCTCCATGCGGGCGAGGTTGGAGCCGGCGCAGCGGTGGATGCCGGCGCCGAAGGCGACGTGACGGTTGTGTGCCCGGTCGAGCACGACCTCGTCGGGCCGCTCGAACACCTCGGGGTCCCGGTTGGCGGCGGGGAAGCTCAACAGGATGCGATCGCCCGCTTTCATCGGGCAGCCGTTCAGCTCGACGTCGCCGGTCACGATGCGGGCCATCGTCACTGGCGAGTACGCCCGGAGCAGTTCCTCGATCGCTAGCGGCCAGATCTCGGGCTCGGCCACGAGCCGCCGCCGGTCCTCGGGATGAGTGGCGAGGTGCCACAGCGAAGAGCCGATCGCGCTCCAGGTCGTGTCGATGCCCGCGATGAGCACGAGAGCGGCCGCCCCCATCACGATGCTGTCGTCGATGGGCTGGCCGTCGACCTCCGTGCGGAGGAGCTCGCTCAGCAGGTCGCCCCCCGGTCCGCGGCGGCGGCGCTCGACCTCCGCCACGAAGTAGTTGAGGAGGCCCTCCATCCCGTGGAGGGAGCGTTCGGCGTCGTCGGCGAACTCGAGGACCTCCCGAACCCAGCCGGTGAAGGTGTCGGAAAGGTCCTCTTCCACCCCGAGGATGTGGCTGATGACGCGGACCGGGATCTGCTGCGCGTAGTCGGCAGCCGCGTCCGCCCTCCCGTCCTCGACGAAGCACTCGATCAACCTGCGGCAGAGCTGGCGGGTGAGGTCCTCGTAGCCCTCGACCCGGCGGTGGGAGAACCACGGCAGGAGCAGGCGGCGGGTCCAGGTGTGAAGCGGCGGGTCGGCCGAGATGGGCGGCAGCCCGTAGGCGAGCACCGGCTCGTCCGGCTCCTCGCCGTCAAAGGGGATGACCCCGACCTCGATCGAGCTGAAGTGCTCGATGTCGTGGGCGATGGCGGTGACGTCCTCGTAGCGAGTGGGCAGCCAGTTGCTGCCGCGCCGGTTGGTGTGGGCGATCGGGCAGCTCTCCCGAAGCATCCGCCAGGTCTCGAACGGGCTGCGGACGTAGTCCGGATCCATGACGTCGAAGTCGGAGGTCCAGTCGCTCACCGGTCGGGTGGTCGTCATGTCGTCCCCTTGTCCCGGGCGGGTTCCCCCCTCGCCGCAGCGATCACACTATGCCTCCGGCACCCTGGCGTGCACGTCGATGACAGTTCGGCAGACAGCAGCGGACTGCGCCGACGACGGCGAACCTGCCGGGCCGTCCGGCGGGGCCCCCTCGCGCCGTGGCGCCTTCGGCTCGCTCGCTCGGCTCGCCCACCAGCCTGCGCCGGCGATCACGAGGGCGGCCGCCACGGCACCGGCGAGCGCAGCCGTGCCGAGACCGAGGCACTTCAGGGCGGCGGCGGCGACGACGAGGGTGATGGCAGGTCGAAGGCGACGGCCCCGGGTTGAACGCGACGACACCAGCGAGCCCGCGACGACCGCCGGGGTGCTCCCGATCACGACCGAGAGGCTGAGCGGGAGCTCGACATGCCCGAAGAGGAGCGAGCCCACCCCGGCGGCGAGCGTGAGTGGCACGGCCTGTGCGAGATCGGTGCCCACGAGCTGGCGGAGCTCGACGGCCGGGTAGATGAGGAGGAGGAGGACCATGACGAGCGAGCCGGCGCCGACCGACGTGAGGCCGACGGCGAGACCGGCGACCGCGCCTGCGGCCGCGCTCGCGACCGGGCGGAGCTCGAGCTCGTGGACGCTTGCGGGTGGCACGGTTCTCCGGCGCCGGGCGACGAGGGGGCGGAGGCGGGCCGCCGCCACCCCGAGGAGCATCACTGCGCCGAGGGTGCTCTCGACGGCTCGTTCGGCCGCGTGGGACTCCCCGAGGGTGCGCAGCAGGAGCGTTCCGAGGAGAGCCGCCGGGACCGAACCTATCGTCAGCCAGCCGGCAAGACGGAAGTTGACGGTGCCGGCGGCGGCATGCACGGCGGCGCCGGCCGGGCGCATCACGATCGCGGCGACGAGGTCGCTCGAGATCGCCGCCGAGGGGGCCACGCCGAACACGAGGACCAGCATGGGGGTCATGAGGGCGCCACCGCCGGTGCCGGTGAGACCCACGAGGAGACCGACCGCCGCGGCACCGAGCACGACGGGCAGCTCCAGGTGCACCGCCGTATTATAGTAAAACCATAAACTAACTAGCTAATGCTCACGCGCTCCCGTGCGTGCACGAGAGGTACGCCGGCAGTCGCGGCGCGGCTGCCGGCACCAGCTCGGAGAGGAAGCGGAGCGTCGGCCACGCCTGCTCGGTGAAAAAGGCCGTGCCGGCTGGCCCGCTGAGCACGGCCACGTCGGCCGGGCGGGGGCACGCACGAGCGAAGTCGGCGACACCCCTCGCAAAGGCGTCACCGGTGTGCTGCACCACGCGAAGCGGCTTGCCGGCGAGCGCGCCGGCGTGCCGGATCACGTCGTAACGGTCGAACTGGGCCCGAGAGGTGAAGGCGGACGGGTCGGCCTTCCTCGCGGCGTGGTAGTCGGGCCAGATCGACGGGCTGATGGCCGCCGCCGCCGCAAAGAGCTCGGGGTGCTCCTCGGCAAAGAGGATCGCGCCGTAACCGCCCATGGCGATCCCGGTGACGAGCACGGGGCGGGAGTGGCCGAGGCCGATCCGCTGGCACATCGGGATGAGCTCCTCGACGACCATCGCCATCGGGTCGTCGCCGGGGCGGGGGTGCCAGTAGCCGTCCCCACCGTCTGCGCAGACCATGGCCATCGGGTGGATCGTGTTCCCGTCGTGGCCGAGACTGAGCGCCGTGGCGAGCGGGTACCCGCCGAACAGGCTCGCGTGGCTTCCGCCGTAGGGGTGGAGGTAGACGAGGAGCGGGAGCACGTCACCCCTCACGTAGCCGGGCGGGTAGGCCAGGGTGTAACCGACCTGGCGGTTCCTCGCCCGTGAGAAGAACTGGCCGGTGTAGGTGACCCCGCGGCCGATTCGCCGGTAGGGAGGGTCGGTCGTGCAGCGGCCGGAGAACGTGCTGAGCGGGGGACCGAGGAGGATGCCGCCCTGGTCCTCCTGGCGGCGGGAGAGCTCGATGCCGGTGATGCCACCGGCAAGCGCGATCGGGATGCCGAGACCGAGGCCGAGCACCTTGCGCCGCGACCAGGCGTGCCGCCGGTTCCCGGCGGCCTCGGGAGGGGCGTCGTGACCGAGATCGCTCACGGGCCGAACTGTAGGTTGCGGCACCGGAGCAAGAGCGTCGGCACCGCGGTGGCTTCCTGCTCCTCGGGCCCGGAGGTCACCTCGCCGCCCACGTGCCGAGGCTACCTCCCGATGCCGGGATCTGCTGGCGGGGGAGCTGTCAGGAGCGGCGAAACCGGTCGAGCCGGCGACGGTCGCGCTTGGTCGGCCGCCCGGAGGAGGCCGGGCGCGCGAGCGCCGGGCGGGCGTCCTCTCGCGCCGTCGGTGGAGTGCGGTCGGCCAGGCACTCCGCGGCGAGGGCGGCGCCGACCCGGCGCTCGATCACCCGGGTCACCTCGAGCACGCGCATGCGCCCTCCGGCGTAGGCCGTCACCGTGTCGCCGACGCGCACCGCAGTGGCCGGCTTGGCCGGCATCCGGTTCACCTTGACGTGGCCGCCCCGGCAGGCGCCGGTCGCCGCGGAGCGGGACGGGTAGATCCGCACCGCCCAGAGCCAGCGGTCGACGCGCGTGCTGAGGAGCTCTCCGGCCACGCCGCGGTCAGCCTCTTGTGAGGGGTCGGTACTTGATGCGGTGGGGCTGGTCTGCTTCGAGCCCGAGCCGCTTGCGGCGGTCTGCCTCGTAGTCGCTGAAGTTGCCCTCGAACCACCGCACCTGCGACTCGCCCTCGAAGGCGAGGACGTGGGTCGAGATCCGGTCGAGGAACCACCGGTCGTGGCTCACGACGACGACGCAGCCCGGGAAGGCGAGAAGGCCGTCCTCCAGCGCGCGCAGCGTGTCGACGTCGAGGTCGTTCGTCGGCTCGTCGAGGAGCAGGACGTTGGCCCCGCTCTTCAGCACCTTGGCCAGCTGCACCCGGTTGCGCTCGCCGCCTGAGAGCTCTCCCACCTTCTTTTGCTGGTCGCTCCCCCTGAAGCCGAAGCTCGAGACCCACGCCCTGGCGTGGATCTCCCGGTTGCCGATGACGATCCGCTCGAGCCCTCCGGTGATCTCGTCGAAGACGGTGGCGCCGGGGTCGAGGGCGTCCCGGGACTGGTCGACGTAGGCGAGCACCACGGTCGCGCCGATCTCGAGCCTGCCGGCGTCCGACTCCTCCTCGCCGACGATCAGCCTGAGGAGCGTGGTCTTGCCCGAGCCGTTCGGGCCGATGACGCCGACGATGCCGCCCGGGGGGAGGAGGAACGAGAGACCGTCGATGAGGAGCCGGTCCTCGTAGCCCTTCGAGAGCCCATGCGCGTCGACGACCTGGTCGCCGAGGCGCGGTCCAGGGGGGATCGAGATCTCGAGCCCCGCCGGGCGGCGCTCGGCCGACTCGGCCTCGGCGACGAGGTCGTGGTAGGCGTTGATGCGGGCCTTGCCCTTCGCCTGGCGGGCGCGAGGTGACATCCGGATCCACTCGAGCTCCCGCTCGAGTGCCTCAGCTCGTGCCCGGTCGGCCCGCTCCTCCGCGGCGAGGCGCGCCTGTTTCTGCTCGAGCCAGGAGGTGTAGTTGCCCTCCCACGGGATCCCGAAGCCCCGGTCCAGCTCGAGGATCCAGCCGGCGACGTGGTCGAGGAAGTAGCGGTCGTGCGTGACCGCCACGACCGTGCCGGGGTACTCCTGCAGGGTCCGCTCCAGCCATGCCACCGACTCGGCGTCGAGGTGGTTCGTCGGCTCGTCGAGCAGGAGGAGGTCGGGCCTCGAGAGGAGAAGGCGGCACAGCGCGACACGGCGTCGCTCCCCTCCCGAGAGGGTCGTCACCGGAGCGTCGGCGGGCGGGAGCCGGAGGGCGTCCATCGCGATCTCGAGGGTCCGCTCGAGGTCCCAGGCTCCGGCGGCGTCGATCTCGCTCTGGAGCTGGGCCTGCTCGGCGAGTAGGGCGTCGAGGTCGGCGCCAGGCTCACCGAAGGCGGCGCAGACCTCGTTGAAGCGCTCGATGAGCGCCCGTTGTGCGGCGACGCCATCCGACACGTTGCCGAGCACGTCCTTTTCGGGGTCGAGCTGTGGCTCCTGGGGAAGGTACCCGACGGTGAAGCCAGGCGTCAGCCGTGCTTGGCCGGTGAAGCCGTCGTCGGTTCCCGCCATGATGCGTAGGAGCGAGGACTTCCCGGAGCCGTTGGCACCGATGACGCCGATCTTGGCGCCCGGGTAGAAGGAGAGGTTGATGCCGCGCAGGACCTCCCGGTCGGGGGGGTAGAAGCGGCGCAGGTCGCGCATCGTGAAGATGAACTGGGCCGGCATGCCCTCAAGTGTGCCGGGAACGGGACCCTCTCGGAGCGCTCGCCTCCGCGCGGGCGGCACCCGCTCGGGGGATGTTGGCCCAAGCACGGGGCGAGCTGGCCGCCCGAGGCGGTGAGTGGAGACGACGCCTGGCGAACGGATCGACGCGACGCTGGCGGCGCCTCACGAGTATGGCGCGCCGACATGCTCCGTTGCTCGTCCCACTCTGGGTGCAGGCGAGGAGAACCCCCGGGTGGACCGAGCCGGACTACCCCGACCTCGACGCGCAGATCCCCGAGGGGCCGCGCCGGCGAGGCCGCGCTGGGACCGAGCTACCGCTCCCGACGGCGTCGCCGTCGGGCCGAGCTCTGTCGTGCAGGGCTCAGATCGAGCCCACGCGGGTGGAAAGCGGCGCGCCTGCGTTCCAGGCGATCGCGTCGGCGAAGGCGAGAGCGAGGTCGACGTCGCCGGACTCTGCGTCCGCGTAGGCCCGGTGCAGGTTGAGCACGAGGCGTTCGGAGTCGGCCCAGGCGGCGAACTCGCCGAGCTCGGTCTCGCGGGCCACCTCGAGGGGCGACCGGCCGGCCCGCCTCCCCGCCTCTGCGCGATCGAGCACGAGCCGGTAGTACCGCTCGTGCTCACCGAGCACCCGGTCGAGCTCCCGGGCCGGGACGATCGGACCGTGGCCCGGCACGAGTTGCTCTGGCCGGAACGACCACAGCCACTCGAGCGAGCGGAGGGCGCCCTCGATCGAGCCGGCCACGACGAGCGGGGTCAGCCCGTGGAAGATGAGGTCGCCGCTGTAGAGGACCTGCTGGTCCGGCAGCCACACGGCGAGGTCGCCGGTCGTGTGGGCGGCATAGCCGGGGTGCAGGACCTCGACCCGCACGCCGCCCAGGTGGATCGTGACGTCACGGCTGATCGTGAGGTCGGGCACGCGGCGGCCGACCCCGCCCCAGTCCGGCACCGGGTCCCACAGGGGTGGGCAGGCATCGATGACCGGGTCGACGAGCAGGCGGGCGCGCATGTTCTCGTGGCCGATCAAGAGCGCCTCGTTCGGCAAGAGGCTGTTGCCGTAGGTGTGGTCGCCGTGCTCGTGGGTGTTGACGGCGATCCGCACTGGGCTCCCACCGGTCGCGCCGGCGAGCGACCCGAGGAATCGCCGGGTTCTCGCGGCCGTGGCGCAGGTGTCGATGACGAGGGTCTGGCCGGCCGCAACGACGGCTCCTGCGTTGTTCACCCACCAGGTGCCGTCGGGCTGCACGTAGGCGAAAACGCCGGGAGCAAGCTCGTGGAGCGCAGGCTCGCCGTGCTCGCCAGCCGGGTGGGGCTCGGCCATGAGCTCCGATCGTAGGTCGCTCGGGGCGCAACCGGCCCCGGGAGGCGATAGGTTGCCGGAGATGGCCGGCGGCGAGATCCCGCTGTCGCGAGGAGTGCCCGAGACGGTGCTGCCCGAGGTGCCCGCAGACTGGGCGGCCGACTTGGCGCGGGCGCAGGCGGCGCCCGCCGAGGAACGGCTCGCGGCGGTCTCCCAGGTGGCCGCGAGCCACCCGCGCTACCTCGAGGCGTGGGCGACGCTCGCCGAGCTTGCCGGCGACCCGGTGGCCTCCTACGCCTACGCCCGCGTCGGCTACCACCGCGGCCTCGACGCGCTGCGCGCGGCCGGATGGAAAGGCTCCGGCTACGTCCGCTCGCGCGAGCCCTCCAACCTCGGCTTCCTCCGCTCGCTCGCAGCCCTCCGGCGGGCGGCCGAGACGATCGGGGAGGAGGACGAGGCCGAGCGGTGCCGGCTCTTCCTCGCCCAGCTCGACCCGGACCGGCGCCGGTGACCGCCTTGTCAGCGGCCGAGTGGCGGGCTCACTTCCCCTCGAGGAGCTGCTCGACCGGTTTCACGCCGGCCCGGCCGGCCCTGATCCGCCAGTGGAGCACGGCTCCGTACCAGACGAGGGCGACGATCGCTCCGTAGCCGAGGAACTTGTCCGAGCCGAGGAAGATGCCCGGCGCCGACAGGGCGAGCATCACCGCAACGGAGTAGACGAGCACGATCCCGATCACCGGCACGGCCCACCGTCCGAGGTTGAAGGCTCCTGGGACGGCGTCGGCCACCCTGCGCTTGTGGGCGTAGGCGACGGTGATGAGGAAGTAGATGATGTAGGGGATGATCGCCGTCGCACCCACGAGCGTCCCGTAGGCGCTCGACTGGAAGTAGCCGTACACCATCACTCCGATGTCGATGACGGCGAAGACGAGGAGGGCGACGATCGGCGTCTGCGTGCGGGTGTTCACCTTCCGCAGCCATCCGGACGCCGGCAGCATGTTGTCGCGGGCCATCGAGTAGACGAGGCGGGCCTGGGCGCCGGCTCCGACGACAAGGATGGCGAACATCGAGAAGATGACGAAGGCGACGAACACCTTCACGAGCCACGGAGTGAGCCAGTAGCCGGCAATCGTGATGAGGGGCAGCGGCGACTTCTCGACGGCGGGAAGGCTCGGGATGGCGAGCGTGAAGCCGATGAGGGCGAGCATGCCGAGCACGCCCGAGCCGACGACGGCCATGATGACGCCGCGCGGGACCGAGCGGCGGGCGTCGACGGCCTCCTCGGAGAGGTCGGCGGCGAGCTCGAAGCCGACGAGCGTGTAGGCGCCGAGCAGGCTCGCGAGCACGAACGAGTACCAGACCGGGTTGCCGCTCGGGTTCGTCGTCTGGAACAAGATGCCGTATCCGTGCGTGCTCGGCTTGTCGTGGATCCCCCAGAGCACGAAGAGCAGGACGGCGAAGACGACGGTGCCGAGGATCTCGGTGAACACGGCGATGTTGTTGACCCTCGCCGCGACCTGCACGCTCACGATATTGATGATCGCCGGCAGGATCATGAGGATGATGGCGACCGTGAGCACGAGGTGCGGGCTTGGTGTGTTGACGTTGAACTCGCTCAGCAGCAGCGGCGACGCCACGAGCAGCATGATCGATCCGCCGCCCACCGTCATGTAGAGGAGGCCTGCGAAGCCGACGAACCAGCCGTAGGAGGGGTTCACGAGGCGGGCGCTCCACTGGTAGGCATAGCCGGCGAGCGGTATGCGGGTACCGAGCTCGGCCACGACGAGGGCGATGAAGGTGTTGCCGACCGCCACGATCGGCCACGTCCAGATCGAGGCGGGGCCCCAGTGGGTGAGGCCGAACGAGTAGTTGAGGAAGATGCCGGTCGTGATCGAGATGATCGAGAAGGCGATGGCGAACATCGAGAAGAAGCGGAGGGTCCGCCGCAGCTCGGGCCGGTAGCCGGAGCGGCGGACGAACGCGTCCTCCTGCTCGGGCCCGTTCGCCGGGCCGGTGTTCCTGTCCGGTCCGGTCACGGCGGCGGTGGCCTGGGAGCCGCCCTCGCCGGGCTCGCGTGTCGTCACTTCGGACATCTGCTACCTCCTGTCGTCACGGGTGGTGATGTGCGCGAAGAGCCGCGAAGGCGCCGTCGGTCGCCTCGAGGACCCGTTCGAGCTGGTCCTCGGTCATGGCGGCCGACACGAACCAGTTGTGGCGGGGGTGGATGAAGGCGCCCCGGCGGAGCGCCTCGGCGGCAAAGCGATCGGCCATCTCATGGTGGCGGTCACCGTCGAACGAGAGGTAGGGCATCTGGGGCGGCCCGGTCTGGCTCACCGTGAACCCCCAGCTCTCCGCCTGTTTGGCGAGCCCGGCCCTCAGCTGCTCGCCGCGCGAGGCCATCCTCGTGACGGCGTCCTCGGCTCGCAGGCTGGCGATCGTGGCCAGGCTGGCCGCCATCGGCACGGCGGCGAACCAGAACGAGCCGGTGGCGAAGACCTCCTCTGCTGCTGCCCTGTAGCGCTCGCTGCCGAGCACGGCCGCGAGCGGGTAGCCGTTCGCGATCGCCTTGCTCCACGCGGAGAGGTCCGGCAGGACGCCGATCGGCTCCCAGCTGCTCCCGAAGTGGAGGCGGAAGCCGCATCGGACGTCGTCGAGCACGAGGGCGGCGCCCGTCTCGTCGCAGAGGGCTCTCAGGCCGTGAGCAAAGGCCGGGTCGACGAGCTCCTGATCGAACCCGGCGTCGTGGCGGAAGGGCGAGACGACGACGGCGGCGAGGTCTCCTCCTGCTCGCTCGGCCGCCTCTTCGACCGAGGCGAGGTCGTTGTAGAGGTAGGTGTCGAGGTTGGCGCGGTCGGCTGCGGTCACTCCGGCGGGTCGAGGGGTGCACCACGGCGCCGCTCCGTGATAGGCGCCTTTCGCCACGAGCACCCGCGCCCGCCCGGTGGCTGCTCTTGCGATCGTGCAGCACAGGGTCGTCGCGTCGGTGCCGTTCTTCTGGAACATCGCCCAGTCGGCGTGGGCGACGGTGCGCACCAGCTCCTCGGCGAGGTCCACGATGAGCTCCGAAGGGCCGTTCATGCAGTCGCCTCGGGCCGCCTGGGCCGCGACGGCCTCCTCGACCGCCGGGTGGCGGTGGCCGAGCAGAACGGGTCCGAAACTGCACATGAGGTCGACGTACTCGTTGCCGTCGACGTCCCAGACGAGGGCGCCTTCGCCGGCGGCCATGAACTGCGGGTACTCCTCGGGGAGGTGCCGCGCGCTCTGGTGGCCGTACATGCCGCCAGGGATCACCTTCTCGGCCCGCCGGCGCAGGGCCGCGTCTCGGAGGTGAGGGTGGCGCTCTACCTCGTCGCTCGCCATGGGGGCCTCCACGCAGTCGGTGCCAGCAGCGGGTTTCCAAGAGTTTAGCCGGACGTCCGTCAAAAATCTAGAGGCGTATCATCGTCGGAGCTGGGTGGATCGGGAGGTGAGAGGTTGCCGAAGGTCGTCGACTGGGACGAGCGGCGGGACGAGATCTTGTCGGCCACCTGGCGCGTGATCGCGCGCGAAGGCCTCGTCGGGACCACGATCCGGGCCATTGCCGAGGAGGCGGGGTGCTCCCGGGGGATCCTCGCCCACTATTTCAACGACAAGGCCGGCATCCTCGGCTCGGCGCTCGTGATGTCGCACCGCCGGGTCGGCGCCCGCATGGATGCGATCGCCGCCACGGCCTCGGGGATGGCCGCGCTCCGGGCCGTCATGCTCGAGGCACTCCCGCTCGACGAGCAGCGTGACCTCGAGGCCCAGATCGAGGTGAGCTTCTGGGGCCGGGCGCTCTCGAGCGAGGAGCTCGCCGGCCTGCAGCACGCGGAGTTCGAGCGCCTCTGGAGCCGCTTGCGCCGGCACCTGGAGGAGGCGCTTGACGCCGGCGAGATCGACCCCGGGATCGACCTCGAGTGTGCGACCCATGAGCTCGTCATGCTGATCGACGGTCTCAGCGTCGAGCGGGTGCTCTATCCCTCCCGGGTGCCGGCCGATCGGCAGGTCACCCTGCTCGACCGGGTGCTCGACGGCTTCCGGCCCCGGTCTGCCGGCAACGGCCGGCGGCGGCGCACGTAACCCTCCACGCAACCTGCCAAGAGCGCCGGGGCGGAGGCCCGGTGCTCACACCCCGCGCAGGTTGCGCGCGAACTGCTCCGCCCCGATGTTGGCGCCGCAGACGACGACGCCGACCCGGACGCCGTCGAGGCGGTCTCTGAGCGGGTGCATCACAGCCGCGAGCGCCGCTGCGCCGGCGGGCTCGGTGACGAGCTTTCCGGCAGAGAACAGGAGCCGCATCGCGTCGCGGATCTGGTCGTCGGTCACGAGCACCACCTCGCTCAGCATGAGGCGGTTGAGGCCGAACGAGTAGGGCTCACAGCGGGGCGCGCCGAGGGAGTCGGCAATCGTCCGGACGGCGTCGATCGCCTCCGGCCGCCCGCTCGCGAAGCTCCGGTGGAGGCTGTCGGCGCCCTCCGGCTCGACGGCGACGACCGCCGCCTCGGGCAGCAGCTGTCGCACCGCGCTCGCGACCCCGGCCGAGAGGCCGCCGCCCCCGGCGGCCACGACGACGGCGTCAAGCGAGTCGCCGGCGGCCCGGACCTGCTCGACGAGCTCGAGCCCGACCCCGGCCGTGCCGAGTGCCGTCTTCGGGCCCTCGAAGGGGTGCACCATCGTGCGGCCCTCGCGACGGACGATCTCCTCGGCCCTGTCGAAGGCGACGTGGACGTCCTCGACGAACTCGACCATCCCGCCGTAGGCAGCGCAGAGCTCGACTCGGAACGGATCGGCGCTGTGCGGCATCACGATCTTCGCCGTCGTGTGGAGGATGCGGGCGGAGTAGGCGAGCGAGATGGCGTGGTTGCCGGCCGAGACGCCGGTGACGCCTCGGGCGAGGGCCGCCTCGTCGAGATCGAGCATCACCGACAAAGCGCCGCGGGGCTTGAAGCTGCCCGTCTTCTGGAACAGCTCCTCCTTCAGCCAGATCCGCGTCGAGGCCCCGACTGCCGCATCCACGGCATCTCCCTCGAGGCGGCGGACGGGCGTCGTGAGGACGAGGTCGCCGAGCCGGGCACGATTCGCGCGGATCTCCTCGATCGTCGGCACCCTTGGCGGGCCAGGGCCGTCGGGCGGAGGCGACGTGGTCGGGGTCATCGCGGCCACGGTACCGCCGCCGGTCAGAAGGCGGTGGACCGGCTCACGCGGGCTCGGCGAAGCGCACCCCAGGGAAGCGTCCGAAGTCGGAGTCGTAGGTACGGACCGTTGCCCGGTGCTCGAGAGCGAGCGCCGCGAGGTGCGCATCGCTCGTCAGGTTGGCGCCCGTCCCGGTCCGGCTGAGGAGGCCGGCGAGGATGTTGAGGTGGTCGGGCGTCGGGTGGACGAGGACCGCGCGAGGAGCCTCCAGCCAGCCGGCGACGACGGCGATGGCGTCTTCCGGGTCAAGCGGGTTCGGGAAGAGCCCGGGACGGGTCGTGAGGCGCAGGAAGGCCAGGAGAACCTGCCAGGCGAACCCGATCGACTCGCCGGCGTAGAGCTCATGGTCCAACCAGTCGCGCGCGACCGAGTGGCGCCGGTCGCTCCGGTTGACGGCGTAGATGAGGACGTTCGCGTCGACGAGGTTCACTTACTTGCCGGCGCGCCGCTTCCGCACCAGCTCCTCGTCCTCGATCTCGTCGGCGAGGCTGAGGGCTCGGTCCAGGTTCACCTGCGGCGCACCGAGGTCGTAGGCCGTGGTCCGCCGCAGGGGCGCAGGAGCGCTGCCGAGACCTGCCCGGATCGCCTCGTTCACGACCTGCTTGAACGAGCCACCACGCTCCCGCATGCGACGCCGCACCAGCTCCTCGGTGTCCGGGTCGAGCGTGAGGGTGGTCCGCACGGTGCCATCATGACATCAGCAAGCTTGATGTTTCAACATCATCATGGCGGCCTCAGTCACACGAGGCTCTCGCGCCAGGCGGCGTGCAGCGAGGCGTAGTGACCGGAGCCCTGCGCGAGGAGCGATCTCGGCGAGCCGTCTTCGACGATCCGGCCCGCCTCGAGCACGAGGACCCGGTCGGCGATCTCCACCGTGGAGAGCCGGTGGGCGATGATGACCGAGGTGCGCCCGGCGAGCACCGTCTTCAGCGCCGACTGGACGAGCCGCTCCATCGGTGCGTCGAGCGAGGAGCTCGCCTCGTCGAGGATGAGGACCGCCGGGTCGGCGAGCAGGGCGCGGGCGAGCGCGACGAGCTGGCGCTGGCCGGCCGACAGCCTCGATCCCGACTTTCCCACGTCGCTCTCATAGCCCTCGCCGAGGGTGTGCACGAACGAGTCGACCCCGACGGCACGCGCCGCCGCGATGACCTGCTCGCGGGTCGCGTCTGGGGAGCCGAAGGCGATGTTGTCGGCGATCGTCCCCGAGAAGATGAAGCTTTCCTGGGTCACCATCGCGACTGCCCGCCGGAGACCTGCCTGGTCGAGTGCTCTGAGGTCGATCCCGTCGATCGTGACCCTGCCCGAGGTCGGGTCGTAGAAGCGGGCCAGCAGCCGGGCCACCGTGCTCTTACCCGCTCCGGTCCGCCCGAGCAATGCGACGGTCTCCCCGGTGCCGATCTCGAGGTTGAAGTCCGTCAGCACCTCCGGCCCGCTCCGGTAGGAGAAGTGGACGTGGTGGAAGCCGACCGTGCCGCGAAGCCCTCCGGCCGGGAGCGCGGCGCCCTTTGCCGGCATGGGCACGCCCGGCTCCTCGTCGAGGACGCCGGCCAGCTTCTCGAAGCCGGCGGCCGCCGCCTGGAAGGAGTCGTAGAACTGGCTCACCTCGGCCAAGGGCTCGAAGAACCGCCGCAGGTAGAGCACGAACGACGCCAGCACGCCGACCTCCATCTCGCCGCCGATGACCCGTGCTCCCCCGTAGAGGAGCACCGCCGCGGTCGTGAGGTTGCCGACGAGCACGATGCCGGGCCAGTAGATGCCGAGCAGCTGGAAGGACTTCGACATCGCCTTGCGGTAGCCCTCGGACAACCCGCCGAAGATCTCGTCGTTGCGAGGCTCACGCCGGAAGGCCTGGACGGCCCGGATGCCCCGCAGCGACTCGGTGAAGTGCACGATGACGAGCGCCATCGCGTTGCGGGTCGTCCGGTAGGCCGCCGTCGACTCCCGTTGGTACCAGCGGCTGAGGAAGTAGAGGGGGATGAACCCGCTCAGGCAGACGAGCCCGAGCGGGAGGTCGAGGACGAGCAGCACGATGCCGACCCCGACTACCGACAAGACGGCGTTCACGAGCGTGTCGAGGCCGAGGGAGAACATGTCGTTGATGGACTCGAAGTCCGAGGTGAGACGGGCGATCATGCGACCGGTCGTGTAGTGCTCGTGGAAGGCGAGGCTGAGGCCCTGGAAGTGGGCGAAGACGCGCTGGCGGAGGTCGTAGATCATCTCCTGGCCGACGCGGCCGGACCCTGCGACGAACACCCGGTACAGCAGCGCCTGCGCCAGCGCGCAGACCGCGATGAGACCGGTGATGAGCCCGATCGGCAGGTAGTCCCCGTGGCGCGCGCCGGAGATGCCCCGGTCGATCCCGAGACCGACGAGGTACGGGATCGCGGTCGCCGCCAGGTTCGAGACGAGGATGGCGACCCCGACCACGATGAGGGCGCGGCGGTGGGGCCGGGCGAGCGAGCCGATGAGCCGGCGGGTTCGTGCCCGCAGCAGGCCGGTCCAGGCCGGCGGCACCTCCTCGATCTCCTCGGCGGCGATCCCGCGCCAGGACTCTGCCGCGCTCACGTGATCCCCATGGGGTGTCCGACCGAGAGCACCGAGGCGTACTCCGGTAGCTCCATGAGCTCGTGGTGGGTGCCGACGGCGACGAGCACGCCGTCGCGCAGCAGCGCGACCCGGTCGGCGAGCGCCACCGTCGAGGGCCGGTGGACGACCAGGAGGCCGGTGGTCCCCCGGAGCACCCTTGCGAGCGCCGCCTCGACGAGCGCCTCGGTGTTGACGTCGAGGGCGGAAAGGGGATCGTCGAGGACGATCACCGACGGCCGCGCGATCACTGCACGCGCGAGGGCGAGGCGCTGGCGCTGACCCCCCGACAACGCCATGCCCTGCTCGCCGATGCGCGTGTCGAGGCCCCAGGGCAGGTCGTAGACGAACCCTGCCTGCGCGACGTCGAGGGCGGCGGCGATCTCGTCTGCCGTCGCCTCGGGCCGGCCGAGGAGGATGTTCTCCCTCACGCTCATCGAGAACAGCGTCGGGTCCTCGAACACGACGGCGACGTGGCGGCGGAGCGAGGCGAGGCTGAGATCGCGGATGTCGATCCCGTCGAGGGTGATGCGGCCGCCCGTCACGTCGTACAGGCGGGGAGGCAGGGCCGCAAGGGTGCTCTTACCGGAGCCGGTGAGGCCGACGATGGCGACGGTCTCACCGGGTTCGATCGTGAGATTGACGTCACGCAGCACGAGCCGGCCCGAGCCGGGGAAGGAGAAGGCGACGTGCTCGAAGCAAAGACGCCCCGCCGACTCGCTCATCTCGATGGCCCCCGGCCGGTCGGTGACGGTGAGCTCGGCGTCGAAGACCTCGCAGACACGGTCGGCGGCGGTGGCGGCCTGCTGGGCCATCGACAGGATCCAGCCGAGGTCGATGATCGGGAACTGGAGCAGCACGAGCAGGGTGGTGAACGCGACGAGGGCACCGACGGGGATCGTCCCGCGGGCGACGGCGATCCCGCCGACGAGGACGGTGGCCGCCATCGAGATGTTGGGCACGAGGGTGAGCCATCCCCAAAAGCGAGCGCGCAGGCCCACGAGCTCGAGCGAGGAGCGGCGCAGCGTGTTGGCCGAGGCGCCGAAACGTTCCTGCATGAGCGGTGCCCGTCCGAAGGCCTTCACGACCCGCATGCCGGTGGCGGCTTCCTCGGTGATCGTCGCGAGGTCGCCCTGCTGGTCCTGCACCCGGCGGGAGATGAGCGAGTAGCCGGCTCCGAAGCGCTTTGCGAGCCAGATCACCGGCAGCGTGGTCACGAGCGCGACGGCGCCGAGCGGCAGGTAGGTCACGCACAACAGCGCCATCACGACGAGGTACTGCATCGCGTCGACCACGAAGTAGATGGCACCGAAGCCGAGGAAGCGCCGGATGGTCCCGAGGTCGGTCGTCGCTCGCGACAACAGCTGCCCGGTCTGCCACTCGTCGTGGAAGCCGATCGGCAGTCGCTGCAGTCGGGCGTAGAGGTCGTCTCGGATCTGGCGCTCGACGTGCTGGATCGCGACCGACTGGACCCGGCGCCGGCCCGCGATCAGCCCTGCTTCGGCGAGGCCGAGGCCGAGGGCCAGGAAGAACATGGGCACGAGGGCGGCCCGGTCATGGAGCCGGATCGGCCCGTCGACGACGGCTTCGAGCACGAGGGGGATGAGCGTGCTGGCGGCGACCGCGAGCAGCGCGCAGGCCAGCATGCTCCACATCTCGAGGGAGTACGGCAGCACGAACGTGCGAAGGCGCCACAGCGACCGGTACGAGCCCGCGCTCCTTGGAACCGGTTCGCTCGCCATGACAAGACGGTACCCAGCCCCCACGCGTGACCAGACCAGGAGGACGGGGTGCGGCACCGGCCGCGGCGGGCGGCGCGTGCTCAGCCGAGGCTCCCGGGCGGCGACCCACTGGTGCACCGTGCGCGACGGCGGACGGCGCCGTGCACGTGCCGCTCAGCGCGCCGAGAGGTCGACGATCGCCTCGTGCAAGAGCGTGGCAAGGAGGGTGCCGCCGGTGCTGACCTCGAGGCTCGCGGTGGCCCTCTCCCCGCTGCGGCGGAGCTCCCGGAGAACGAGCGCGCCGGTGACGACGGCGTCGGCTCCCTCCCAGCCGGCGGCATAATGGCGCACCCTGCTTCGCGTGTGGACCCACGCTCCCCGGGCGAGCTGGGACTGAACGACCTGGTTGGCGAGCGCCACGAACACGGCAGGGTGCACGAGGCCGGGAGGCAGTCCCGGGTCGGGGTCGCCCGCTCGCAGCCCGTACTCCGCTCCGTACTCGCCCTCGAGCCGGATCTCCACCGGAGTGAGGGTCTCGAGGGGGCTTGGTGCGCCCCGCCCCGTCCCACCCACGGTGTCGTCGGGAGGCGGGCCGGGCCAGGCTTGCATCTCGACGAGCGGCTCGGTCGATCGAGCTGCCGTCACGGTGACGTCGATGCCGCCGTCGGCTCGCTCCCGGCATGGCAGGAGGAGCTCGTCCCCGTCGAAGACCGGTGCCCGGAGCCGAACCTCCGCTGTTCCGTTCGTCACCCATGGGGGGCCGAAGCGGGCGATCGCCACGTGGCAGCAGTAGGCATACGACGTGACACCGGCCACGAGGGCCCGCTCGTAGCCTGCCGCCCGAGCCCCGGCGTCGGTGTGAATGGCGTTCCTCGCGTGCTCCGGGCTGTTGCGCGCAACGACGTGGAAGGTCTCCTCACCGGCCGTCACGCCCCAAGGCTACGGGAGGGCGGCTCGCGCCGATGGCTCGATCCGAGGGCAGCGGGCTTCGGGTGCGCTCCTAGGATGCCGCGGTGACACTCGACGTCGAGGCCGTGAGGGCCGCCTACCCTGCACTCTCTGACGGTGCCGCCTACCTCGACGGCGCTGCCGGGACACAGGTGCCCCGCACCGTGATCGATGCGATCGCCGCTGCGTACGCCTCGGGGCTCGGCAACGTCGGGGGAGCTTTCCCGGCGAGCGCACGCTCCGCGGCGATCGTCACCGCCTGCCGGCAGGCCGTCGCCGATCTCGTGGGCGGCACACCCGAGGGCGTCGTCCTCGGGCCCAACATGACGACGATCACCTACAAGATGGCGCTCGCCCTCGGCGCGACCTGGGAGCCGGGGGACGAGATCGTCGTGAGCCGCCTCGACCACGACGCGAACGTGCGGCCGTGGGTGCAGGCGGCCGAGCGAGCCGAGGTGACGGTGAGATGGGCGGAGGTGGACGCCGCCACCGGGACGCTCCCGGTCGAGCAGTACGGCGAGCTCGTGGGCGAGCGGACCCGCCTCGTGGCCGTCACGGCGGCCAGCAACGTGATCGGCACCCGGCCGGAGGTGCGCGCCATCGCCGATCGGGCGCACGCCGTCGGCGCGCTCGTCTACGTCGACGGCGTCCACTGGACCCCTCACGGGCCGGTGGACGTCGGTGAGCTCGGCGCCGACTTCTACGTGACGAGCGCCTATAAGTGGTCGGGGCCCCATATCGGCTGCCTCGTGGCGGACCCGACCCTGCTGGCCCGGGTCCATCCCCCGAAGCTCGTGCCGTCGCCGGACGAGGTGCCCTGGCGCTTCGAGTGGGGGACGCCGCCGTTCGCCGACTTCGCCGGCGTGGTCGCCGCCGTCGACCACCTCGCCTCGCTTGACCCGGAGGCGGCGGCCGGCGGGGCGACCTCCCGCCGGGAGCGACTGCTCGCCTCGATGGCCTCCGTCGAGGCTCACGAGTCAGCGCTCTTCGCCTCGCTGATCTCGGCTCTCGACTCCATGGAGCACGTGACGCCCTACGGGCCTGCCTCGCGACGGGCGCCGACGGCGTTCTTCAACGTCGACGGGTGGCCTCCCGACGAGGTCGCCGCCCACCTCGCCCGGCGCGGCGTCAACGTCTGGAGCGGGGACAACTACGCCTACGAGCTCGTCACCGCGCTCGGGCTGCGCGAGAGGGGCGGCGCCGTGCGTGCCGGAGTCGTGCACTACAACGACGAGGCCGACGTCGCCCGCCTCGTCGACGCCGTGGCCGAGCTCGCCTGAACCGGCCTGCAGCGGCCTTTGCGAGGAGGGCTGGGCTGCCCGTCGCCGATCCTGCCTAACGTGGCAGGGAGACCCTCAGCGCGTGCAGCCCGAAGGAGCCGAGACCATGCCGATCAAGGTCACCCCCGTCCCCACCCTCGACGACGCCGTCAACGACGTCCGCATGCGGACGGCGGAGATCGTGAACGAGGAGATCCTCCCCATCGAGGACCAGCTCTGGCCCCAGCGCCGCAAGGAGAACGTCACCGACGAGGAGCGGTCGCAGGCGAAGAAGCTGCGCGAGTCGGTGAAGCAGAAGGTGAAGGACGCCGGGCTGTGGGCGCCGCACCTCCCCCAGGAGTACGGAGGGATGGGGCTCGACTTCCTCGCCCACGCCTACATGAACGAGATCCTCGCCTACGCCGTCGGTGCGGCGTCGCTGTTCGGGGTCGTGGCGCCGAACTCGGGGAACCAGACGATCCTCGTCAAGTACGGGACCGAGGAGCAAAAGGAGAAGTGGCTGCTGCCGTTGATCGAGGGGACGATGGAGTCCGGCTTTAGCATGACCGAGCCGGAGAACGCAGGCTCGGACCCCCGGTCGCTCCGCACGAGTGCTGTCCTCGATGGCCACGAGTGGGTCATCAACGGCCACAAGTGGTTCACCTCGAACGGCAAGGCGGCGGACTTCTTCATCGTCATGTGCAGAGCGGAGAACGGCCAGATGGTGCAGATCATCGTCCCGACCGACACGCCCGGCGTCAACATCGTGCGCGGCGTCGGCATCTGGGGACACCCGACCTCGGACCACTGCGAGGTGATCTACGACAACGTGAGGGTCCCGGCCGAGAACGCTCTCGGCCAGGTGGGCGACGGCCACCGCGCGGCGCAGGACCGGCTCGGGGCAGGGCGCATCTTCCACTGCATGAACTCCGTGGGCCAGATGTGGCGCGCCTTCGACCTCACCGTCGAGCGAGCCCTCACCCGGGAGGTCCACGGCGGGCTGCTGAAAGACAAGCAGTTCATCCAGGGTTTCATCGCCGACAGCTACATCGACGTCACGACGGCGCGGCTCATGACCATCCACTGCGCCGAGAAGGTCGACCGCCAGGATCCCGAGCTGCGCACGGACATCTCCGCCCTCAAGGTCTACGTGCCGGCGGCCTACGAGCGGGTGGTCGACCGTGCGATCCAGGTCTGGGGAGCGGCCGGCGTCTCGAACGACCTCCCGCTGTCGGGCATGTACCTCGGGGCGCGCACTCTGCGGATCGCCGACGGACCGGACGAGGTGCACCGGATCCTCGTGGCGAAGAACGTGCTGCGCCGCTACGAGGCCGGAGACAGCTGGGACTTCGCCAACTGATCCTGCTCGGCGGGCGGCCGCGCGGCGCCGCGCCGGCCGCCGGCCGGCTCAGCGACGGAACCGGCTCTTCACGAGGTCGGCGATCGCCGCCTTGCCGGTGCGCGGCTCGAAGCGGTCGCTCGCCTCGGTGAGGGCCTGGTCCTCGTCGTCGCTCAGCTCGAGGTCGGCCGCAGCGGCGTTCGCCTCCAGCTGGGCGACGCTGCTCGCCCCCGGGATGGCGACGACGTTGGGGCGGCGGATGAGCCAGGCCAGGGCGACCTGGCTCGACGACGCATAGTGGGCCCGGGCTACCTCGTCGAGCACGCCGAGCAGCTCGCGTGCCCGCTCGAGGTTGTCGGGCAGGAAGAGCGCGTTGCCCTGGCGCGCCCTGCCCTGTGGCGGCCGCTCCTTGCTGTAGCGGCCCGAGAGCAGCCCCTGGGCGAGCGGGCTGTAGGCGATGACGACCCGGTCGTGCTCGGCTGCCCACGGCACGAGGACGTCGCCGTGCCGGCGAACCGCCAGGCTGAACTGCACCTGGTTCGAGAGGACGGGGCCGCCGAGCGCGTCGTCGGCCTGCCGCCACTGGTCGAGCGAGTAGTTGCTGACCCCCACGTGGCGGACGAGCCCGATGCGTTGCAGCTTCGCCATCGCGCGCATCGGGGTTCCTGGAGCGAACAGCGGGTTCGGCCAGTGCACCTGGTACAGGTCGATGTGGTCGACCCCGGCTCGTGCCGCGCTCTCGAGTGCCCGCCACTCGACCACCGGCTCGAGGGGCACGAGCGGGAGGAGCTTGGTGGCGAGGAAGACCTCGTCCCGTCGCCCCTCGATGGCTCGCCCCACGATCCGCTCCGACCTGCCGAAGCCGTAGATCTCGGCGGTGTCGATGAGGGTGATGCCGAGGTCGAGCGCGCGCCGGACGATGGCGGGAGCGACCCTGGTGTCGTACTCGGAGCCGTACCCCCACTCCCGTGCGCCGAACTGCCAGGTGCCGAGCCCGATCACCGAGAGCCGCGCTCCCCCCACCTCGATGGTGCGCATCGCGACGACCTCCTCGTGCTTGACGACCTGCCGCCAGTCTGCCGGGCTCTCCCGCCTCCGTCGACCCCAGCCGGGGCGTGCCGGCACCTCACCGGGAATCCGCAGTGCCGTGCCGGCGTTGCCGCTACATACCGAGCGCAAAGGAGATCGAGATGCCGGCTGTGACGGTCGAGGACGTCCTCGTGCTGCCTCGCATCCCCGTGCCGGACCCACGCGTCACCACAGAGCGACCGGTCCGGTCCGTCACGACGGCGCCGGCCGGCTTCGAGGGCGAGGGCTTCCCCGTCTACCGCGCCTTCGCCGGCGTCAGCATGAGGGACCTCGACCCTTTCATCCACATGGACCAGATGGGGGAGGTGGAGTACGCACCGGGGGAGGCGAAGGGGACGGCGTGGCACCCGCACCGGGGCTTCGAGACGGTCACCTACATCATCGACGGCGTCTTCGACCACCAGGACTCGAACGGCGGCGGCGGCCGGATCACGAACGGCGACACCCAGTGGATGACGGCCGGAGCCGGGATCCTGCACATCGAGGCGCCGCCCGAGGCTCTCGTCGTCTCAGGAGGTCTCTTCCACGGCATCCAGCTATGGGTCAACCTGCCCGCAGCGAGCAAGTGGAACCCCCCGCGCTACCAGGATCTCCGGGCGACCGAGGCCGCACTGCTCACCTCACCCGACGGGGGTGCGCTCGTCCGGGTGATCGCCGGTGAGGTGGCCGGCCATGCCGGTCCCGGCGTGACCTTCACCCCGATCACGATGGTGCACGCCACGCTCAGCCCCGGGGCGGCGCTTGCGCTCCCCTCCTCGCCTGGCTTCAACGCGCTCGTCTACGTCCTCGCGGGCCGCGGCACGGTCGGACGCGAGCGGCGCCCGGTCGCGAGCCACCAGTTGGCGGTGCTCGGCCAGGGGGACACGATCCGGATCACGGCGGACGCGACACAGGAGTCGCGCTCACCGAACCTGGACGTGCTCGTCCTCGGCGGTCGGCCGATCGGCGAGCCGGTGGTGCACTACGGACCGTTCGTGATGAACACCAAGGCCGAGATCGTCCAGGCACTCGAGGACTACCAGGCGGGCCGGCTCGGGACGATCCCGGCGAGCGACGTTCCCCACCGCCAGCAGGGCGACGTGGAGCTCCGGGAGCGGTAGGCCCGATCCACTTCACCGAGGCCGCGGCCACTCGAGGGGCGTGCGGCCTCGGTCGTGAGCGGCCAGGAGCCCTAGGCTGCCGCGATGACCGCGACCGGCTCGCGGGGCTTCGTGCCCCTGCCCTCGCCCGAGGAGGTGCGCTCCGAGGTCCAGCAGATGGTGGACCTCGGGCACCGGTTGACCGGCGGGGCAGGGCACGAGCGCTTCTGCTCCTGGTTGGGGCGGGAGCTGAGCGCTGCCGGGCTCGAGCTGCTCCCTTGTGACGAGTACCGCTACCGGCGGTGGAACGCCCGGCGGCTAGGGCTCGAGCTCCTGGGCGGCCCGCTCGGCACCGAGATCGTCCACACCGTCGACGTGGCCACGGCCTACGTCCGGTCGGCGAGCACGCCACCCGAAGGAGTCGTGGGCCCGCTCGTCGACCTCGGAGCGATCCCCATCGGAGACCCCTTCGCCGCTCTCGGCTCCGGCACATCGAGCCGGCCCGTGAGCCCAGAGGTCGAGCCGTGGATGGCGCAGCTTCCTCGTGAGGAGCTGGCGGGCTCGGTCGTGCTCGTCGATCTCGCGGTGCCGCTGCCGCTCTCGGCTGAGGGCCTCGTCATGCTGGCGGACTACTTGCACTGGCCCGGCCACGACCTCGATGACTGGAAGGCCATCGACTACCGGCGGCTGTGGATCGGGCCGTGGCCGGAGCTCGACCTGTTCGAGCAGCTCGGCGTCGCCGGGGTCGTCTTCGTGGTCGACGCGGGCCGCGACCAGGTCGCAGGGAACTACTCGCCGCACGTCGGCCGGCCACAGCCGGTTCCAGCTCTCGTCCTCGACCGTGACGCCGGGCGCGTGCTGCGAGCTCGGCTGGGCGACGCGGGAGCCCGGCCGCGCGCCCGGCTGATCCTCGACGCCCCGAGCGTGGAGGTGGCGATCCGCACAGTGACCGCCGTGCTCCCGGGCGCGAGCGACGAGGTCGTCGTCGTGAACAGCCACTCCGACGGCCAGAACGCGTTCGAGGAGAACGGATCCGTGGCGCTCGTGGCACTCGCTCGTCACTTCGCGTCGTTGCCGCCGACGCAACGCCCGGCGCGCACGCTCGTGTTCACCTCGTGGCCGGGCCACATGTCGGGCGAGGAGGGGATCGAGGATGCCTCGTGCTTCATCGCCGCTCACCCCGACCTGTGCGAGCGTGCCGTCGCGGCAGTCACCGTGGAGCACGTCGGTGCCACCGAGTGGCTTGAGTCGGCCGACGGCTACCAGGCGACGGGAGAGAACGAGTTGTACGCGATCTGGGCGACCGAGGGCGCCCCGGCGGAGATCGCCCGGCGGGTCCTGCAGCAGAGCGATCTCGCCCGTCACTGCGTGCTGAAGCCCCCCATCCAGATCACCCCGGGAGCGGCCTTCCACGACTCCGGCATCCCGCACGTCTCGGGGATCTCCGGGCCCACGTACCTGCTCGTCGTCTCCGACGACGGCGAGATGGGCAAGTTCGACGCCGGGCTCGCCGCACGGCAGATCCGCTACTTCGCGGCGGTCATCTCCGAGCTCGACGCCGCGCCGCGTGAGGAGCTGCGCGCGGGTGACCCCACCCTCGGCGCCCGTCCCCGGACCTATCGGGACCGGAGCGTCCGGGTCGACTTCGTTCCCTGACCGTCCTACCCATCGCTGGAGGTGCGCAGTGGCCTACTCCTACCAAGTCACCATCGACACGAGAGACCCGCACGGCCTCGCCGATTGGTGGGCGGAGGCGCTTGGCTGGGAGGTCGAGCCGACGGACGAGTCCTTCATCCGGCGGATGATCTCGGAGGGCTACGCGACGGAGGGCGACACGACCCTCCATCGAGGACGGCTCGTCTGGGCCAGTGGTGCGGCGATCGTCCACCCCGAGGGGGTCGGGCGCGCCCCCCGCACCCTGTTCCAGCTGGTGCCGGAGCCAAAGAGCGTGAAGAACCGGGTCCATCTCGACCTCCGCATCGGAGAGGACGACTTGGAGAGCACCGTCGCGCGGCTGACGGCGGCCGGCGCGTCCGTGCTCCACCAGGCGAGCCAGGGTCCGCACTCCTGGTACACGCTCGCCGATCCGGAAGGCAACGAGTTCTGCGTGTCCGCCTGACGCTCCGAGGTCCGAGCGCTGGCACGGCACCCATCCGTCGGGAACGATGGGGCCTTTGTTGGCGGCTCACGGCCGGCGGAGAGTGGAGGACGGCAGATGGATGCGGACGAGCTGTCAGCGATCTCGCTGAGAGTGTGGCGCTACAAGCAGGGGGAGGTCGTCTCGTTCCTCATCTACCTCGGTGACGAGCTCGGCATCTACCGTGCCATGGCCGGAGCGGGGCCGCTCACCGCAGCCCAGCTGGCGGCTCGGACTGGGCTGCACGAGAGGTGGCTCCTCGAGTGGTTGCGGTGCCAGGGTGCCGCCGGCCTGCTCGCTACGCCCGACGGCGTGGTCTTCGAGCTCTCCGAGGAGGCCGCCGAGGTGCTCGCCAACGAGGAGGGGAGCACGTGGTTCGCCGGGGGCGCGTTCTGCGGCGGCGTGTCCACCCCGGAGCTCGCTCCTCGCCTCGTCGACGCGTTCCGGACCGGGAGGGGCCTCAGTTACGAGGACCTCGGGCCCGTTGCGGCCCACGCGGTCGAGCGGCTGACGGCACCGTGGACCAAGCTGGAGCTGGTTCCCCGGATCATCCCGCTGCTCGACGGGGTCGTCGAACGCCTGGAGCGCGGCGCGGTCGTGGCCGACGTCGGCTGCGGCGCCGGGGTCGCCATGGCCGCCCTCGCCGCCGCCTACCCCGCCTCCTGTTTCGAGGGCTGGGACCCTTCCGGGCACGCGTTGGAGCGAGTACGCGAGCGGTTCGCCGATGCTCGGCTCGACAACGTCGAGCTGCACTGCGCCGGTGCTGCCGAGCTGCCCTCCGCGCCGACCTACGACCTCGTGCTCACGCTCGACTGCCTCCACGATCTGCCCCACCCCGCCGAAGCGTTCGCAGCGATCGGGCGCAGCCTCAAGCCCGACGGCGCATGGCTCATCAAGGAGATCCGTGCCGCGAAGAGCTGGGAGGAGAACCTCCGCAACCCGATGCTCGCCCTGATGTACGGGACCTCGGTGACGGCGTGCCTGTCCTCCGCTCTCTCGGAGCCGGGCGGTGCCGGTCTCGGCACCCTCGGGCTGTACCCGGAGCTCGCCGAGCACATGTGCAAGGAGGCGGGGTTCACCGTCTTCAGGGTCCACGACGTCGGGGATCCCGCCCACCTGTACTACGAGGTGCGCCGTTGACGCGACCGTGCCACGGGCGCGGCGCCCGTCCGGGCGGGCGCCGGTGCTGGGCGGCCTGCCGGTTCCGGGAGCTCGGGGAGGGTCGTCGCAGGCAGGTCGTCTGGCTCCTTGAGCGTTGCTGGCGGCGGCGAAGAGGTGATCGGCCGGGCCGCTCGTTGGAGGATCGTGCGTCCCGTCTCGACAAGGCGGCTCTCGGGAGAGGCTGGCGGTGACGACCCGTTCCAAGGTTCGTGCGACGGACACTCGCCTGGCCAAGCGTGCCGCGGCGGGCGACTCCTCATCGGTTCACACGGCGGCACGGTGAGCTCGTGTACGCCCTCGTTGGGCAGTCCGTGCTCTCGACGGACGTGCTGGCCCGGAGGCGCGCCGAACGCCTCCCGCCCACCTCGCGCAGCTGTCGCCCCCCTTGCGCCACGGTGAGAGGGCGCCGCGGCACCCGTCGGCGAGCGGCCAGGTTGCTGCTGCACGGGTGCAACAAGAGCAGGTTGCTATGAGCGGCTCACTCGTGGCGGCTGTGCTCGTGGTCGGCATGGCTCGCCGGTTCGAGCTGGAAGGTGGCGTGCTCGACGTCGAAGTGCTCGCCGAGGCAGCTCTGGAGCGTGTCGAGGATCTGGGGGGCATGCCCGGAGTTGAAGCAGTGGTCCTCGACGACCACGTGGGCGCTGAGCGTTGGCTGGCCGGAGGTGACGGTCCAGGCGTGCAGATCGTGGACGCCCACCACGTGGTCGACGCTCGCAAGGTGAGCCCGCACCGCCTCGAGCGAGAGCTCCTCCGGCGCTGCCTGGAGGAGGATCCTCCCTGAATCGGTGAGGAGGGTCCGGGCCGCCATCACCATGAGGCCGGCGACGAGGAGGGAGGCGATGGCGTCGGCCCGCTCCCACTTCGTGAGCAGGATGACAAGGCCGGCGGCGGCCGTGCCGAGGAAGGCGTAGAGGTCGGTGAGGACATGGGCGACCGCACCCTTGACGTTGAGGCTCCGTCGATCGGCTCTGCTCAGGGCTGCCGTGGCGAGCAGGTTCACCACGGCACCGGCGAGCGCCACGACGAGCACCACAGCACCGTCCACGGGCTGCGGCGAGACGAGGTGCCGGATCGCCTCGATCGTGATCACGGTCGCCACGACGAGGAGCAGGGCGCCGTTGCCCGTCGCGGAGAGGATCTCTGCTCGCTTCAGCCCGAACGTCCAGACTCCCGAGGGCGGCCGTGCCGCCAGCTTGGCGGCCCAGATGCTTGCCGCGAGGGCGCCCACGTCGGTCAGCATGTGGCCGGCGTCGGCGAAGAGGGCGAGCGAACCGCTCGCAATGGCGGCGACGACCTCTCCGACCATGAAGGCGGCGATGAGGGCGAGCGCGGTCGTGAAGTAGCGCACGTCGCGCCGAGCTCCGCCGGTCGGTGGGAGGCTTCCGTGCTCCCCGCCCGTCGTCGTCATCGGTCGTCCTCTTCTCCGAGGACGTGCTCTCTCGACACCTCGAGCAGCATGCGCACGTGGGCGTCGTCGAGCCGGTAGTACACCATCCGCCCCTCGCGGCGGTTGCGCACGATCCCGGCCGTTCGCAGCAGGCGCATTGACTGGGAGACGGAGGTCTCCGAGACCTCCGCTGCGGCGGCGATGTCGCAGACGCAGAGCTCCCCGACGCCGAGGAGGGCGTAGAGGATCCGGACCCGCTTCGGGTCGCCGAGCAGGCGGAAGCAGGCGGCGAGGTCGCCTGCCTCGGCGGGGCTGATCAGCCCTTCCCGGGCAGCCGCGACTCGTTCGGGGTCCACCTCGCTCACGGCGCACTCGTCGAGCGGCACGAGGGCCGTGGTGCGACTCGCGGACATCTTCACAGACATGAACATATCCCGTGGCGTCGGCCCTCGGCGCACGAAGAGCGATCCTGCGCCCACGCCCGCCGGCCGAGAAGTACCCTGTATACCCCATGGGGGTAAGTTGGGAGGAGGTGACGGAGTGGAACGGGGCTACACGGCTCACAAGGCCGGCGTCCAGCGACGCCTCCGGCGCGTCGAGGGTCAGGTGCGCGGGCTGCAGAGGATGGTGGATGCCGACGCCTACTGCATCGACGTCTTGACCCAGATCGCGGCTGCCACTCGGGCCCTCCAGGCCGTGGCGCTCGAGCTCCTCGGCGACCATCTCGACCACTGTGTCCGCAATGCGATCGCGGCGGGCGGTCCCGACGCCGACGAGAAGGTGCGCGAGGCAACCGCAGCTGTCGAGCGGCTCGTCCGCTCGTGAGGAAGATCTGCTCGGGCAGGGGGCTCGCGTCCCTCGTGGGCCGGGGAGCTTCGACCCCGCACCGAGGCCATGGGGACCCGAGCCCGCACCTGGGCGGCAATGGGAGAGACCGCCGGCATGCTCGGGCGGAGCCCGAGTGATGCACGCTGGTCTTCTCGCCACCGGAGCTCCCGCTCTGCTCGTCGACCTCGGGCGCAGCGTCCGGGAGGCCTTCTACATGCTCTGGGCCACCCTATGGGCGCTGGTGCTGGGCTTCGGGCTCTCCGGGGCGATCCAGGCCTTCGTCTCGCGCGACGCCATGCAGCGTCGGCTGGGCGACCACCGGCCCTCAACCGTTGCCCGTGCGTCCGCCTACGGGATGGTCTCCTCCTCGTGCTCGTACGCGGCCTCTGCCATGGCCCGCTCGCTGTTCGTGCGGGGGGCGGACTTCCTCGCCGCCATGGTGTTCATGTTCGCCTCGACGAACCTCGTGATCGAGCTCGGCATCGTCCTCGCCGTGCTGATCGGCTGGCAGTTCGTGGCCGCCGAGTTCGTCGGTGGCGTGATGATGATCACGCTCCTCGTTGCTCTCGGCTCGCTGTGGCTCCGTGGTCGCGTCGTGGTCCGGGCGAGAGCTGCTGCCGAGTCCGCTGCCGGCGACGAGGGGCAGGACGCCGGCACGGAGCTTGCCCTTGAGCGGCAGGGGTGGCGTCGGCGCATGCGCTCTGCGGGCGGGTGGGCGGACGCCGCCGGCTACACGATGAGCGACCTCGCGATGCTGCGAAGGGAGATGGCGGTCGGGTTCCTCGTGGCCGGGTTCCTCACCGTCCTCGTGCCGGCCCATCTCTGGTCGGACGTGTTCATACGGGGGCACGGAATCTGGACGAGCATCGAGAACGCCGCCGTCGGGCCGTTCGTCGCCGTGATCAGCTTCGTCTGCTCCGTCGGCAACGTGCCCCTTGCGGCTGCCCTGTGGAAGGGCGGCATCAGCTTCGGCGGCGTGATCGCGTTCATCTTCGCCGACCTCATCGCATTCCCGTTGCTCCTCGTCTACCGCAGGCAGTACGGCGGGAGGGTTGCCCTTCGTCTGCTCGGACTGTTCTGGCTGGTCATGTCCCTCGCCGGGTTCGTGACCGGGTACCTGTTCGACGCCCTCGGTCTCGTCCCGACGACCCGGCCCGGCGTGGTCGTTGGCGACACCCTCCGGTGGGGCTGGACCACGGCGCTCGACCTTGCCGCCCTGGCGGTCTTCGCCACCCTCTACTGGCTCTACCGGAACCGGGACCGCCTCGGCGGGGGAGCGGGCTATGCGAAGGATCCGGTCTGTGCGATGCAGGTGGAGGTCGCCAATGCTCCGGCTCGTGCGGTGCACGGCAGCCTCCAGGTGTACTTCTGCTCGGAGCACTGCCGCGACCGCTTCATGGCCGAGCCTGAGAAGTACCTCGGAAAAGGGGGCGAGCAGGGCGCATCCGAGCGCGATCAGCGAGAGGCGACCCCGGAGCGCGATCCGGTCTGCGGCATGACCGTCGACCCGGCGGACGCCCCCGCGAGGCAGGTGCATGGCGGGCGGACCTTCTACTTCTGCAACGTGGGCTGCCGCGATCGCTTCGTCGCCGCTCCGGAGGAGTTCTCCGGCTCCCCGCCGGACTGAGGGAGCTCGACCGGGCGGTGCACGGAGACAGCCTCGGGCTCGGTCCCCTCGTGGGCCGCCCTATGCGAGCCGCTCGTTGGGTTCCGGTGGGCTCACCGCCGGTGAGAGCAGGGGTGGCCCGGCGCTGCGCAGCCGCAGGTACCTTGCACCGACGATCAGCTGGCGGGAGGCGACCTCGACCAGCACCATGAGGAGCAGGCAGGCGACGATGGCGCTCGAGGCCGTGATGTCGAGGGTGTGCATGGCGGCGCCGATCTCTCGGTCCGCCGACCTCCCGCCGTCGGTCGCGTAGAGGCTGAAGGCGGTGCGGAGCACCACGCCGACCGTCCAGAAGCTTGCGGCCAGCGGCCCCGCCTTCGCGTAGATCCCCTTGTCGGCGTGGTACACGCGCGTGAAGGCGCCGGCCCCGATCCCGAACACGAGCCCGAGCAGCACGCCGCCGACGACGAGATCGAGGTCGTTGCCCGCCGTCGGTACACCCTTCAAGTAGGCGAAGAGGAAGTACACGACGATCGCGACCGGCAGCAGCAGATTGCGCGGCGTCAGGCGGCGTCCCCGGAACTGGACGAAGACCGTCACGAGCAGGACGGCGTCGAGGACGTAGTCGAGCGCGTTCATGAGAGCAGCCCGGCGGACCGCCGACGATGCCGATGGCCGAGGAGCCTCGCCGCGGCGAGCCTCACGCCCACTCGCCGCGGCAGGTCCACCGGCACCGGCACCCGCTCGACAGCTCGACCGACCCTCCTCCGATCGGACACCATCCTAAAGTAACAGTCGATTCGACCTATTGGAAGGCGGCATCCCTGCCGACACGGGCCCACCTCACGGACGTCGAGCAGATCCTGCTCGGGCTCATCGCCTCGGGTCTGAGCTCGGGCTACGAGCTCAAGCGGTTCTTCGCCACGACGCCAGCCGTGGCCTACGAGCCGAGCTCGGGGACGATCTATCCCGCTCTGCGCCGCCTCGAGCGCGACGGCCTCCTCGATGGGGAGCTCGTGGGCTCTCAAGGTCGACGCCGCCAGCGCCGCTACCGGCTGACTGCAGCCGGACGGGCCGCGCACCTCGAGTGGCTGGGCCGACCGGTCGATCCCCGCACGGTGGCGCGCGACCTCGGAACCCATCTCATGCGCTTCGCGATGGCAGAGGGCCTCCTCGAGCCCTCCGAGGTCCTGGCGCTGCTCTCCGGCCTCGCAGCGGCGCTGGAGGCGTTCGTGGAGAAGACGGAGCACTACCTCGAGTCGGCGTCGTTGCCCGGTCGCCACGCCCGCCTCGCCCTCCGCCATGGGATCGAGGTCCACCGGGCCAGCCTTGCCTGGGCACGCGGCGCCATCGAGGTCCTGAGCGCCCCCGGCGGCGCCGCGACCGGGGCCGCCGGCTGACCACGGGCGGCCTGGGCACGGCATAGGGTGACGGAACTGGTGACCACGACACCCGTACACGCGACGACGCCAGCCAAGGCCGTGGGCGGCGGCCTTGCGATCGTCGTCGTGATGATCGGCGTGATGATCACGGCGGTGGACACGACGATCGTCGTGCTCGCCCTGCCCGAGATCGAGCGGTCACTCCATGTGGCGCTCGACTCGGTGATCTGGGTCGTCATCGGTTACCTGCTCATCATCACTCTCCTCGCCACACAGGTCGGCCGGCTCGGCGACATGTTCGGGCGGGTCCGCATGTACGAGGCGGGATTCGTGGTCTTCATCCTCGGATCGGCGCTCTGCGCCCTCTCATGGGACGAGGCGTCGATCGTCGCCTTCCGCCTCTTGCAGGGGGTTGGCGGCGCCCTCGTCACCGCCAACAGCGGCGCCATCATCGCCGACCTCTTCCCTCCGGAGCGAAGGGGAAAGGCGTACGGCTACAACGGCGTCGGCTTCAGCGTCGGCGCCGTGCTCGGCATCCTCCTCGGCGGGGCGATTGTGACCTACGTCTCCTGGCGCTGGATCTTCTGGATCAACGTCCCCATCGGGCTGGTCGGGGTGGGTCTCGCGCTGCGGTTGCTGCACGAGCGCTCCGAGCGTCGGCATCACCGCCTCGACCTGGCGGGGATGGCCGCCCTCGGCCTCGGCCTGTTCGGGATCCTCTGGGCGGTGACGAAACTCGCCACGGCGCCGCCGGACGCAGAGCTGCTCGGCTACCTCCTCGGCGGCGTCGTCCTCGTCGGCGCCTTCGTGGCGCTCGAGCGGCGTGCCGCCGAGCCCATGCTCGACCTGTCGCTGTTCGCCGTCCCCGCGATGACGCCCTCGTTGCTGGCCTCGCTGTTCCAGGGGCTCGCCAACTACGCGGTGCTGTTCCTCGTCATCATGTACCTGCAGGGCGTGCGCGGCCTCACCCCGATCCACGCCTCGCTGCTGCTCATCCCGGGTTACCTGATCGGTGCCGGGATCGGACCGCTCGCAGGCCGGCTCGCGGACCGGTACGCCCCGGTCCTGCCCGCCACCGTGGGCCTCGGCATCCAGGTCCTCGCCCTGTTCACCTACGCGCACCTCTCGCGCTCGAGCGGGCTGTGGCTCGTGGTGCTCGGCAGCGTCGTGAACGGCCTCGGCGCAAGCTGCTTTTTCCCCGCCAACAGCGCGGCGGTGATGAAGGCGTCGCCGCCGGCGGCGTTCGGGATCTCCTCCGGCATGCTGCGCACCTTCGCGAACATCGGCATGGTCTTCTCGTTCTCGATGGCCATCCTGATCGCGTCGCGCAGTATCAGTCGCAGGCTCGCCTTCGCGATCTTTGTCGGCTCGACGAGCCTGCGCCGGGCGAACGCCGACGCCTTCACGTCGGGGCTGCACGCCGCCTTCTACGCCTCGATGGGCCTCATGGTGGTGGCCGCCGCCTTGTCGGCAACCCGGGCGACCTCGATCGGCGGCTCGGCTCGCCGTGCCTGACCGGGCGACGCCGGAGCGCGCGGTTCGAGGAGGGCGGATGAAGCTTGATCTGATGGCGACGGCAGCGCCGCTGCAGCGCATCCAGCAGCTCGCACGAGACGCCGCCGAGGCGGGTTTCGACGGCCTCGTCGTCACCGAGGCCGGCCGGACGGCCTACCTCTCGTGCGCGGCTGCCGCCCTCGCGGCCGACCTCGACCTCGCGACCGGGATCGCCGTCGCCTTCCCCCGAAGCCCGATGGTGACGGCCTCGGTTGCCTGGGAGCTCGCCGAGGCGACCTCGGGTCGCTTCCGCCTCGGGATCGGCACCCAGGTCCGTGCGCACGTCATGCGTCGCTACGGCGCCGAGTTCGACCCGCCGGGGCCGCGCCTTCGGGAGTACGTGCTGGCGCTGAAGCACATCTTCGCGGCGTTCCGACGCGAGGCGCCGCTCCGCTTCGACGGTCGCTACTGGCAGCTCTCCCTGCTGCCGGACCAGTGGGCACCGGGCCCGATCGGCGTGCCGGACCCACCGGTGGACGTGGCGGCGGTGAACCCGTGGATGCTGCAGATGGCGGGAGCGGTGGCCGACGGTGTGCACGTGCACCCGCTCAACACGCCCACCTACCTGGCCGAGACGGTGCTCCCGAACCTTGCCCGCGGTGCCGCCTCGGCAGAACGGGATCCTCGGGAGCTCCAGGTCATCGTCCCCTGCCTCACCGCGGTCGGCGACAGCGAAAAGGAGCGGGCAGCGTGGCGCGAGCTCGCCCGCATGCAGGTCGCGTTCTACGGCTCGACGCCGAACTACGCCTTCATCTTCGAGCAGATCGGCTTCGACGGGACCACCGAGCGGCTCCGCGAGCGCCAGAGGGCCGGCGACCCCGCCGGGATGGCGGCTGTGGTGAGCGACGAGCTCCTCGACCACTTCGTCGTCACGGCGACCTGGGACGAGCTCGCCGGCGCGCTCGCCTCGCGCTACGGCGGCATCGCCGACCGGGTCGTGCTCTACTTCGCCGGGGCGGCCTGGGCGAACGACCCGGAGCACCTCGAGCGATGGTCGCAGGTCACCGCAGCGCTTGCGTCGCGAAGCGGCCCGCCGGCCTGACGCGGGCGCGCCCTCGCGAGGTCCGGGCAGGGAGCCCAAGGCTGCGGCGAGTCGGGCCATCGGGGCTCGGTATCGTCGCTCGGTGCGACAGAGGCTGCCGAGCGTGCCCGCCGGAGCTGCGGTGCCGGCCCGGCTCACGCGGCGGGGCGCGCTCGTCGCCCTGCTGGTGGCGACGGCCGCGTTCCGGATGACCCAGAACATGGCGGTGACGACGCTCTCGCTGCTCGCGCGGGAGGCGGTCCACCTCGGTGCCGGAGCGATCGGGGCTCTCGGGGCGACGAGCGGCATCGCGGTCGCGGCCGTCACCCTGGTGCTCTCCCGCCGCGTCCCGCACCACTGGGCTGCCGTGTCGGCGGCGGCGGGCATGGGGGGCCTCGCCCTCGCGCTCCTCGTGCTGGCAGCGGCTCCCTCGTTCGCCGTGCTGGCTGCCGGCGCCGTGCTCCTCGGCGTGGCCGGAGGGTTCGCAATGCCCGGCCTGCTCAACGCGATCGTGGCAGAGTCCGGGCGGCAGCGGGAGCGGGTGATCGCCGTCTACACAGTGACCCTGAGCGTCAGCCTTGCCGCAGGACCCCTCGTCGAGACACTTGTCCTGGCCGTCGCCCACCAGGCGGTCCGGGTGCCGTATGTGGTGTTCGCCGTGCTCCCGTGCGTGGGCGTGCCGCTCGCGCTCATGGCCAGCCGCCACCGGGTCAAGAGCGTCCCGACACCTCGGCCAGAGCTCTCCGCAGCAAGCGGGGGCGAGCTCATGGTGGACCCGTCCACCGACGAGGTCGTGGCGGTCACGGTCGAACCTGTGCTCGGATTCGGGGCGCCGGGCCGCCGCTCGCTGGCGAGCAGGTGGCGAACCGGCCTCCTCGCGACGAGCGCGGGGCGGATGGCGATCGTCTCCGAGCTGCTCTACGGCATCCCCTTTGCCGGCATCACCGTCTTCGGGGCGCTCGTCGCCCGCGTCGGGTACGGCTTCACGCCAGCCCGGGCGCAGCTCGGCTTCACCGTGTTCTTCGTCCTCTCCTTCGCAGCTCGCGCCGCCGTGGCCTGGCGCGCGCCGATCGTGCGGAAGCGGGCGCTGCTCATGTTGTCGGCCGGCCTCACCCTCGCGGGGCTCGTCCTTCTCGGCCTCGGCCACGGAGCAGGGGCGCTCTTCGTCGCTATGGGGCTGCTCGGGATCCCGCACGGGCTGACCTTCCCGCTCGCGCTCGCGCTCGTGGCAGAGGCGACTCCGGTAGCGAAGCTCCCGCGAGCCAATGCCACCCTCCTCGGGAGCGCGAACGTCACCGGGGTCGTCGTGCCGCTCGTGCTCGGCGGGATCATCCCTGCCGTCGGCTACCGGGGCATGACGCTCGCCCTGCTGGCACCGGTGGCCGTGTTCAGCGCCCTCCTCGTGGGCCTCCGCTACCGGCCGGCTCCGTGAAAGGGTCGGTGACCGAGGCGAGGGACGTCACGCCAGCTCGCCGCTCGCCAGCTTGGCCAGCTCTTCGGCCACCTTCCGCTCGTGCTCCTCGGCATCCTGCTTGGCCTTCTTCGGGCTCCATCGACCCGCCATCAGCAAGATGAGCGGTAGGAAGACGACCTCGCCGCCGACGCACACCCAGTACCAGTCCTGCCACTGGCCGGGGGTTGCCTTCGCGGCTGCGGTCACGCTCGTCAGCTTGGCCGCGTTGGCCTGGAAGAACGCGATCTCGCCCTTCAGCTTCGTGTCCTTGCTGATCGCGACGAGGCGCTTCAGGCCGACGGTCTTGATGGCGGTGCTGAGCAGGGGCGGCGGGATCTTGGTCGGCGGGTACTTCTCGAGCTGGGCGAAGAGCTTCGGGTGTGCGAGCACCACGCCGACGTTCGGGTCGGCCTTCAAGATCGCCTCCGCCTTCGTGCCGAGGGCGCCGTACTCGACGAGCGGCGTCACCGAGGAGACGACGTAGGGGAGGATGAAGATGGAGATCGCGACCACGGCACGGATGATCCAGCCCCAGACGGCGAGACCGTGGGCGGTGAGCGCAGGGCTGCGCCGCTCGACGGTCTCGGTGAAGCTCGCCATCCACGGGGCGTAGGCCACGGCGAGGAAGATGGCGAGCAGGCTGAAGATCCAGACGATGGTGTAGTAACCGGTGTGGGGATGGGTCGCTCGCGTGAGGTAGACGATCGTGAACGCGATGCTCCCGAGCGCGCCGACGACCATGAGGGGCTTTCGGACGCGCAGGGCGTCGGAGATGATCCCGACGACGATCAGCGCGCCCGCGTCGAAGGCCCAGAGCCAGTTGCCGAGGGCGTTCGCCTGGGAGGCGGTGAAGCCGAAGACGGTCTCGAAGTAGATGACGTTGAACCCGACCGCTGTGTAGTAGATGATGAGGAAGACGGCGATCGCGAAGGCCGAGGCGACGATGTCGAAGCGGACGACCTGGCGCCACGGCTGGCGGATGCTCTCCGTCACGTCGATGCCGCTCGCCCGGGCTTCGATGAGCGCGCGGTCGCGCATGCTCACCATGAGCTGGTCCCTCAGTCGCGGCGACAGCTCCCGCAGTCCGACGAGGGCGATCGCGAAGATGACCAGCCCGACGATCCCGCAGATGACGAACTGGTCCTGCCAGGCCTTCAGGTGGTTCAACGTGTGGCTCGCGACCTCGGCAACGACGAGGCTGCCGACGACGGGTCCAAGTGTCCAGAAGCCCATCGCCGAGGCCCGGCCCAGCTGAGGCGAGAAGTCGCGCACGAGAGCCGGTGTGGCGACGAGGATGATCCCCTCCACGAAGCCCACGGCGATGACGAGCACGGCGAAGGCCCACTCCGACGGCGCGTTCGGGATCCCGAACAGCACGAGCAGGGCGGTGATGCCGAGCCCGTAGGCGACCATGTTCGCCCTGCCCCACCGGTCGGCCAGGCCGGCGAGCACCGAGGTGAAGGCGCCGACGGCGTTGCCGACCACCGTGATGTTCACGTAGAAGCGGAAGGTCATGTGGTAGTGGGCGAGGATCTGGGGCGCCACCGATCCTGCGACGTACAGCTGGTAGTAGAGGATCACCGTCGCCACGACGACGATGGCGAGGTAGCCGATGCGCCTGCCCGTGTTCGGGTAGGCCTCGAGCTGGCGGTACCAGAGCGCCTGGGCGATCGGACCGTGCTCCCGGCCGGCGGGATGCTCGACCACCGAACCCCCAACTGTCGAGGACGCCATGCTCCTCCTCCTCCCGGTGAGGACCGCCGTTGTTCCGCCCGCTCCGAGTGTAGCGAGACAGGGGCGGAGAATGCGTACCAGTACTGAAGGTCCCGTCGGCGGGGCGAGGGTTGCCCGGGTGCACGTGCTCAGGTGGCAGGGACCCGGTCGTCGCAGGCGAGCCGAGGCGGGTTGCCGTCGGCTCGGCTCACCGAGCTGCCGGGCCAGTTGCGGTCCGCAAGGAGCTGGGGGTGGGCCCCGGTGAAGGCCCCGGCGGCTTCGTTGTCCGAGCGGAGCTGGTACATGAGCCACGCCGTCGCGTAGCCGAAGAACCCTGTCGGGTCCTCACCTCTGGCAGTGTTCTCGATGCTCGGGTGGTCGGCGACCCTGTTGGAGCCTGCGGGCGAGTGGAGGATGACGCCCTGGACTGAGGGCGCCCTCAGCTCCTCGAAGTAGCACCGCTCGACGCCCGGCGGGGCGATGACCGAGTCGAGCCGGCCGTGGGTGGAGATCAGGAAGGTGGGCTGGGTGAGCTGGCCGGGATCCGCCCAGCACGCCTGCCAGGTGGGGCAGTCAGGGTTCGCACCGGCCCAGCCGTGGGGGAAGGCGGCGTTGTCGCTGAACGGGCTGTGCGCGGGACCCTGCCCGTTCCAGGGGAGCGAGAAGGTCATCACCGTCGTGATGAGCGACGCGCCGGCGAGCGCAGCGCGGACCGCGCCGCCGGCCCCTTGCGAGAAGCCGACCGCAGCCACTTTGTGCACGTCGAGGTGGCCGAAGAACGGGCTGCGCTGATCGGCGTCCTCGGCGACGAGGTACCTCGCTCCGTCGAGGACCTCGACGCCGCTTCCGACGTCGGGCAGGTCGGCGGCGATGACGGTGAAGCCCCAGGAGACGAAGTGGTCGAGGAGCTCGGAGAAGTAGCTCGCCGTCGGCGCGGCGCCGGTCCCGTTGCCCCAGGTGACGATCGGGCTCTCGAAGCCGAGGGCCTGGTAGTCCGACGGGTAGAAGATCTGGTACGGGACGCTCGGGCCGGCGGCGCCGACCACGGCGCCCGGGACGTCGCGGAGGTCCACCTCCACGGTCAGCGTTGTCGTGTGCCAGGTCGCCGACGGGTTTCGCACGCCGAACACCGCTGCCACGTCGGGCGGTCGCCGGGGTGCAACACCTTCGCCGGCGTGGCCGTCGCCGCCCCGCCGGAGGCCGGCTCTCGCCGGCGGCGAGGCCGAGCAGCTCGCCGCCACGAGAGCGACAGCCGTGAGCACTCCGGCGAGGGAGGCGGCGGGATGAGGGCCCTTCGGCCCGCGTCGGCGCACGGGCCATCCATGCGGCGATGCGGCCGTTGCTGGGCTCGCTGGAGGTGGCATCGGCCTCACCGTGCTCGCGGGACGGTCAGGCCGATGCCGGATTGCCTCGGCCGGTTCGCTCGCGGTGCCGGCAGCCGGGCCAGCAGCAGGGGCGACGCTGCCCGGCCTCCAGCTCCTCCGCAGTCCGGCGGATGCGGCGCGCCCGTGTCGCCGGCTGTTTGGCGTCCTCCACCCAGCAGATGAACTCGTTGCGCGCGAGCGGCGTGATGTCGTGCCACGCCCCGAGCGCCGCGCGTTGCCGAGCAGGTGGGCGCGAAGGTCGCCGGGCAGCTCGTGCACCACCCCACCCGGGACGTCGGCCCTCACCACAGGGCGAGGGTACCGCCTCGCGCCTGCGCAGCGCGGATGATCCCGAGTCCGAGAAGAGCCGAGCAGATCGGGAAGGATGGGGCACGACAACCTCTCGTGGCGCCGCGAACGGCCCGTGCGCCTCGAGCCGAGCGACGACCTGGGAGGGGCGTGGCCGATGGAGCGATCTCCCGATGCGCCGCTTCGCAGTGGCGCCGCACAGGTTCCCGATCTCTGCACGGCGGGCCCGGACGACCGGACCTGCTCGTGGCGGGAGGACGCCGCTCTCCCGCATCCCCGCGGCCGCGCTCGGGCCGGAGCTTTCGGGCCGCCCTGTCATCCGGCAGGGCAGTGGCGAGCGTCTACGGCATGTGACGGTGGCGGTGAACCAGGAGCCGACCTGGATCGGCGTGGAGATGGGTGACCATCGGGAGCCCGACTGCGCGGCGGTTGCCGCGCAGGAGAGCTTCGAGGCCTTCTTCGACCGGCTCCTCCCGAGGGCAGTCGGGGTCGGCCGCCGCATCCTCGGGTCGCCGAGCGACGGCGAGGATGCGGCGGTGGAGGGCCTGGCCCGCGCCTACCTGCGGTGGGCAGAGCTCTCGCAGGCTCCCCACCGCGACGCCTGGGTCCTTCGCGTGACGGCGAATGCCGCCTACGACCTGCTGAGGAGGGAGGCGCGAGCCAGGCGGCACGCGACCTCGGAGCTCGCGCAGCTCGACGACCGGCACGCCGTTGAGCTGCGCGAGACGCTGCTCCCGTCGCTGAGGCGGCTCTCCCGGCGCCAGAGGGAGGTCGTCATCTTGAGCTACATGGTCGGGCTCACCCAGGAGGAGATCGCCGAGCTGCTCGGCTGCTCGGTCGGCTCCGTGAAGGTGCATGCCCGCCGGGGGCTCGACCGGCTGAGGGGCGAACTGGCGGATCTGGCGGACGTGATGAGGGAGGATCGATGAGGAGCAACGGCGGATCTGTCGGGCGGTCTGAGCGGGACGTCCTTTTGCAAAGGACGATCGAGCGCGCCGGTGAGCTCGCAGCGGCGAGGCGCCGCCGCCGCCGATTGCTCACGACCGTCCCGGCTGCGGTCCTCGTCGTCGCTCTCTCCGTGGGAGCGCTCGCCGCCGCCGTGGTGGCGACCGGTGGCCACCGTTCCCACCCCGAAGCCGCAACCGGCCCCAGGACGACGACCGAGCCCGGCTCGAGGGCGGCACGCTCGACGAGCACCACGGCGCCGGTCCCCGCGCCGGGGGTGATCATCGGCTTCGACCCCGTCTCGTTCACAGCGGTCAGCCTCGAACACTGGTGGGTGCTCGGCGAGGTGCCGTGCCACGGCTCTCACTGCCTTGCGATCGCCGAGACCCGAGACGGCGGTGCGACCTTCTCGACAATCCCGGCCCCGGCTGGAGCGACGCCGGATCGAGACGGCCGCTTCGTGCTGCGCTTTGCCGGCCCGACCGACGGCTACCTCGTCGGCTCGCACCTCTGGTCGACGACGGACGACGGCGCCCACTGGGTCCGCCAGCACCTCTCCGGCTCGGTGACCGCCCTCGAGGCCGCCGACGGGAAGGCCTTCGCCCTCTCGTGCGGATCGGCCCACTGCTCGCTGCTCGAGGCGGCGGTGGGATCGAGCTCCTGGCGCACGGTCGCTCTTCCCCGGCAACTTCCGAACGTCGCATTCCTCTCTGTCGTCGGCACCCGCGTCGTCGTGACGAGCAGCGACGGCCCGAGCCGGATCGCGCCCTTCCAGCTGTCGACCGACGGCGGAACGAGCTTCTCGGTGCTCTCGACGCCGTGCTACTCGGGCCTGGGCGGCCACGTCGTCGCCGCTGCGGAGTCGCCGTCGGCCCTCTGGGCAAGTTGCCCAAGCGGGATGATGGCGGCGCCGTTCCACTCGGGCGACAACGGATCGGTGTGGAGCCCGGCTGAGAGCCGGGCACGGTCCGTCGAGTTCAGCAACGCCCTCGGGATCGCAGCTGTCAGCGCGGACACTGCGCTCGTGTGGCCCTTCGAGAGCTCAGGTGCTCTCGCCCTCACCACCGACGGCGGTGCGCGCTACACGAGGGTCCTCGACGCCGGCGCTGGGGCGACGGTGGTGTGGGCCGGCTACAGCGACAGCGAACGGGCCTATGCCCTCCTCGCGACCGGTCTCTACGCCGGCCAGCTGTGGATCTCCTCGGACGGGGGCCGGAGCTGGAGCCGCGTGCGCTTCACCAGGTGACGGCGGTCTGGTCATAAGGCCCTGGAGCTGGGCTCGCCTGGTCGGTCGTAGGCTCGCTGCCACGGAGACCCTTACCTTTCTCTTCACTGACATCGAAGGCTCGACCGCGATGCTGCGCCGGATCGGGGACGAGGCCTACGGCCGGCTCCTTGCCGCTCACCACCACGTCGTGCGATCGGTGCTCGAGCGCCACGGCGGCGAGGAGGTCGACACCCAGGGTGACGCCTTCTTCGCGGTGTTCTCCTCGCCCCGAGCCGGCGTGGCGAGCGCCTACGACATCCAGACCGAGCTCGCCCGTGACCCCCTGCTCGCCGCCGAGCCGGTGCGGGTGCGCATGGGCATTCACTCCGGAGAAGCCGAGCGGACGCCGGTCGGCGTCGTCGGGCTCGACGTCCACCGGGCGGCGAGGATCGCAGGCGTCGCGCACGGGGGACAGGTGCTCGTCTCCCAGTCCACCGCGGTGCTCACCCGTGCTGCGCTGGACGGCGGTCTCACGCTGCGCGACCTCGGACACCACCGCCTGAAAGACCTCGGGCATCCCGAGCAGCTTTACCAGCTGGTCGGCCCAGGCCTGGAGAGCGACTTTCTGCCGCTGCGCTCCCTCGACAATCCGGCCCACCCGAACAATCTCCCGGCCCAGCTCGCCTCCTTCGTCGGCCGGCGCGCCGAGCTGTCCGAGGTGCGCGCCCGGCTCGGCACCTCTCGCCTCGTCACCCTCACCGGTGCCGGCGGCTGCGGGAAGACCCGCCTTGCCCTGCAGGCGGCGGCGGAGCTCCTCGAGGAGGTCGGTGACGGCGTCTTTTTCGTCGAGCTCGCTCCAGTGGCCGACCCGAATGCAGTCGCCGATGCGGTGAGAGAGGCGCTGCGCATCGCCCCGCAGCCCGGCGGTGGCGTCCATCCCCTGGTGTAAAAGTCAACGGGCGTAGGTTCCTTCGAGAAGTTCCAGCTCAACGAAGGAGGACCTACACCCGTGACTGCACGAG
>Ga0209061_1001333_pt1 | contig 42457 bp, 39 predicted proteins | sample Coa_R1_10_FD_187157 | JGI IMG/M metagenome (GOLD analysis project Ga0209061, IMG submission 187157) | Surface soil microbial communities from Centralia Pennsylvania, which are recovering from an underground coalmine fire - Coalmine... | ecosystem: Environmental > Terrestrial > Soil >...
TCGCCCTCGTCCGGGCCGGTGCCAAGTTCGAGAAGGGAGTGCTCATCGAGCGGCCAGACGAGGCCGAGATCAAGGTCGCCGCGTGATCAAATCAGGACACGCCGTCCACAACTCTTGACCATTTCTCCCGCCAGGAACCTAGCTGGCAACCTCGATCGGAGCAGCAGGAGGGAACCCGGTCAGGCGGTGTGCCTCCCGCATCGTCAGCAGGCGCTCGGCCTCATCGGTCCACGCATGCACGGCGGGCCGGGCCATTGCCTTCCGGCGGTAGATACGGTCCTCATAGCCCCGCGGGCCGATCTCGGCTCGCTGGGCGGCGTAGGCGGCTCGCATGGCATCGGTAAGTGCCGCGTCGAGTTCCCTGGCCAGCGAGTACTGCACGCTCACCGGCTTGGCTGCCGCCTGCGCGGCCCGGTACGCCTGCTCGGCGTTCCGCGCGCGGGCGAGGAGTTCCTCGAACCGTGAGGCCAGCGCCACATCTGCTGCGTACTCCGCCTCCGCTGCCGCGCTGACCTGACTGCGACCCCTGATCACGGGGCAAGCCTAGCGGAACAGCAGCCGGCCTTCCGGGGCGGTGTCACCGCGCCGCTCGACGAGCGGTCATCTGGCGAAGTAGTGCCAGCCGAGCCATAGCCAGCCCAGCAGAACCAGGAACCGGCCCACGCGCGGGCGCATGAGATAGCCGAACAACTCCCCGACGGTCGGGATGCGGCTGTCCTGTCTCCGGCCGAGGAAGTGCAGCACGAAGAAGGAGAGTATGACCAGGGCAAATCCGATGATGGTGATGACCCGGGTAGCCATAACTCGCTCACCTCCGCACCAGGCCCCAGCCGACCAGCAGCCAGATCAGGAACGCCGCGGTCCGCACCGGGTGAGGCGAGATGAGCGGGTTGACCAGATCGGTCAGTGAGGGGTGCCACCAGCGCGAGTTGTCCTTGAACGCGGCAGCCTCCCACTCGAAGAGGGCAGCGATGCAGATCGCCCAGTAGGAGAACCCAGCGACGTCGAGATGCTCCGGCGGCGGTATCCGCCTCGGTGGCCAGGCATAGGCGAGCGCTCCGATCACCGCACCGGGGATCAGCACGGTGACAAGCGCTCGCATCGAGAACGGGGCAGAGGCCGCGGCGATCCACGAGTATGAGACAAGGATGCAGGCCAACGCGGCCTTGCCGACGAGCCGTCGGCGTCGCGGGGACAGACGGCCCCAGCGATGCCTGGGCCCGCCGGCACCCTGCGTGAACCCGGTCACCTGGTCAGTCGGCGGAGTGCCGTCCGCCCGGCATGGCTGCCCCGGGCTGCTCACCGGCCCGGACTCGCCGGCCAGGTCCTGGCCGGCTGCATGACCAGGCCCGCTGGGCCCGGGGGCCATGGGAGGCCGTAGCGGGGTGCCGGGAGAACCGGGCAGCGGCTCAGGCCGACGCGACGCGTCTTCAGTGGCCATCTGCTCTCCGTCCTCATGATCCCACCAGCGGCTGCCCGGCAGCAAACACGCACCTGACCAAAATGTCAGGTCCGCAGCATAGCGGGGGCAGGCATCCCATCTCGCCTGACGGGTGCGCCCGCACGCTGCCCGGCGGACGCAGCTGCTCGCGGCGGACGTTCTTGCAGGCCGGGCCGGGCCCGCAGCCTGGCCGCACACGGGCAGTCCGGGCCCGCAGCCTGGCCGCACACGGGCAGTCCGGGCCCTCTCGGCAAGCCAGTCAGGCGAGGCTTTCCAGCCAGCTTTCATGCAGCGAGGAGTATTCGCCGCCACCGCCCAGCAGGTCGCCGGGCGCGCCGTCCTCCGCGATCCGGCCCGCGTCGATGACCAGCACCCGGTCGGCGATCTCGACGGTGGACAGCCGGTGCGCGATGATCACGGCCGTACGGCCGGCCAGGATCGTCCGCAGCGCCCGCTGGACCGCTCGCTCGCTCGGGATATCGAGCAGCGAGGTCGCCTCGTCGAGGACCAGGACTCCCGGGGCGGCGAGGAACGCCCGCGCGAACGAGATGAGCTGCCGCTGGCCGGCGGACAGCCGGCCGCCCTTGGAGCCGACCTCGGCGTCGTAGCCGCCCGGCAGCACGCGGATGAACTCCTCCGCGCCGATGGCCCGCGCGGCCTCCTCGACCTCCGCTCGGGACGCCTCCGGCCTGCCGAGCCGGATGTTTTCCGCGACGCTGCCGCTGAACAGGAAGTTCTCCTGGGTGATCATGACGACCTCACGGCGCAGCGTGCGGTCGTCGAGGTCGCGCAGGTCGACGCCGTCCAGCAGCACCCGGCCGGCGAGCGGGTCGTAGAACCTGGCGATCAGCCGGGCGACGGTGGTCTTGCCGGCACCGGTCGCCCCGACGACCGCGACGGTCTGGCCTGCCGGGATGGCCAGGTCGAAGTCCTCGAGGATCGGGGTGCCCGGGCGGTATCCGAAGCTGACAGACTCCAGGCGCAGCGCGCGCCCGGCGGCCGCCGGCCCTGCCAGCCCTCCCGGCCCCGGCCGGGAAGGCCGGGGCCGGGGCCGTGGCAGCTCGGCAGGCTCGGCCAGATCCGCAGGCCGGGGCAGCCCGGCCGGCTCCGCAGGCCCGGGAAGCGCGGCAGGCTCGGCCGGCTCGGGCACCGCCGGCTCCTCGTCGAGCACCCCGGAGATCTTCTCCAGGGCCGCGGCAGCCGACTGGAAGGTGTTGTAGAACTGGGCCAGATCCTGCAGCGGGTCGAAGAACCGCTGCAGGTACAGCAGGAACGTGACCTCCACGCCAAGCTGCATGGACCCGTCGATGACGCGCAGGCCGCCGTAGAGCAGCACGGCAGCGATAGCCAGGTTGCCGATCAGGATGATCCCGGGTGAGTACACGGCGATCAGCCGCGACGAGCGCAGGCTGGCCGCGGCGTAGCCGGAGTTCAGCGATGCGAAGATCTCCTCGTTGCGGCGCTCCCGGCGGAACGCCTGTACCGCGCGGATTCCGCCGAACGTCTCCACGAAGTGAACGATGACCAGGGCGATGGTCTCCCTGGTCCGCCGGTAGGCAAGGGCCGACTCCCGGCGGAACCAGGCCGTTAGCCAGGTCAGCGGCACGAACCCGGCCAGCACGACAAGCGCGAGCGGCCAGTCGAGCAGCAGCATGCCGGTGCCGACCAGGACGAGCGAGAACACGGCGGACACTAGCGAGTCCAGGCCCTCGTCGAACAGGTCGGCGATGGAGTCGATATCCGAGGTCTGCCTGGAGATCACCCGGCCTGAGGTGTAGCGCTCGTGGAAGGACACCGGAAGCCGCTGGAAGTGCGCGAACAGCCGGGTCCGCAGGGCCAGCACGACATGGCCGCCGAGCCGCCCCATGGCGGCGATGTAGGACCGGGTGGCGACGGCCTGGACGGCGACCGCGACGCTGAACGCGACGATGATCAGCGCCAGCGGGCCGGCGTTCCCGGTCCTGGTCAGCTGCGGGATCTTGTCGATTCCGACGCCGACCAGCCATGGCCCGGCCAGCGCGGCGAGGTTGGCGATGATGATCAGCGCGAGGATGCCCGCGACCGCGGCGCTGTGCGGTCGGAGCAGGGCCTGCAGCAGCCTCCGGCCGCGGCGGCGGAGCAGGGCCGCGAGCGGGCGCGAGAGCTCATCGACATCCTCGGCGGCGACGCCCCGCCAGGACTGCGCCGGCGTGCCGGCCGGCGGCTGGCCGGCGGCGGCCGTCATCGCCGCGCCCCGGTCAGGTCGTGGCCGGGCCCGCGGTCGCCGTCGGCGTCCGGGTCGGCGCTCATCAGGGCCCGGTAACGGGGCTCGCGCCGCAGCAGGTTGCGGTGGCTGTCCAGCGCTGCCACCACACCGCCGTCGAGCAGCGCGACCCGGTCGGCGAGCAGCACGGTGGACGGGCGGTGCGCGACGATCAGCGTCGTGGACGTGCCGAGCAGGCCGCGCAGCGCTGCCGTGACCTTCGCCTCGGTGTGCACGTCAAGCGCGGACAGCGGGTCGTCGAGCAGGAGGACCGATGGCCGGGTCAGGATCGCGCGGGCGAGCGCGATCCGCTGCCGCTGCCCGCCCGACAGCGACATGCCCTGCTCGCCGATCCGGGTGTCCAGCCCCCAGGGCAGGCTGGAGACGAATCCGGCCTGGGCTGCCTCGATCGCGGCCAGGATCTGCTCATCGGTGGCGTCGGGCACGCCGAGGCTCACGTTCTCCCGGACGCTCGCGGAGAACAGCGTCGGATCCTCGAACGCGCATCCGACCGCGGCCCGCAGCTGCGGGACCGGGATCTTCCGGATATCGGTGCCATCGAGGAGGATCGCGCCGCCGGTCACGTCGGCCAGCCGCGGCACCAGCGACAGCAGCGTGGTCTTCCCCGAGCCGGTGCCGCCCACCAGCGCGACCGTCTCCCCGGGCGCCACGTCCAGGCTGATCCCGTCCAGCACCGGGCGAGTCGCTCCCGGGTAGCGGAAGCTGACCCGGTCGAAGGTGAGCCGTCCCGGGCCGCGGCGCGGCCTTGCCGCCGGCCTGTCGGGGCCGGTGATCGCCGGCTCGGCATCCAGCAGCTCGTACACTCGCTGCGCCGCGGTGGCCGCCTCCTGACCCGAGGCGAGGATGTATCCCATGGCCTCGATCGGCCAGACCAGCTGCAATGTCAGCGTGATGAACGCGACGAGCCCGCCCAGGGTCAGCACGCTGCGGCCGACAGCGAGCGCGCCGAGCAGCAGGATCAGGCCGATGACCGCGTTCGGCACCAGGTCCAGCCCGGCCCAGAAGGTGCCGCGCAGCCTGGCCTTCGCCACCTGCGTGCGGTAGACCCGGTCGGCCTGGTGGCGGTGCCTGAGCGCGGCCTCGTCGCGGCGGCCCAGGGCCTTCAGCACCCGGATGCCGGTCGCGGACTCGCCGACGTAGGTGGCAAGGTCGCCCTCCTGGTCCTGGGCGCGCCGGGACAGCACGCGGTAGCGCCGCTCGAACTTCAGGCAGAGCACGAGCACCGGCATGAAGACCAGGCCGGTCAGCACGCCCAGCCACCAGTTCAGCCGGATCAGCAGCACGACCACGACGACGAAGGTGACGATGTTGGTGATGAAGAACACCAGGCCGAAGCCGGCGAAGCGGCGTATCGCCGACAGGTCGGTGGTGGCACGGGACAGCAGCTGGCCGGACTGCCACTCGTCGTGGAACCCCGCGTGCAGGTGCTGCAGGTGCGCGTAGATGTCGTCGCGCATGCGCCGCTCGAGCTCGGTGATCGCATGCGCCTGGACCCAGCGCCGGTAGAAGCTGAGCAGGGCCTGGGTGACGCCGAGGGCGGCGACGGCCAGGCCAAGCGGGATCAGCGCGGCGCGATCGCCATGCTGGATCGGCCCGTCGATAACGGCCTTGATGAACAGCGGTATCGAGATCTCCGCGCAGACCGCGATGATCGCGGCAGCCAGCATGGCGGCCAGCTTCCAGATCTCGGGGCGGAGATACTCGCGCAGCCGCCAGAGCGCTGCCATCGGCGTTGACGCCTTCGGCGCCGGAGGCTTGCGGAGCCGTCTACGCCGGACATGCCGCAGCAGGGGAGAAGGCGCAGGAGGCATGTCACCGGCAGGCTATCCGCCATACTCAGGCCTGTCACCTTGTTTTTCCTGGCAGCGAATCCGGGGCCCGGCCATCGGCCGGCGCGAGACCAGGCCGGCCAGCCGCCGGCCCGGGACCAGGCCGGCCCGCCCGGCTGTCATTATGGCCAGATGACCTTCGACGTGCGCCGAGTGCGAGCGCAGTACCCCGCGCTAACCGACGGTTACGCCTACCTGGACGGTGCGGCCGGCACCCAGCTTCCTGCCAGCGTGATCGACGCGATCGCCGGCGCCTACCGCGCCGGGCTCGGCAACTCCGGCGGCGCCTTCCCGGCTAGCGCCCGCGCGGACGAGATCGTCTCCGCGTGCCGGCGCGCGGTCGCCGACCTGACCGGCGGCGACCCGGACGGGGTCATTCTCGAGCCGAGCATGACCGCCCTGACCTACCGGCTCGCCGAGACGCTGGCGGCGTGCTGGGGGCAAGGTGACGAGGTGGTGGTGACCCGGCTCGACCATGACGCCAACGTCCGCCCGTGGGTCCAGGCCGCGCGCCGGGCGGGAGCGCTGGTGCGCTGGGCGGACGTCGAGCTGCCGTCGGGCGAGCTGCCGGCCGCCCAGTTCCGGGAGCTGATCGGCGAGCGAACCCGGCTGGTCGCCGTGACCGCGGCCAGCAACGTGCTCGGCACCAGGCCGGACGTGCCGGCGATCACCGCCCTGGCACGGGCCGCCGGGGCGCTGAGCTACGTCGATGGCGTGCACGCCACCCCGCACGGCCCGGTCGACGTCCGCGAGCTAGGCGCGGACTTCTACGCCACCAGCGCGTACAAGTGGTCGGGTCCGCACGTCGGCATCGTCGTGGCCGATCCGGCACTGCTCGCCACGCTGCACCCGGACAGGCTGGCCCCGCAGGCCGACACTGTCCCCGAGCGGTTCGAGCGGGGCACCCTGCCGTTCGCGGACCTGGCCGGGGTGACGGCGGCGGTCGATCACCTGGCCGGCCTGGCTGTCCCGGCCGTCCCGGCCGGGCCCGGCCGGCCCGGCCGGGCCCGGCGGCCATGACCGGCAAGGGGGGCCGAGCCGCCGGGACCGGCTGATCGCGTCTATGTCCGCCGCGCAGGAACACGAGCGGCGGCTGTTCGCCCTTCTGCTGGACGGGCTCGCCGCGATGAGCCACGTAACCCTGTACGGCAAGGCCGCGCGGCGGACGGCGACGGCGTTCTTCACCGTGGCCGGCCGCTCGCCGCGGGAGGTAGCCGAGTCCCTGGCCGCGCGCCGGATCAACGTCTGGGACGGCGACAACTTCGCGTGGGAGGTCACCGGCCGGCTCGGGCTGCGCGACACCGGGGGAGCGGTGCGCGCCGGGCTGGTCCACTACAACGACCAGGACGATGTCATGCGGCTTATCGAGGCCGTGGCCGGGCTTGGCCGGCTGTCATGAGCCGGGCGGCGGCGGCCGCGACGGCCCGCCGGGCAGGGCCTAGCCCTCGCCGAAGGAGTACCGGTACAGCCGGGTATCGCGGATCGTGAAGCCGGCGTGCTCATAGACCCGCCCGGCCGCCTCGCGGGATGCCCGGGAGGTCAGGTCCACGGTGCGCGCGCCGGCCTCCCGTGCCAGCCTCAGCGCCTCCATGACGAGGGCCGTCCCGGCCCCCTGGCCGCGTCCTGCCTCGTCCACCACGACATCCTCGATCCACGCCCGCTGGCCGGTCGGGATCGGGAACATCACCAGCGTCAGGGTGCCGATGATCTGGCCGCCGGAGCGGGCGATGAGCACGGTGTTCGCCGGGAAGCCGGCCACGGCCTCCAGCGCCGCCTTGTCCGGCGCCGGCGCGGATCGGGATAGCTGCGGGATGAGCCGCTCGAACGCGGCGAGCACCTCGCCGGTCACCTCGCGGAGCGGCGCGATCTGGACGGCCACCCTGGCACCTTACCGAAGGCGGCGCGGCCCCGGGCCGGCAGCCCGGCGCCGCGCCGCGGCCCCGCCCTAGCCGGCTCAGCTTGCGTAATCGAGCAGCGGCTGGGCGCGGCTGGGGTGACGCAGCTTGGACAGGGACTGCTTCTCAAGCTGCCTGATCCGCTCCCGGGTCAGCCCGAGCGCCCGGCCGATCTCGTCGAGCGTGTGCGGGTTGCCGTCGTACAGCCCGAACCGCATCGCCATGATCGTCGCCTCGCGCGGGGTCAGCGCGTCCAGGGCGTGCCGTAGCTGGTCGGCCATCAGCTGCCGGTCCACCAGCTCGGACGCTTCCGGCGCGTCGACATCCTCGATCAGGTCGCCGATGCTGGTCTCGCCGTCCTCGCCGATCGTCGAGTCCAGGCTGATCGGCTGCCGGCTCGTGCGCAGCAGTTCCTCGATCTGGTCCGGCGTCCGGTCCAGCTCGACGGCGAGCTCTTCCGGCGTCGGCTCACGGCCGAGGCGCTGGTGCATGTCCCGCTCGACGCGGCTCAGCTTGCTGAGCATCTCCAGCACGTGGACCGGCAGCCGGATGGTCCGCGCCGAGTCCGCGAAGCCGCGCTGGATGGCCTGGCGGATCCACCACATCGCGTAGGTCGAGAACTTGTAGCCCTTGGTGTAGTCGAACTTCTCCACCGCGCGGATCAGGCCCAGGTTGCCCTCCTGCACGACGTCGAGCAGCGAGAGCCCGCGGTCGCTGTACTTCTTCGCGACCGAGACCACCAGGCGCAGGTTCGCCTCCAGCATGTGCGCCTTGGCCCGGCGCCCGTCCTCGGCGACCAGCTCCAGCTCCTCCCGGTAGGCCCGGGACAGGCCCTTCTCGGTCTCCAGCTTGTGCTCGGCGAACAGCCCGGCCTCGATCCGCTTGGCCAGGTCGACCTCCTGCTCGGCGGTAAGCAGGCTGGTCCTCCCGATCGACTTCAGGTAGGTGTGCACCGAGTCACCCATGACCGAGGTCTGGTCGTCGAGGTCGGCCTCGGCAGGCGCCTCGGCGGCGCGCTCGGCCAGGGCTGCGACCTCCGCCTCCGCCAGCTCCGCGTCGGCCAGGTCCGCCTCCGTCAGCTCCGCCTCGGTCAGCTCGGCGAGCTCGGCCTCGGCAGGCTCAGCCCCGTCCAGCTCTATTACCTCGGCCATCTCATCCTCCGGCCCGATCGCGCGCGCGCCTGCCACCCCGGCCCGGCTGCCGCCACGGCCCGGCCGGCCCTCGCTGACCTCGTCCGCGCTGGTCACGCTGGCCCTGCGGGCCTGGCCGATGCCAGGTCGCCTGGATGACTGCGCGGTCACGGTCCTCGGCACGAGCCACCTTCCTTCGTACGCCTGTCGGGAGAGATGCGCGATCTCAACGGGTTCCGGGCCGCACGGCCCGCCGCGCTAGCTACTGGCCGCCGCCGTCAGGTACATGAGTGCCACTTGCACTCCTTGGTATTGTGCAGTGCGGGCACTATCTAGTAACGCATGACACGGCAGATTGTTCCCGTGCGGGTAGGTTATGCCCTGCGCCCGCGCGGCATGCCGTGGGCCGGGCCGGCGCCGGGCTCAGGCGCCCTGCTGGCGGATCGCCCGGCGGTCCGGCTTCCCCGAGGCGAGCATCGGGATCTCCGGGACGATCACCAGGCCCCGCGGCGCCGCATACCCGGGCAGATCGCCCGACACGGCGGCCCGGAGCGCCGCCAGCGTGGGCGGCCTCGCCGGATCCGCCGGCACCACCACCGCCGTCACCCGCTCGCCCCACTCCGGATCGGGCATCCCCACGACCGCGGCCTCTCCGACCCCGGGACAACGAGCCAGCACGGTTTCAACCTCCGCGGCGACGACCTTCTTCCCGCCGGTGGTGATCACGTCGTCGGCCCGGCCGCGCACCGACAGCACGCCACGCGGGCTCAGCGAGCCCAGGTCAGAGGTGACGAACCAGCGCCCGTCCCGGACCCGGGCGGTCAGGTCAGGACGCAGCCGGTAGCCGGAGAACAGCACCGGCCCGGCGATCCGGATCCGCGAGTCCGCGCCGATGGTCACCTCCACGCCGTCCAGCGCGACGCCGTCGTAGACGCAGCCGCCGCAGGTCTCGGTCATGCCGTAGGTGGTCACCACCCGGGCACCGGCCGCGGAGGCCTGCCCGAGCAGGCCGTCCGGAATCGCCGACCCGCCGAGCAGGATGGTCCGCAGGCCCGTCAGGTCAGCGCCCGCGTCGAGCAGCCTGCGCAGCTGGACGGGCACCAGCGACACGTGGCAGCCGCCCGCCGACTCCAGCACGCGGGGCGTCACCCGCTCCGCCACGACCGGCTCGGCCCCGGCCAGGACCGACCGGACCAGCACCTGGATGCCCGCGATGTGAAAGACCGGCAGGCAGCACAGCCAGCGCTCGCCGGGGGCGGCGCCGATCCGCCGCAGGGACGCGCCAGCCGAGGCGAGCAGCGCCGGGCCTGGCAGTTCCGCAGCCTTCGGCTGGCCGGTCGAGCCCGAGGTCGCGATCACCACGGCGATCTCATCGGCCACCGCTGCCGCGGCCGGAGTGCCAGGCCGGCGGCCGGATATCCGTTCTATCCCGTCCCTGGTCTGGATCTCGGCGGGCGCCCAGGCCCTCAGCATCTCCGCCAGCAGCGCCCCGGGCAGGGCCGGATCCAGGGGCAGCAGAGCCGGCCCGGAGCCGTCGAGCGCCGCCGGCAGCGCCTCCAGCAGCACGGACGCAGCCTCGGCGGGCGGAAGCAGCACTGCCCGCAGCGATCGCGAACTCACGCCGTAAGGTTAGACCGCCCGGTTCAGGCGGCACGGGAGGGGACGGAACGTGGTTGACCGGCGCGAACCGGCTGACCCGCCGGGAGCCAGCCTCCGCGAGCTGATAGCGACGGCGAGGGCGTTCGCGATCCCGATGACGACCCGGTTCCGCGGGATCACCGTGCGGGAGGGCGCGCTGATCAGCGGACCGGCCGGCTGGGGGGAGTTCTCGCCCTTCGCGGAGTACGGTCCCCGGGAGTGCGCCCGCTGGCTGGCCTGCGCCGTGGAGGCGGCGGTCAGCGGCTGGCCGCAGCCGCGCCGGGACCGGATCGGCGTCAACGTGACCGTGCCCGCGGTGACGCCGGAGCGGGCACATGCGATGGCCGCCGGATCCGGATGCCGGACCGCGAAGGTCAAGGTCGCCGAGCCGGGCGCGGCCGAGAGCGAGGACATTGCCCGGGTCGAGGCGGTCCGGGACGCGCTCGGGCCGGACGGGCGGATCCGGGTGGACGCCAACGGCGCCTGGGACACCGGAACGGCGGTCCGGATGCTGCGGATCCTTGCCCGGTTCGGGCTTGAGTACGCCGAGCAGCCCTGCGCGACACTGGCCGAGCTCGCCGAGGTACGCCGCCGCGTGGACGTGCCGATCGCGGCCGACGAGTCCATCCGCCGCGCGGAGGACCCGCTCGCGGTCCGCGCCGCGGGGGCCGCCGACTACGTCGTGATCAAGGTCCAGCCGCTCGGCGGGGTGCGGGCCGCGCTCGCCGTGACGGAGGCATGCGGGCTGCCCGCCGTGGTGTCGAGCGCCGTCGAGACCTCGGTCGGGCTGGCTGCCGGGATCGCGCTCGCGGCCGCGCTGCCCGGACTGGATCATGACTGCGGCCTGGCCACGATGAGCCTGCTGCGCGGCGACGTGACGGCCGACCCGCTGGCCGCTGAGGGCGGCTTCGTGCCGGTCCGGGCCGCCATCCCGGACCGCGCGGCGCTGGAGCGGTGGGAGACCGACCCGGCGCCCTGGCGGGCCCGGATGACCAGGGCTGCCAGGTTCCTGGCGGGCGCCGCCGTGGTCCCGGCGTGACCCCGGCCATGAGCCCGTCAGCCGCGTTCGGCATGGTGCTGGCGGACGAGCTGGTGCGGTGCGGGCTGCGCGAGGCCGTGCTGTCCCCGGGCTCGCGCAGCGCGCCGCTGGCGCTGGCGCTGCTGCGCCGAGCCGAGGCCGGCGACCTGCGGCTGCACGTGCGGGCGGACGAGCGGTCGGCGGCGTTCCTGGCTCTCGGCCTGGCGAAGGCCGGCCGCCGCCCGGCAGCGGTCGTGTGCACGTCCGGCACCGCGGCCGCGCACCTGCACGCGGCGGTGATCGAGGCAGACGAGGCCTGCGTCGGGCTGCTCGTGCTGACCGCCGACCGGCCGCCCGAGCTGCGGGCGACCGGCGCCAGCCAGACGATCGACCAGCTCAAGCTGTACGGGGGAGCGGTCCGCTGGTTCTGGGAATCGGGGGTTCCGGAGGCCAGGACCGGGATGAACGGATACTGGCGGTCGGCTGCCTGCCGCGCCTGGGCCCTCGCCTCGGGGGACGCCGGCGGGCCGCCAGGCCCGGTGCACGTGAACGTGCCGCTGCGGGAGCCGCTGGTTCCGGACGCCGCGGAGCTAGCGGCAGGCTGGCCGGAGCCGGCCGCCTGCGGCTGGCCCGAGCCGCTGGAGGGACGGGCGGATGGCGCGCCATGGACCCGGGCGCGCGCCGCCGCCCCCGCCGCGGACGCCCCGATGCCGGACCTGAGCGAGCTGTCATCGACCGAGCGCGGGGTGGTGGTGTGCGGCGACGGTGACTACGACGCCGGGCCGCTGCTCGCGCTGGCCGAGCGGGCCGGCTGGCCCGTTCTCGCCGAGCCGTCGTCCAACGCCCGGCGCGGGCCGAACGCCCTGCGCGGCTACTGCTACCTGCTGGAGGATCCGGCCTTCGCCGCGGCGCACCGGCCCGAGGTGATCGTCTCCGCCGGGCGGCCCGGGCTGAGCCGCGGGCAGCTTGCCCTGCTCCGCGGCGGCCCGCCGGGCCAGCCCGCGCCGCCTGCCCGCCACATCGTGGCCGCCCAGGCCCCGGGCCGGTGGGCCGATCCCGCCCGGACGGCCACGGACGTGCTGCCTGGCATCTCCGCGCTGCCGGCCCATCCGGATCCTCCGGCCCCTCCGGCCCGTCGCCGCGGCCCGGCCCGGCACGCCTGGCTCGCGGACTGGCAGCGGGCCGACGCCGCAGCATGCGCCGCGGTCGATGCGATCCTCGACGAGACCGACGCGGTGAGCGAGCCGCGGCTGGCCCGCGATCTGGCCGCGGCGCTGCCCGACGGCGCGCTCCTGTGGGCGGCCTCCAGCCTGCCGGTCCGCGATCTCGACAGGCAGCTAGCCCCGCGGGAGTGTCCGCCAGGGCCGGGCAGCCGCCGGCTCCCGCGCATCCTGGCCAGCCGCGGCGCCAGCGGCATCGACGGGCTGACGTCCGCGGCGGTCGGCGCGGCCCTGGCGCACCAGGCCGCGGGCGGCGGTCCCGCGTTCGCCCTGCTCGGCGACCTGGCGCTGCTGCACGACGCGCCAGGCCTGTTCATCGGCCCGCTGGAGCCGCGACCCGACCTGTGCCTGGTCGTCGTGAACAACGACGGCGGCGGGATCTTCTCGACGCTGGAGCAGGCAAGCCTGCCCGGGCCGGTCTTCGAGCGCGTGTTCGGCACACCGCACGGCGCTGACCTTCGCATGCTCGCGGCGGCCGCGGGACTGCCCTACACGCTGCTGGAGCGCGCGCACGAGCTGCCCGCCGCGGTGGCCGGGGAAGGCCTGCGGGTCGTCGAGGTGCGGGTCAGCCGCTCCGGCGGCGCCGCGCTGCGCGACCGGCTGCGCCGGGCCGCTGCGTCAGCGATCTCGGCGCTGGCACGCGCCGCGCCGTGACGGGCGGCTGCCGCCGCACCGCCCGGGTCAGGCCTCCAGGGCCTGCTGCATGGGCCGGAACTTGGCCTGCGCCTCGGCCAGCTCGGCTGCAGGGTCAGAGTCGGCCACGATGCCGCATCCGGCGAACAGCCTGGCATGCCTGCCGTCCAGCTCGGCGCAGCGCAGCGCGATGCCCCACTCGCCGTTGCCGCGCCAGTCCAGCCAGCCGACCGGGCCCGCGTACCGGCCGCGGTCCATCGCCTCCAGCTCCCTGATCAGGTCCATGGCCGGCCCCGGCGGCGTGCCGCAGACGGCGGCCGTCGGGTGCAGCGCCGCGGCGAGGGCCAGTGCCGAGGTGCCCGACCTGAGCGGGGCCGGCCGGACCTCCGGTCCGGCCGGGCCGGGCCGCTCCAGCCGCGCCGACACCCTCGTGGCGAGATGCTGCACGTTGGCCAGCCGCAGCAGGGACGGCCGCTCATCGACGGTGACCGCGCCGCACAGCCGGGTGAGGGTGTCCCGTACGCCCGTCACCGCGTACTCGTGCTCAGCCACGTCCTTGGCCGACGCCAGCAGCGCCTTCCCGAGCGCGGCGTCCGCCTCCGGGCCGGCCCCGCGCGGCGCGGTCCCGGCCAGCACCAGCGAGGTCACCTCGGCACCTGACCGTCGCACCAGCAGCTCAGGGGTCGCCCCGGCCAGGCCCGCGCAGCTGAAGGCGTAGCAGTCCGGGTAGCCGGCCGCCAGCCTGGCCAGCAGCAGGCGGACGTCGATGCCGGCCGTCGCCGTCGCGTTCAGGTCCCTGGCCAGCACGACCTTGCCGAGCTCGCCCGACCTGATCCTGGCGACGGCCTCCGACACCGCATGCTCCCACTGCGGCGCGGTCAGGCTCCCGTCGTTCCAGCGGATCTCACCCGGCGCGGTGACCGGTACCGCAGCCTCCGGCGCTCCTGCCCGGCCGATCGTGGTGCGCCAGCTCAGGCCGTCGCGCCGGCCAAGGATCACCCGGGGCACGACGAGGACCGAGCCATCGGAGGCAGGGTCGAAGGTGAAGCTGCCGAACGCCACCGGGCCGGAGCCGGGAACCCCGGCCTCGTCATGCACCTCGGCGTCCTCGAAGAGCTCGGCCAGCCACTTCTCGGCCGCCGTGAACCGGTCATCCCCGGCCGGGATGACCAGCCCGGCGGCCACGCCCCAGCCGACGAGGCCGTCGCCGCGCCGCACCCAGGCGAGTGCCTGCGGCGACGGCAGGGCCGCTATCAGGTCGCCAGGATCGCCGATCGCGGCGGTGCGGACCTCGAGCCGCTGCGCTGCCGGGCCGCCCTGGCCGGCCTGCTGGGCCTTCACGGCAGACCACTCTACGTGCGAGCCCGGCAGCTGCCCGCCTCAGCCCTCTAGAGCAGCGTCAGCTGAACTGGCCCGGCTGGCGGCGGCGCGTCAGCGTGCCGCCTGCCGGCCCGCCCGCGCTGGGCTGCGGCCCGCCCCGGGTGCCGCGGGCCCGGCTGAACCGCCCGCCCGGCGCCGTAGCGCTGCGCGAGCTCGCGCACCTGGCCGCAGACCCGCTCCTGATACGCCCGCGGGGCGTAGCTGCCGTCGCCGTACAGCCCGCGGTAGAGCGGCACCAGGCCCGGGTGCTCGGCGCGCAGCCACCGCAGGAACCACTCCCGCGCGCCGGGCCGCAGGTGCAGGACGATCGGGCTGATCATCGTCGCCCCGGCCGCGGCGATCTGCCGGACGGTCGCCTCAAGCTGGGCGGGGGAGTCGGTGAGAAACGGCAGGATCGGGCCCATCAGCACGCCGCAGCCCAGCCCGCGCGCGGTGAGCGCGGCGCACACCTCCAGCCGGCGCTCTGGGGCCGGGGCTCCCGGCTCAACCGAGCGGGACAGCCCGGCGTCGGTGAACCCCACGGATACGTTCAGGCCCACGTCGGTCACCTCCGCCGCCTCGGCCAGCAGGTCGGCATCGCGCAGGATCAGCGTGCCCTTCGTCAGGATCGAGAACGGGTTGGCCGCGTCCCGCAGCGCCGCGATGATGCCGGGCATCAGCCGGTACCTGCCCTCGGCTCGCTGGTAGCAGTCAACGTTGGTGCCCATCGCTATGTGCTCGCCGGACCACCGGGGCGCCGCCAGCTCCCTGCGGACAAGCTGCGGGGCGTTGACCTTCACGACGATCTTCGAGTCGAAGTCCTTTCCCGCATCCAGGTCCAGGTAGGTATGCGTGCTGCGGGCGAAGCAGTAGACGCATGCGTGACCGCAGCCCCGGTAGGGGTTGATGGTCCAGCGGAATGGCACGCGCGATGCCTCCGGTACCCGGTTAATGATCGTTCTGGCCCGGACCTCGAAGAAGGTCATGCCGCGGAAGCCCGGGGCGCGCACCGTCCGGCTGATGGCACCGCGCTCGAACAGGGCAGGCACCTGCCCGGCTCCTCCGTCGCGCAGCCCGTCCCACCGCATGTGGGCAGCATAGAACACCTATTCGAATCGGGCAAGCATCTGGCCGGGCCGCCGGCGATCCGCTGGCCTGCCGGGGACCCGTGCCCCGCGGAAATCGTTCATCCGCATGCCGGCCATTCCTGCGCAGGCCCTCGCGCGGCAGCAAAGGACGGGTAAAAATAGCAGTGTCGGGGGATAGTAAGAGTCAGCCCCCCCATGCGGGCGCACGCGGGAGCCGGAGGCGGGTCCGGGAGGTGACGCGATGGCGCTTTCAATGCACGAGCAGCAGGTCCTCGCGGAGATGGAGCGCAAGCTCACGGCCGAGGACCCGGTGCTGGCGTCCAGGCTGGCCACGTTCGGCAGCCCCGCTCTGGCTGCCGTGCTGCGATCGCGCCGGGCCAGGGCCGTCTTCTCGCTGATACTCCTCGCCGCGCTGGCCGTCGCGATCCTGGCAGTCTTCGCCCTGCACCCGCTGCGCTGACCGGCGAGACCAGCCGCCGGCACCGGGCGATGATCCGCGCCCGCCGGCCGGCCGTCTAGCGCGGGCACCGGCAGGGCCTGCGCTACGACTCCCGCCAGATCTGGATCAGGTACTGCTCCAGCCCGTCGAGCTGCCGGCGGACCTGCTGGAACTCATCGCCGAGCGGATCGACGTCAAGCTGGAAGAGCTCGGCATACCGGCGCAGCACCTCGGCCCGGTTCCTGGTATAGACGCGGATCCCGTAGTCGCCCACCCCGCCGCCCAGCCGGGCGCCCGCGATGACCGGGCCGGCCACCGGGCCGTCCGTGACGCTCAGCAGGCCCCTCAGGTAGAGCACGCACTTCGCCTCGTCCTCGTAACCATCGCTGAACGGCGGCGGCGCGTCGTCCCACTCCTCGATCGTCAGGTGCACGCCCATGTGCTCCTGGGCGCAGGCCACCACCATCTGATCCCGGGTCGAGCTGATCAGCGATTCGGCAGGCGGCAGCGGCGCGGCTGGGCCGTCCGGGCTGGCCGCCGGATCATGCACCCAGAACAGCTTGCGCTCCGGGAAGACTGGGATCTCCAGCCGAAGCACCCTCCGGCCCACGTGCCCCCCTCAGGCGTCGAAACCACTCCTGCCGTACAGCATGGCCTCAGACCAGCAGCCCTGTCCCGGAATCGGCCAGAAAGGCTCGTTATGGCGGCCGCTCACTGCGCGGCCGGGGGCAGCCCGCACCGCCGGACGACCTCGTCCCACAGCGACTCGTAGCTCTGGGCGGCCCGGCTGCGCGGCGCGAACTCGGGCACCGGCGCGCGCCGCACTGCCATCTGCTCGATCACCGACAGCGCCGGTATCGCCGCGGTGGCGGCGATCTCCGGGCGGTGGTCGCGCAGGTCCGCGGCGACCTCGGCGTGCAGGCGCTTGCGCCGGTCGACCATCGAGCAGAACGCGAGCAGGCGGGGGCGGTGCCGGCGAAGGCCGGCAGTGAACTCGGTGAGCTGGTCGAGCGTCCGGACCGACAGGGTCGCCGGGATCAGCGGCACGAGCAGGATGTCGGCGGCCCTGAGCACGCTCTCCGAGAGCAGCGAGATGCCCGGCGGGCAGTCGAGGATCACCACGTCGTACTCGGCTGCGAGCGGCTGGAGGAGGGTGGCGAGGCGGCGGCTCGGCCGCTTCGCGCGGTCGAGCAGCAGGTCCAGGTTCCGGTAGGTGAAGTCGGCCGGCAGCAGGTCAAGGCGGGGGAAGTCGGTCCCCTTGACGGCGTCGGCCAGCGCCAGCCTGCCCTTGATCAGCGCGCGCCCGCCGCCCTTCACCCGGGGCCGGACGCGCAGCAGGAAGGTGGCCGCGCCCTGAGGGTCAAGATCCCAGATGAGCGTGCGGTAGCCGCCGCGGGCGGCCAGGTAGCCGAGGTTGACGGCGGCGGCCGTCTTGCCGACGCCGCCCTTGATGTTGTAGGTGGCCAGGATCCTCACGCCGCCGCCCCGCCGGACGCGGCCACCAGCGCTCGGAGCCGGCTCCGGCTGGCCGGGCTGGCAAAGGCAGCGAAGGCCGCGGCGAACTCGGCACGCGCCCGCGCCTGCCGGGCCGCGACGGTCGCGGCGACCTCGCCCATCGCCAGCAGCGTCGCCGCCGGCACGGACCGGCTGGCCATCATCTGGCCGGCCAGCGTGCCGATCTCCTCCCGCTGGACCTGGCTGTCCTGGAACTCGCCCAGGCAGTCCTGCAGCTTGCGCAGGTCCCGCAGCACGCGGCGGTGCCCGGCGGGATCGTACAGGGACGCGAACATCTCCAGCAGGTAGCGCAGCTCCTTGCAGCGCTTGCGCAGGTCATGCAGATCCTGCGGGGGAGAGTCGCCGGTGAGCGCCGCGCCGTCGCGGAGCACCCGCCGGTGCGCCCGCGAGATCCGGGCAGCGGCCAGCCGCCCCGCAGCCGGCCCGGGAGGACCCGCCGGCCCGGCGGGTGCGGGGAGTGCGGCGGGTGCGGGAGGTGCGGCGGGTGCGGCGGCTAGCGCGGCTCGCCATTCCGCGACGAACCGCGAGAACCGAGCCGAACGAAGGCCGCTTACCAGCCGCTTGCGCTCGGCGGCGCGCCGCAGCGCGAGCCGGTCACGGAATGGCTCCAGGTCGGCCGGGTCGGCGGCGACCAGGCGCCCGGCCATCTCATCGAACCCGAGCAGGTAGACATCGAGATCACGGACCGGGGTGGTGAGGCTGCCCAGCCAGCGCAGGTCTTCGCCGAAGCGACCGGTCATCCCGCAGGGCAGCACGTCGCCGGCGAGCTTGACCATCGTCCGGCTGCGCCGCACCGCGACCCTCAGGTCGTGCAGGAACTCGGTGTCCAGGTCGCGCAGCGTCCCCGGGACGTTGGCCTCGACGATGTCCAGCAGCGCGGTGAGGATCGCGGCCACGGCGGCCACGGCGGGCATGCCGGGGTCCAGCACGACCTCGATCTTCCCGGTGTAGCTGGCGGGCCGGCGGCCGGCGGCAGCGAGCGCGCGCTCCAGCGCCGCGGCGGCGGGCCGGCTGCAGCGGATGACGCCGTTAGCGCCCAGCGCCCTGGCCACCCGGTCGGCCTGCCGCTGGTAGCCGCGCAGCGGCGACACGGTCAGCAGGACTGCCGGCCGTCCTTCGGCGGCCGGCATGCGGTCGAGCCGGACGTACGCGACGGTCTTGTCGTCGGCGTTGACGACCCGCTGCTCCGAGACCGAGCTGACCGCCCGGGCAACCGGCAGCAGCGCGCGCACTCCGGCAACCTCGGCAAGCCGGCTGCGCAGCGGGCCCGGCGGCAGCGCCGTGGCCAGCGCCGGCCAGCGAACCCGGGCCTGCAGCGGCCGTGCCAGCTCGCTGCCGTCCGCGCTGGTGAGCGTGATCTCGGTAGCGCCTCCGGCCGTCGCCTGCTGCAGGATCAGCCCGGCCCGGTACAGCCGCCAGTCGAAGGTATCGAGCCAGGTACGGCGCACCGCATGCGCCCGGCCCGGCGGGGCCCACCGCAGACCCGGCCCGGGGGCCGCCGGGAGGCCGCTGGATCCGGGCCCGTCATCGTCGTCGAGCACGAGCTCGCGAGGGGCGCTGCGCACGGTAACACAAGCTTACGATCAGTGCGGTGGCCCCAGAAGCCCAGCGGCAAAGCAGTCTCCGCGCGCGCGGCAGGCCGCCGCGCTGCCGCTCAGCGCCCGGCCTCAGCCGCCGCAGCCGCAGGCGCCGCCGCAGCAGCCGCCCTCGCCCGAGGCCGCGCCTGCCGCCCGCCCGCCCACGGCGACCGTGGAGAGCAGCTTCACCGTGTCGTCGTGCCCCTGCGGGCAGTTGCACGGCGCCGATGACTCGCTCATCGGCCTGACCACCTCGAACGTCGCGCCGCAGGCGCGGCAGCGGTACTCGTATCTCGGCACGGCACCAGCCTACGGCAGGCCGCCGACGGCAGGGGCGCTCTGCGCGGCCTGCCGCGGCTCGTCCTCGTAGTAGAACTGGCGGCCGCGCATCAGCGACACCAGCGCGCCGGCCACCGACATCGCGGCCGCCGCGCTGAACACGATGATCAGCCCGTGATGGAACGGCCCGGAGATCAGGTGGGGGAAGAAGCGGTGCCCGGTGAGAGCCGCGACGCTGTGCGGCGGCAGCCTCTCCAGCACCCCGGTCGGCGCGAGCATGCTGCCGACCGGGTTGTAGCCGAGCAGCGCGGAGAACAGCGTGCTCACCGGCGGCAGGTGCGCGATGTGCGACGCGACGCCGGCCGGGACGCCCTGGGCGCGCAGCCCGCGGCCCAGGGCGGACGGCAGGGTTGCCGCGAGCCCCGCGATCATCAGGGAGAAGAAGATCCCGATCGAGAGCGACATGCCGGAGTTCTGGAACACCGACCGCATCCCGGACGCCGCGCCGCGATGCCTGGCCGGCACGCTGCTCATGATCGCTGAGGTATTGGGCGAGGCGAACAGGCCCGAGCCGAGGCCGTTGCAGAAGATGATCAGCGCGAAGGCCCAGTACGGGAAGTTCACCGGCAGCAGCATCAGCCCGGTGAACGCGCACGCCCCGACCAGCAGGCCCGCGGTGGCGAACGGCCGCGGGCCGTACCGGTCTGACAGGTAGCCCGACACCGGCCCGGCGATCAGGAAGCCCGCGGTCAGCGGCAGCATGTAAATGCCCGCCCACAATGGCGTGACCGCGAAGTCGTATCCGTGCAGTGGCAGCCAGATCCCGGCAAGCCAGATGACGAGCATGAACTGCAGCCCGCCCCGGGCGATCGCGCCGAGCAGGCTGGCCGCGTTCCCGGCGGCGAACGCCCGGATGCGGAACAGGCTCATCCGGAACATCGGCTCGGGGATCCTGGTCTCGATCACGCAGAAGGCGGCCAGCAGCGCCGCGCCCCCGGACAGCCCGGCAAGCACCCACGGGCTGCTCCAGCCGGTGGCATGACCGCCGTAGGGCTGGATCCCGTAGGTGATCGCGGCCAGCAGGACGCCCGCGCCGAGCGCGAACGTCGCGTTGCCCGCCCAGTCGATCCTGGCGCGGTGGGTGACCGCGATCTCGCGCAGGTTCCGGTACGCCCAGACGGTGCCGAACAGCCCGATCGGCACGTTGATCCAGAACACCGCGCGCCAGTCCCAGGCGGCCAGCACTCCTCCCAGCAGGAGGCCGATGAACTGGCCGGCGATACCCGCGATCTGGTTGATGCCCAGCGCCATGCCGCGCTGGTTCGCCGGGAACGCGTCGGTGAGGATCGCCGCCGAGTTGGCCATCAGCATCGCGCCGCCGAACGCCTGCACGACGCGCCAGGCGATCAGCCAGAGCGCGCCGCCGCCGCCGGTCGCCGGGTCGAAGGACAGCGCGATCGAGGCGAGGGTGAAGACCACGAAGCCGAGGTTGTAGATGCGGACCCGGCCGAACATGTCGCCGAGGCGGCCGAGCGTCACCACCAGGACCGCCTGGACCAGCAGGTACCCCAGGATCATCCAGAGCAGGTAGCCGATGTTGCCCGGGGCGACCGGGTTGAGGTGGATGCCGCGGAAGATGGCGGGCATCGAGATGATCACGATCGAGGCGTCGATCGTGGCCATCGTGATGCTGAGCGTGGTGTTCGACAGGGCTATCCACTTATAGCGGCCTGGCCTGACGGCAGCCTGGTCCGCTCCGCCTGCCCGCGCCCCGGTCACCTGCCGCACGAGACAGCAGCCTACCGCCGTCTCGTTGCTTAACCACAACTAAGATCCATGCGGCTGACATGGGCCGGCGTCAGCTCCGGGCAGCCCGCTGGATCAGGTCGGCCGCGGCGGCCAGCCCGTCACGGGAGCGGATGGCGGCGCCGGCGGCGTCCAGCCTCGCGCGCAGCGCCTGGTCGCCGAGCAGCCTGTCCAGTGCCCCGCGCAGCTGCGCGTCGGTGAAGCGGTAGGTGTCCAGCCGGACGCCGAGCCCGAGCTCGTCCATGCGCTGGGCATTGTCGTACTGGTCCCAGAACAGCGGGAGCACCACCATCGGCTTGCCGAAGTGCAGGCACTCGGTGGTGGTGTTGTTCCCGCCGTGCGTGATCACGAGATCGGCCAGGGGGATGACCGACGTCTGCGGCAGGAACTCGGCGCCGTACATGTTCGGGGCGAGCTCGATCTCGCCGTGCAGCGGCCCCTTCGAGACGATGTACCGGTGCGGTGTCTCGGCCAGGCAGCCGATCACTCGGCGCATCAGCTCCACGTCCGCGGACCCGAGCGAGCCGAGCGAGAAGTAGACCAGCGCCCCGTCGCCCGCGGCTAGCTCCGGCGGGAGGCTGAACGGCTGGTCTGTCCGCCGCACGCAGGAGTCCAGCCGGTGCCACGACGGGCCCAGCCCGCGGGCACGCCGGTAGTCGGCGATCTCCGGGTAGACATACAGGCTGAGGTCACCGGGGTGGATGAACTCCAGGTCGGGCAGCGGCGGCGCGCCCTGCTCGCGCACCCACTCGCTGAACTCGGTCCACAGCGGCCGGTGCACCCGGTCGTACTCGTCCCGGAACGCCGCCCAGCCCCCCTGGTCCGCCGCCGGGTAGCCGGAGAACGCCGGCGGGATGGCCGGATCCCTGATCTCCAGCGGGTTGCAGGACACGATCCGGACGAACGGGACGCCCGCGGTGACCAGCGCCGGGAAGCAGACCACGTTGTCCTCGACGATCACGTCGGGCCGTACCCGGGCCACGATCTCGGCGAGCTGCTGCTGGCAGTACCGGGCGCCGTCGATCAGCTCCGCCCAGACCGGCCGGATCACGGTCTGTAGCTGCTCGATCGCGGGCCTGCGGAACTCGGGCGCGGTCGCCGCGATGAAGTCCTTCCAGAACTGCCCGGGGTCCTGCTCGCCCTCGGCCGGGGGAGCGAGGTCGACGAGGGCCTCGGCGAAGCCCAGCGGCTCCAGCCTGCCCTTCCATGACGCCTCGGCCGCGAACACGACCCTGTGCCCTCGCCTGGCCAGCACGTCGCCGATCCCGATGCAGTTGTTCGTCGGCCCGTAGGCGCTCTCGGGCAGGAACAGGACGGTCAGCGGCTCGCCGGACATGCCAGGCCTCCAGCCCCGGGAACGATCGATTGCTCAGCAGAACGTAGCAGACCGGGATGGGCACGGGGCCGGGCCGGCGCCCCGGCGGGACTGCCGCGATGGACCCTGGCCGCTAGCCAGCGACCGGGACGCTGCCGTCTGGCCTCGCGGTCATTCCTCGGCCAGCAGGTGAGCAGCGGGCATGCGGCGCAGCGCCTGCGCCGGCAGCAGGGCGGCGGCCGTGGTGACGGCAAGCCCGGCCGCCACCGCGACCGCGGCGATCACGTATAGCCGGCCGGGCTGCTGGCCGGCGAACCAGGCTGCGGCACCCAGGCCCGCCGCGGCCCCGGCGGCCGCGCCGGCCAGGCCGATGATCGCGCCCTCGGTGACGACGAGCCGGCTCAGCGAGAACTCCTTCCAGCCGAGGGCGCGGAGGGCGGCAAGCTCGGCGGCGCGCTCCCGGACTCCCAGGGAGATCACGTCGGCAACGGCCAGGACGCCGAGCGCGACGGCGGCGGCGACCGCCACGTAGTCCACGCCGCGGACCTGGACGGCGACCGCGTTGCCGAGCAGTGACCCGACGACGTCGCCGTGGAAGGCGAAGGTCACCGCGGCGAGCACGGTCAGGGCCGAGATCCCGACCGCCAGGCTGACCGCGCCGACGATCGCCCGCCCCGGGGTGCGGATCACGTTCACCGCGGCCATCCCGGTGATCCCGCCCGGCTGGTGCCCGCGCCCGGCGGCCAGCACCGGCGGACGGGCCGCCTGGACCGGCGCGGCCCTGGTGGCCAGCCAGGCGGGCGCCAGGCCGGCGACGGCCGCCACCACCACCGCGACCGGCACGGCCAGCGCCGCCCTGGCGGGCGAGGCGCGCAGCCCGAGCGCCGCGGTAAGCGGCAGCGCGACCGCCGCGCCGAGCAGCCCGGCCGCGAGGCCGACCGCGGCGAGCTCACCGATCACCGCGGCGAACAGCCGCGGGCGCGTCCAGCCCAGGCAGGCCAGCACCCCGAGCTCGCGGTGGCGGCCGCGCACCGCCGCCGACGCGGAGTTCGCCACGAACAGCGCGCAGACGACTAGGATCAGCACGAACAGCACGACGCTGCTCTTGTCCACGGCGGTGAGGATGGTCACGGCCACGCCCTTCTTGACCCAGTCCTCGGTCAGGGTCAGCGGTGGCTGCCCGAACTTCCCCGCCGGCAGGCCGATCGTGACCGGCTCGGGCGAGGACCCTGCCACGATGTCCACGGTCAGGCCGGTGCGCACCGCGATCTGCTGGGCCACCTCCCGGATCCGCTCCAGCGACAGCGGGTCCGGGCCGGCCACCCCGGCGACCCGCACCCGGATCGCGCTGATCGGGTCGGCCGCGTGCACGCCCAGGCCGTAATAGCCCGCGTTCTGCAGCGCCGGGAGCGCCGAGAGCGTGGTGACCAGGTCCACCGGCTGGCTGACGTATCCGCCCAGGTTCTGGTTCGGCAGCAGGTCGCCGCCGTGCAGCGCCCGGCGGCTCGCGGCGTTCGCGGGAGATGCGAGCACTGGCTCGTACTCGCCGAGCGGCACCTCCGAGAGCGGATCGAATGCGCGGATCCTCGCCGGGTCGAAGATCCCGACGAGCCGCGGGCTGGCGATGGGGCCGGAGTAGCTGCCGGACGACAAGGCGTGCCTCGTGATCACCCGGTACTGGGTGTCCTCGTTGTCCATGGAGACGGTCGAGATCCCGGTGTACCAGACCGACCAGCGGTTGCGCACGGTCAGCGGGACGAGCCCGCCACGGCCGCTCCGGCGGTACCGCACCGGGCCGACGCTCCAGTAGGCGAGGACGGCGTCCCTGCCGCCGTGGCCCCCCTTCCCGGCCAGGATGCGCAGCAGCACGCGGTAGGCCTGCTGTGCCGTGGTCCGCCTGGTGGCGAGGGTGCGTCCGGGCAGCAGGGCCTCCCGCTTCATCCATGCGGGGCTGAGATCTGGCGGTGACGCCGGCGTGGCCAGCCGCTGGAGCCGGCTGACCGCGTACTCGTCCATGCCGCTGCCCGATGCGGCCAGCACCGGGAACGTCGACAGGACCCCTGCGGTCCCGTCGCCCGCGTTCTCGGCCAGGTAGCGGCCCGACACCACGGCGTGGCTGAGCCCGTCCAGACGCGCCTCGGCGTCAGGGTCGATGGCAGCGATCAGCACCGGGATCACCCAGTTGACGCCCCAGCCGGGGTTCGACACCCTCGGGGCCCCGGAGCCCAGGCCGTAGCCGTCCGCCTTCGACCAGCACCCGTTCAGTGACTGGGCAGCCGGCCCGAAGGGGTTCTCCGGCGGCGAGATCAGGCCCTGCGGCGGGCAGACCAGGGCACTCCGGGCGCCGGGAAGGATCTCCCTGGTGGCGCCCGAGTACCTGCCGACCCGCAGCGGGCGGGGCGTGACGTACTGATAGGAGGCGGGCTGGGTGATGCGGCTGGTGCCCGCCTCGCTGACCCAGGTCGTGCTGGTCCGGTAGAGCTGGCGCCCCGGCCTTGCAAGGTCGGCGGCGGGCAGCGGCCAGCCGATGTTCGCGATCAGCAGCGTGTAGCCGACCATCGCGATCGGGGCGGCGACCTGCACGCCGGGGATCTTCGCGATCTCGTGGTACTGGGCCATCGTGATGCCGCCGTAGATCCCGGAGAGGAAGTTCGGCTGAACGGTTCCTGTCTGCGCCTCGAAGGCGCTCCTGGCGCCCCTCGGCCGGACCAGGATGTCGTAGGCGGCTCGGAAGTGCGCGGTCACCGTGCCGGTCGTGCGCAGCTGGGCGGTCCGGGCTGCGGCGGTCAGCACGGTGAAGGCTGTCGTCGCGACCAGTATCCCGGTCAGCAGCGCGATCGTCCGCCCCGCCTGAGACCGCAGCTGCAGCCAGGTGAGCCGTCCCATGATCACCGCCATTCGCCGTGCACCGGAGCATGGGTCCGGTACGGTGCCTTACCTAGTGACAATGTAATTGTTCCCGGGGCGGCTGGACGGCGGGCAGGCAGGATGTGACGAGTTCGTTACGCGGGGGGACGGCCGGCGCAGAGCCAGCCATGCGGCCCCCGGGCGGCTCGCTGAAGCGCTGGCTGCCGGGCCGGACGGGCCGCCGGGTCATCGGCTGCCTGGCCGGCCCGGCCCGGCCCGGCCAGCGCAGAAGCTACCGTTCTGTAAACAATGACTTGACAGCACCGGTCTGTCAAGGTTACCTTGACGCTATGAGCGAGGACGCGGCAGATCTGGCCTCGCTGGCCCGGCGCATCGCGGACCTGGCACGAGGGCTGGCCGGAACGGGGGAGTGGCCGGCCGGGATGCCCGTGCTGACGCAGCTGCGGCAGGCCAGCGTGCTGGCCGGGATGTCAGGGGACGCGCTGCGGCTGGCCGTGGCGCGGGCCCGGGCCTCCGGTCACACCTGGCAGGAGATCGGCGACGTGCTCGGGGTCAGCCGGCAGGCCGCGTTCCAGCGGTTCGGGCGGCCCGTGGACCCGCGGACAGGAGAGGTCATGACACCGGTTATCACCGACGCGGCCGACCGCGCCATCGCCGTCCTCGCCGACTGGTTCGAGGGCCGCTACGACGCGGTCACCGCGACCTTCGACGAGAGGATGGCCAGGGAACTGCCGCCGGACAAGATGTCCGCCGCCTGGGCGCAGCTCATCGGCATCGCGGGGGAGTACCAGGGAATGGGGGCCGGCGAGCCGCTGGTGCGCCAGCTAGGCGACTACACGGTGGCGGACATCCCGCTGGAGTTCGAGGCAGGGGAGATGAAGGGCCGGGTCTCGTTCGACCGGGACGGGAAGGTGTCCGGCCTGTTCGTGCTGCCGCCGCAGGTCCCGTAGCGGCCGGGCCCCGCAGCGGCCGGATCCCGCGCCGGGTCGGAGCCGGGCCGGCTAGACCAGGCCCCTGGCCATCCCGATCAGCCGGTCAAGCACCGCGCCGCTGCTGACCCGCAGCCCGTCGTGCTGGTACTCGTTGGTGATCCATGCCCGCAGCCCGTCGATTGCCCGTGCGGTGGGGATCGACAGCTCGGCGGGCACGTACATGTCCTCGTAGTAGATCGCCGCAGCGACCGGGACCTCGTTGGCCGCGAGCCGCGCCTGGTCGTACAGCGGCGGCCAGTCGTCCTTCGCGGCCAGCAGCTCCGCGGCCCCGGCCAGCGGGGCGAGCGCCGGATCGGTCTCGAACATCCACGGGTAGATCATCTCGCCGGTGAACAGCACCGGGACTCCCGTGGTCAGCGACGACACCGCGGTGAAGTCACCGAACTCCTCCCTGACCCGGCTGGCTGCCCAGCGGGTCGCCGCAGCCTGCGCGTAGCAGGCCTCGTGCAGCACCGCGTACATCGGCGCGGCGGCGAATGACAGCCGTGACTGGGCCTCGCTCAGGAACGCATCCGACAGCTCGCCGCCGGCGAACGGGTCCTCCAGCAGGTAGTGCAGCTGGTCGCTGCCGGTGGACATGCCGAGGCCGTGGCCGAGCGCCTGGAACGCCTCGACCGTGAGCAGCCCGCCGCCGGGCAGCCGCACGGGCTCCCGCGCCAGGATCCCGGCCACCCGCCTGGCCTGCTCCGCATCGCCGGGGTAGCGCCGGTAGTGCTCGGCGTTCTTCTGCGCCACCATCCGGTAGGTGGCCCGGTACACCTCGTCGGCGCTGGCCGACAGGCCCGGCAGGCCGCCGGTGATGAACGCCTCCCTGACTCCCTCTGGCGCCTGGGACAGGTAGGTCACCGTGCAGAAGCCGCCGAAGCTCTGCCCGAGCACGCTCCACCGGTCGCCGCCGGTGACCTGAGGACGGATCATCTCGGCGTCGGCCACGATCGAGTCGGCACGGAAGTGGGCAAGGTAGTCCGCCTGCGCCCGCGGCGAGCCGAGCCGGGCCAGCGTCTGCCGGGTCGCGGGGGTGGACCGGCCGGTGCCGCGCTGGTCCAGGAGCAGCACCCGGAAGTCGTTCAGCGCCCGGTCCAGCCAGCCTTCCCGGCCGGACGGGCGCGGCGCCCCGAAGCCGGGACCGCCCTGCAGGTAGACCAGCCACGGGAGGTCTTCTGCCTCCTTGGCTGCCGATGTCACCTCGCGGGCGAACACCTCGATCTGCTCTCCGTCCGGCCGGGCGTGGTCCAGGGGGACGGTGAAGCTGCGGTCGCGCAGAATCGTTCCGGGCTGGCGGTAGGCCGGCTCCCGGTCCGGCTGGCTCGTCGGCATCTGGCTCGTCGGCATAGGGTCACGGTAGCCGCCGCCGGACGAAGGGGATGGCCTGTGACCGGAATGCCCGGGCCGCAGGGCCCGCCGCGACCGACCGCGCGGTCCGCCGGCCGGGCTGCCGGCCCCGCCGCCGAGATGTTCCGCGCCGACGCGGCCTCCCGGGGCCTGGGCATGGAACTGGTCGAGGCCGGGGACGGAGCGGCAGTGGTCCGGATGACGGTCCGCCCGGACATGATCAACGGGCATGCGATCGCGCATGGCGGATTCGTGTTCCTGCTCGCCGACACCGCGTTCGCGTGCGCGTGCAACAGCCGCGGCGAGGTGACGGTCGCGGCCGGGGCGGACATCACGTTCGTCGCGCCGGCCCGGGCGGGCGACGTGCTGGAGGCGACCGCCACCGAGCGGGCGCGCTTCGGCCGCAGCGGGATCTACGACGTCACCGTCCGCCGGGACGGCGAGATCATCGCGGAGTTCCGGGGGAGGAGCCGGACCCTCACAGCGCCCGGCCGGTGAGGACTGTGGATTACCGTCACTGCCCGGCGGGGACGACACCTGCATGCCCGGCCAGCCGCAGCCAGCGCAGGAGCATCACCATCTCCGGGACCTGCAGGCCACGGCCAGCGAGCGCCGGGCGTCGGGCAGGCAGGCCCGCCAGCGGGCACGCAGGAAAGGCCTGGGCCACTGGCACAAGGGGGAACGCGAGCACGACGCGCTGGCGACGATTCTCGCCCAGGACGAGATCAGGGACCCGGCCCTGGTTCCGGTGCGCCACCAGCGGATGGCCGTCTCGCCCTGGAACTACTTCCGCGGTGCCGCCGCCGTCATGGCGGCCGACCTCGCCGCGCAGCCGAGCAGCGGGCTCATGGTGCAGCTATGCGGTGACGCTCACGTGCTGAACTTCGGCCTGTGGGCCACCCCGGAGCGGAACCTCTCATTCGACCTGCGGGACTTCGACGAGACGCTGCCGGGGCCGTTTGAGTGGGACGTCAAGCGCTTCGCGGCCAGCCTCGTGGTGGCAGCGCGAGAGGGCGGGCTGGATGCTGAGACGGCTGCCGCGGCGGTCACCGCAGGCGCGGAGTCCTACTGCACGCGCATGCGCGAGTACTCGACCATGCCGGAGCTCGGAATCTGGTATGACGCCATCCGCGTGGACAGCCTGGTCCGCTACTTCCAGCCCGCCGACCGGGGGCGAGTCTCGGTGCACATCGAGAAGAAGCGGGAGCGCCGCACCAGCGGCGGGGCATTCGCCAAGCTGACCACGATGGCGCACGGCCGCCCGCGGATCACCGAGGATCCTCCGGTCCGTGTCGCGATCAGCGACGAGGAGCAGGCCGACCTGGTCGACAATCTCTTCGCCGGGTACAGGCTGACGCTGCAGGAGGACCGGCAGCGCCTCTTCGACCGGTTCACCGAGGTGGACACCGTCCGCCAGGTCGTCGGGGTGGGCAGCGTCGGAATGCGCGTCTACCTCGTCCTGATGGCGGGCCCGTCGGGCACCGAGCCGCTGTTCCTCCAGGTCAAGCAGGCGGGGCCATCGGTGTATGAGGCCCACACCAGGCCCAGCGGCTACCGCAACCACGGGGCGCGGGTGATCAACGGCAAGCGCTTCATCCAGAGCGCCACCGACATCTTCGTCGGCTGCGGATCCCTGCACGGCAGGGACTACTACGTGCGCCAGTTCCGCGACATGAAGATCATCCCGACGACGGAGCTGATCGCCCCGCGCCTCGCCGAGTTCGCCGCCGCCTGCGGCACCGCCCTGGCCCGCGCCCACGCTCGCACCGGGGATCCGGTGGCGATCGACGGCTACATCGGCAAGGGCCGTGCGTTCACCTCGGCGATGCGGCAGTTCGCCTGTTCCTACGCCGACCAGAACGACCTCGACCATGCGCAGCTTGTCCGCGCGATCCGCTCACGTGAGGTGGAAGCCAGGCCAGCCGGGCAGCGCGAGCCCCGATGAGGCCTGACTCCGGGAGCGCGCGCAGCACCGCGGCCCTAGTAGCTGAAAGTGGTCGCCTGCTCCTCGCCGATCCACTCCCAGAGCTGGACCGAGCCGGCCAGCTCGGCATTGGGCAGCAGGCTGCCGCTGTCAAGCTGCTTGGCGTTGAAGCAGACCGGGCACACCATGTACCTGCCGCCGGCCTGCTGGTAGCGGCTCAGCAGGCCGGCCAGCGCAGGGCAGCCCTCGCAGGCAACCCCGGCCGCGACCCCATCCAGGGCCAGCCGGACGGCCTCCTTGGCCTGGAACATCAGGGTCTGCCGGGCCGACTCGGCGGCGCCGACCGCGACCAGGAAGGCCACCGTCACCTTCTCGGGGTCTTCCAGTCCGGTGGTGAGGCTGATGACGGCCTTCCCGCTCATGACTGCGCTCCCTCAAGGTGAGCGTGCCGGTCTCCGGCCGCTATGGCGGCGGCCCGGAGACCGGTCTGAGTGACCGGGACGAATCCGGAGCACAGCAGGCGCAGCCAGGTGATCCTCCCGCCGGCCAGGTCACAGAACGCCTGCTGCTCGACCGTGAACGTCCCGGCGGCGTTTCGCACCCGCAGCCGGTATCCGACCCGGGTGCGGGTGCCTACCTGGCCGTACTGCACCGACTCGATCCGCTCGATCACGTCGTCCGGCTCGAACCAGGTGCCGAGGATCACCTCGTCGATGAGCGCGTCGGAACTGCTGGCCTCCCAGAGGCGGCCGGGAGTCAGCCCCCGGAAGTCCACCTCGCTGGCCAGCAGTGACCGCAGGGCTGCGGCGTCCCTGGCCGCCAGCGCCGCAGAGAACCGGTGCGCGAGGCTGCCTGCTGACATCCCGCCGCCTGCTGACATCCCGCCGCCTGCTGACATCCCGCCGCCTGCTGACATCTCGCCGCCTGGCGCCGCGTGATCGTCAGTTCTCATGGCCGTTCCCCTTGTCGTTGCCCGTGATCAGTCTTGGCGCGTGTCGCTTCCCGTGATCAGTCTTGGCGCGGGCGGCGGGCCTGGCATCCGTGCTCGGCACGGGTCTTTTCTCAGTGGTATCTGCGAGGATCGGGGCATGGAGCCCGGGGGACCGGCCAGGCTGGCCGCAGCCGGGGTCACCGCGCGGGAGGCAGAGGTCCTGGCGGTGATCGGGGAGCGGCTGGCCAACCGGGAGATCGCCGAGCGGCTGTGCATCTCGGTGCGCACCGTCGAGAGCCACATCTCCGCGCTGCTGCGCAAGCTGGGGCTGGCGGGAAGGCCAGCGCTGGTCCAGCTGGCCCGGCAGCTGGCCGGCCAGCCTGCGCTGCCCGTGGCGGCGACCAGCTTCGTCGGCCGGGAGGATGAGCTGGCCCAGATGGGCGGCCTGCTGGCGGCGGGCCCGCTGGTGTGCCTGACCGGGCCGGCCGGCTGCGGCAAGACCCGGCTGGCGGTGGAGACCGCCCGCCGGTGGCCAGGCGAGGCCAGGATCGCCGGGCTGGCCTCCGCGTCGCCCGCTGACGTGGGCGTGATCATCGCGGCGGCGCTCGGCCTCGGGTACGAGGCTTCCGACTTGGCCACGGCCGCCCGGGTCGCGCTGACAGGGCGCAGCCCGCTGCTCGTCGCCGACGACTGCGACCGGGTGGCCGGTGCCGCTGCCGAGCAGCTCACCGCGCTGGTCAGGGCGGTTCCCGGGCTGCGCGTAGTGGCCACCAGCCGGCAGCCGCTCGGCGTCAGCGAGGAGCAGGTGCTGCCTGTCCTTCCGCTTGCCTGCCCGGCTGGGCCCGAGCCTGCCGCGGTGCGGGAGTCAGCGGCAGGGCAGCTATTCCTGGACCGGGCGCGGTCGGCCTCCCCGGGATTCCGCCTGGACGAGGCCACCGCGGCGCACGTGGCCGACATCTGCCGCCGCCTGGACGGGCTGCCGCTGGCCATCGAGCTTGCCGCCTCCCGGGTCCGCACCCTGGACCTGGCCACTCTGGCGGAGAGCCTCTCCCATCACCCGCGGCTGCTGGAGCGGCCCGGCGGCGCTGGCCGGCACCGGTCGCTGGCTGCGGCCATCGAGTGGTCCTGGCAGCTTCTCGACCCCGCCGCGCGGGGCCTGCTGGGCCTCCTGGCCGCCCTGCCGGCTGACTTCACGCTGGCCATGGCCGAGGCGGTCGCTCCCGCTCATGCGCTCGGTGACCTGGAGGCCTGCCTGCTGCGGCTGGCGGACAGGTCCCTGATCAGCGCCACCCTGACAGCAGGCCAGCCCGCGCGGTACCGGCTGCTTGACACCATCCGCGGCTACGCCGCCGGGCAGGCGCCAGAGGCGGCCATGCAGGTACGCCGTGCGCACGCCCGGTACTGCTGCGACCTCGCCGAGGCGCAGGCCCGGGCTCGCAGCCGGCCCAGGCCGGCCGGGCCGTCCCCGCCGCCGTTCGACGAGGCCAACTGCCTGGCAGCGCTGACCTGGGCCGCCGATCACGAGCCAGCGCTGGCCGACCGCCTGCTGCGCAGCCTGGCCCGGCTCATCGGCATGCAGCCGAGCAGGCGCGGCATCGAGGCGATCTGCGCCGTCACGGGCAGCGATGACGCCTGCTGGAGCAGCGAGACGCTGGCGTGGGCAAGCTGGGCCACCACCTACCTGAACCTGGGCACGGCCGCGGACCTGGCGGCCCGCAGCGCGGCGGCGGCGGCCGGCGAGCGGGACCAGGCCTACGCCCGGTGGGCGGCAGGCTGGGTACACGCCTACCGCCGCCAGGAGCAGGAGGCGCTCGGCTGCCTGGGCCAGGTCATCGCATACGCCGCCGTGGCGGGCGATCCCTGGCTGGAGGCCTCGGCCTGGCAGGCTCGCGGCCTGGCTCGGGAGAGGAGCACGGAGGCCTTCGATGACTGGCAGCGGGCGGCCGTCGGGTTTACCGTGGCCGGGGATCTCATGCACGCCAGCAACGTGCGGTACATGATGGCGCACAGGGCCGTCGAGGCGGGGGAGCGGCTCGAGGACGTGCCGGTCTGGCTGGACGAGTGCGAGTCGTTTGCAGCCGGTCACGGCTACCCGCACGAGCTGGCTCACATCCACCTGGTCCGCGCCGTCTATGCGCGGCAGCAAGGCCGCGCGGACGCCGCGCGCGAGCTTCTCGACGGCGCGCTGACGGTGTTCCGCCAGGACGGTGATTTCCGCTGCGTCACCAGGACGCTGCTGGAGCTTGCCGGGCATCACCGGCCCGGCCAGCCCGAAGCCGCGGCAGACCTGCTGCTGCAGGGGCTGGGGATGGCGATGCTGGCTGGCAGCGGAGCCCTGTGCCGGCACGTCCTGGCCGGCCTCGTCACGGCGGCCGCCGAGGCCGGGAACCTGCCACTGGCCGCCCGGGCCCTCGGCGCCCTGGATGCCCTCGGCCAGCCGCAGGCGCAGGCCGGCACCGGCGATGATAGCCCTTCCGTGCCCGCCGGCCTGGCCAGCGCCCTGCAGGATGCCGCCTGCGCGGTCTACGTGCAGGAAGGCCGGGCCGGCGGGATCAGCCTGATCATCAGCCTCTACTCGCGCTGACTATCGGCTACCGACGGTGACCACCGGCCGTCCGGGCCAGGTTCTTGACCATGATCAGGCAGGGGTTGCCCGGTCCCCACAGGTCGAGTTCCTCAAGCGGCCAGAAGCCGACGCTGGCGTAGAAACTGCGGGTCCGCTCATACCCTGCGTCCGGCTTGCTCGGGCCGAGCGTCTTGACCTGCAGCATCCGGCACCCATCGGCGACAAGGTCGGCCTCGAGGGCGGCGACCAGCGCCCGTCCGGCGCCGCGGCGGTGCAGGCTCGGCTCGACCGCGAGCAGGTAGATCTCCGCCGCCTCGGCGAAGTGACGGCGGGCCAGCAGCACGCCGACGGGGTCCGGGTGAGCAGCCTGGGCATGGCCTGCCGGCCGCGCGAGATACGTCGGCAGTTCGCGGGCGGCCTCGACGTAGCCTGCGTTGGCGGCTGGTATGCCGAACCACCCGGGCAGTGACCGGAGCAGCCGCTCGACGGTGGCCGGGTCCTGCTGCCCGGTGGTGACCCGCCAGCGTGCGTCCACGCCCGCACGATAGCGGGCAGGCCGCCGCCCGCGCGGCCCTCGCTTGCTACTTTACATAATGTACATTATCGGCGATTCGCGCTGAGGGCCGCCGGCAGGCGCTGCCAGGGTTTTCCCGAGTTCCGTTGAGCTTCGGTGACGGTCCCCACGCCCCCAAATCGCTAACCTCAGAGCCGGCGGCCGTGATCTGGGGGTGATCGCCTGATCTTTTCCTTTGCCCGGAGGCCATGAGCGTAACGCCGCCGCGGCCCGGACCGCAGGATGCCCGCCCTCCCTGGGAGACCAAGCAGACAAGGAAGGCGGACGAAACGGTAATGGCGCAACATCACGTGCCTGTCAGCCTCCGAGCCTTAATAGACGGTGCCTGCCGGGGCGCTGCCGTCAAGGGGATCACGACGAACGCGTCGCCACCGGCTGCGGCACCTGGTCCGGTTGCACGCGCGGCCTGGCGGGGAGAAGTGACGCGGCCAGCAGGGCGCCTGCGGCGGCGACCGCGGAGGCCACGAGGCATCCGCCCGCGAAGCTGTGCAGGAAAGCGAGGATTCCCGCGTGGTCGAGCAAGTCGGCGAGGCCGGTGTGCCCGGCCCTGCCGAGGGCCCGGGCCGCGGTGACGGCGCCGCCGACAGATCCGTGCGCGGCCGCCGCGGCATGGCCGGGGAGGCTTCCGGGCAGCGTGGCCGCAAGTCGGCTCGAATAGAGCGAGGCCGCGACGCTGCCCACCACTGCGACCCCGAGGGTGCCGCCGAACAGCCTGGTCGCGTCGTTGACGGCTGAGCCGATCCCGGCCTTGTTCACGGGCACAGCGCCCATGATGGCCTCGGTAGCCGGTGCCTGGGTCAGGCCCATCGCGGCACCGAGCAGCGCGCCTCCCGCCGCGATCACTGCGTAGGCCGTGACCTGCGACGAGGTGGAGATCCAGGCCAGTGCCGCGCAATACAGGGTGAGGCCGCCCGCGACCACGACCTTGTTGCCGACTCGGACAGCGAGCCGGGTTCCAGCCACGGCCGCGGCGGCCACGGCGGCGGCCACGGGGAGCAACCGGACGCCGGTGGACAGGGGACCGTACCCCCTGACGACCTGGAAGTACTGAGTCATCAGGAAGATGAAGCCCTGCAGCGCGAAGAACGCGATCGCGACCGAGGCACTGGCCGCGGTGAACCGGGGGTTGCGGAACAGGCTCACATCCAGCATCGGCTGGGCGGTCCTGATCTCCACAGCGACGAAGACGGCCAGGACGACGACGCCGCCAGCCAGCGTGCCGATGGTCCGCGCCGACGTCCAGCCCCAGTCGGGCGCCTCGATGACCCCGAGCACCAGCAGGCCCATGCCGGCCGCCGAGAGCACCAGGCCCCGCCAGTCCACCGGTGGCGTGCTGGGGTCGCGCGAGGTGGGAACCGTCGCCGCCACCGCTGCGGCCACCACGCCAGCGACGGGCGCCAGGAACAGGAAAACACTGCCCCACCAGAAGTGCTCGAGCAGCCAGCCGCCGATTATCGGACCCGATGCGATGCCCGCGCCCGTGGTAGCGCCCCACAGGCCGATCGCCCGCGCCCGCTCGCGGCGCCCGGTAAACACGCTTGTCAGCAACGACAAGGTAGACGGGAACATCATCGCCGCACCGGCGCCCATCACCGCCCGCGCTGCGATCAACTCGGCCGTGGACGTGGCGAACGAGCCGGCCAAGCTCGCCAGCCCGAAGACTGCCAAGCCCGTCAGCAGCATGCCCTTGCGGCCGAGCCGGTCCGACAGGCCTCCGGCGGCCAGCACGAGCGCGGCGAAGGACAGGTTGTATGCGTCCACCACCCACTGCAAGCCAGCAGTGGTGGCGCCGATCTCGCGCACCAGGCTCGGCAGCGCGACGTTCACGATCGTCGTGTCAAGGCTGATGATGAATGCCGCCAGGCACAGCCCCGCGAGGATGAGGAGCCCGCCGTGCCGGTCCGGCGGACGGCGGCCCGTTCTGCTCCTGCTCATCGCGGCATGCCTCCAGTGAGTTTCAGTATTGGACTTACTTGAGCCCGACAGTATCCTGAGTGAGTTCAATAAGTCAACCTTGAGTGCGGGAAAAGCACGGGAAGGCAGGACGGAACAATGCGGCAGACGAGCTTCGCGGCGATGCAGTGCTCGATGGCGCGCAGCCTGGAGCTCATCGGCGACTGGTGGACGCCGCTGATCATCCGCGACCTGCACCTGGGCATCGACCGCTTCGATGACCTGGCCGAGGACCTGGGCATCTCCAGGAACCTGCTCACCGCCCGGCTGAACCACCTGACCGAGCACGGCATCGTGGCGCGCCGCGCCTACAGCGAGCGCCCGCCGCGGTTCCGGTACGTGCTCACCGACGCGGGGCGGGCGCTGATGCCGGTGCTGATCGTCTTGACCGCCTGGGGCGACCGGTGGGCGACTCCGGAAGGCGGACCGCCCCTGCGGTTCAGGCACCGCAGCTGCGGGCAGGTCTTCACGCCGGTCGTGAGCTGCTCCGCGTGCGGCCAGCCGCTTGGCCCCGGGGAGGTGGAGGCGCTGCCGGGCCCAGGGGCGCGGCCGGCCCCGGGCACTCGCCTGGTGCCTGGCGTCCTCGCGGGGCGCGGGTAACCCGCCGAACACGCTGCGCCGCACAGTTCGACTGCGACGGCCTTCCCGATACTTCCCGGCCGCGACCCAGATTCGCTGAGTCTGGCCGCGACCGGCCAGGTCAGCTGGGACATCGAGCCCGTGGCAGGTACCCGCATGCACGCTGAACGAACGCTTGTCCGCTGGCCGCCCACGGCATAGAGTCGTCAGAGCGGCCGCGGCCGCGCGCCCCGCGGCTGACGTCCAGCTCTCCCGATGGCCGGCGGAGCCGGCCATCGCTCCGGCCGGCGCCCAGGCCAGGCCCGGGCGTGCGGCAGCAGACGGCGCATTTGTCCCATTCCTCCCGGAGAGGTCAGCGATGAGCAGCTGGGACGCCATGTCATTCGAGGGCAAGGAAACGGTCCTTCGCGTGGTGCGGCAGGAGGCGGATCAGTTCTTCGGCCTTGCCGACAGCGATGCGGCCTGGCACGCGCCGACCGGCGCGGGCGGCTGGGAGGTCCGCGATATCGCCGGCCATCTCGTCGATACCACCGAAGCCTACTTCGCCTCCTTCGACGCTGCTCGAGGGCAGGGCGAGGTGCCCGCGGCGTACGGCCTTCCCGGTATGGCCGCGCGGGTCGACAAGCAGGCCCGCGCCTTCCGCGATCAGCCTCGCGAGGCGATGATGGGCAGGCTGCGCCGCGACTTCGCCAAGATGATGGAGATCTTCGACGGGCTCACCGAGCAGGAGTGGACTGGCCTGCTGGTCCCCCACTTCTACATGGGCCCGCTGCCCTCTTTCTTCTACCCGGCCTTCCATCTGATGGACTATGCGGTCCACTCCTGGGACGTGCACGAGGGCACGGGCAGGGCGCACGGGCTCTCCGGCGAGGCCGCCGACCTGCTGGCACCGTTCATGTTCGTGCTCTGGAAGTACACGATCTCGGCGCCGCCGGCGGAGTCCTTCGAGCTCGGAGTCCGGGTCACGTCGGGTGCCAGCGCCGGCGACACGCTGGTCCGGCTCGGCCCGGACGGGATGGACTACACGCCGGCGGCCGGCGGCGAGGCCGCCACGGTCCTGGAATTCGATCCCGGCAGTCTCGTGCTCACGGCCTTCGGGCGCAGCAACTCGGGCACCATCCGCGGCGAGCGCTCGGTCGCCGACACCTACCTGAACCTGTTCTTCCGGATCTAGGCGGACCGATGCCAGCCGCTGACCTCGATGCCATCAGGGCGGAGCGCGAGCGGATCCGGTCGGCGTACCTGCGGCCGCGGGAGCATCGGCCGCCCTCGTCGGCGCGCGGCCTGCATCACGCCGCCATCGTGTCCGGGAACGTCGAGCGGACCGTGCGGTTCTACCAGGAGCTGCTGGAGTTCCCGCTCACCGAGATGATCGAGAACCGCGACTACGAGGGATCGACCCACTTCTTCTTCGACCTCGGGAACCAGAACCTGCTCGCCTTCTTCGACTTTCCCGGCCTGGACCTCGGGCCCTACGCTGAGGTGCTCGGCGGCCTGCACCACGTCGCGATCTCGGTCGAGCCGCAGAAGTGGGCCAGGCTCGCCGCCAAGCTGGAGGCCGCCGGGGTGCAGGTACAGCGGGAGAGCGGGACATCGATCTACTTCCGGGATCCCGACGGCACCCGGCTGGAGCTGATCTGCGACCCGCTCGGCGAGATGTACGGCACCGGGGTGCTGTAGCGGCCGTGGCGGACCCGCTGAGCTTCGACCGACAGTCGCTCGCACAGCGCGTGGTCTTCGGCCCGGGCACGGCGACGACGCAGCTGGCCGCCGAGGCACGGCGGCTGGGCGGCACCCGCGTCCTGGTCATCGCCGGTCCCAGCCAGGCCGGCCGGGTCACTCAGCTGACGGCGAGCCTGCCGGTGGCCGCCAGCTTTCCCGGGTCCCGCGAGCACGTGCCGGCCGCGGTGGCGGAGGCGGCTCGCGCCCTGGCCGCCGGATGCGGCGCTGACCTGCTGCTGAGCATCGGCGGCGGGTCGGCGACCGGGACAGCGAAGGCGGTAGCGCTGACCAGCGGCCTGCCCATCCTGGCGGTGCCCACCACCTACGCGGGCTCGGAGGCCACCCCGGTGTGGGGGCTCACCGAGTCCGGCCGCAAGGCCACCGGGACCGACGGGCGCACGCTGCCCCGGACGGTGGTGTATGACCCCGAGCTGACCCTGACCCTGCCGGTCCCGGTGAGCATGGCCAGCGGCCTCAACGCGATGGCGCACGGCGTCGACTCGCTCTGGGCGCCCCGGTCCAATCCCGTGACGCGGCTGCTGGCGGCCGAGGCAATCCGGGAGCTCGCGGAGGCGCTCCCGCTGGTGCACGACGACGGGTCCGACCTTCAGGCGCGCGGCCGGTGCCTGTACGCGGCGTACCTGGGGGCGGCGGCGTTCGCCGAGGCCGGCTCCGGGCTGCACCACAGGATCTGCCATGTCCTCGGCGGCTACGGGCTGCCGCACGCCCCGACCCACTCCGTGATGCTGCCGCACGTACTGGCGTTCAACGCTGCCGCCCTCCCGGCGGCCGGCGCCCTGGTGGCCTCCGCTCTCGGCGGGACGGACCCGGTTGCGGAGCTTACGGCACTGCAGGACCGGGTCGGCGCGCCCCGGGCGCTGCGCGACCTCGGCATGCCGCGCGGCAGGCTCGGCGAGGCAGCCGTGCGCGCCGCCGGCCGCGCGCCGGAGGCCAGCCCGCGGCCGGTCACGGCAGCGGCCCTGCGCGCCCTCCTGGAGCGCGCGTGGGCAGGCGATCCGCCGGGAATGTGAGCGGCGACACGGCCCGCCAGCGCGCAGCACGGCCCGGCGGGCGTGCTATACCTGGCAAGCGGACAGGAGCCGGCGCGGGTGCCGGCCCGCCTTACACTGGGTAGCCCGCGGCGGGCGGGCCGGGCCGAGAGCACGAGGCCGGCTCCGCAGCGGCGGGCCGTAGCAAACGCCGATTTCCCTGGGGACTTCTTCATGCGGATCACCTGCCTGGGCCACGCCGGACTGCACATCGAGACCCGCTTCGGCAGCATCCTCTGCGACCCCTGGACGAATCCGGCGTACTTCGGCTCGTGGTGCGTGTTCCCCGACAACAGCGGCCTGGACTGGGACCGCTACGGGCGCTGCGACTACCTGTACGTGTCACATCTGCACAGAGATCACTTCGACGCGCAGAACCTGTCCGAGCACGTCTCGCGGGATGCGACGGTGCTGCTCCCCGACTTTCCCGTGCCGGACCTGAGGGAGGCGCTGGAGAAGCTCGGGTTCACCAGGTTCCTGGAGATGCCCAGCGGAACGGTCGTCGAGCAGGACCGGCTGCGGCTGATGATCGAGGCGCTCGACTCCCCCGCCGACGGCCCGCTCGGCGACTCGGCGCTGGCCGTCAGCGACGGCACCGCCCGGATTCTCAACCAGAACGACGCGCGCCCGCTGGACCTCGACAACATCACCGCGTTCGGCCCGTACGACGTTCACTTCCTCCAGTTCTCCGGTGCGATCTGGTGGCCGTGGACCTACGAGCTGCCTGAGGCGGCCAAGCGTGCGTTCGGTGCCGCCAAGCGGGCGAACGGGCTGGACCGCGCCACGCGCTATGTCAAGGCCGTCGGCGCGCAGCACGTCGTCCCGTCAGCCGGCCCGGCCTGCTTCCTCGACGAGGACCTGTTCCACCTCAACGACCTGCATGGCGACAACTGGAATACCTTCCCCGACCAGCCGGTCTTCGTGGACTATCTGCGCGAGCACGGCATCGACGGCGGGCAGCTCATGGTGCCCGGCGCGGTGCTCGATGTTGACGGCGACCGGTTCGAGGTCACCTGGCCGGGAAGCCGTGCCGAGGCACTGCGGCCGTTCACCGACAAGGAAGCGTACCTGCGCGAGTACGCCGCGCGGATGCGGCCCAGGATCGAGGCGATCACGCGCGCCCTCCCGGAGTCCGGGCCGGACATCCTGGCCGGGCTCAAGGCCTGGTTCGAGCCGCTGCTGCAGCTCGCCCCGCACATCCGGGCCGGGGTCGGCGGGCCGGTGCTGCTCCGGGTAGCCGGCGACCGGGACATCGTGATCGACTTCGGCAGCGGCGAGGTACGCAGCTACGCAGGAGAGCCCTGCCGGTACCAGTTCACCGTAGACGCCCCGCTGATCCGGCAGCTGATCGCGGAGCATCAGGTGGACTGGGTCAACAGCCTGTTCCTGTCGATGCGGTTCAGGGCCCGCCGGATCGGCCAGTACAACGAGTACCTCTACACCTTCTTCAAGTGCCTGGCCCCCGACAGGCTGATGTACGCGGAGGGCTGGTACGCCGACCAGGCGCACGACGAGGGCGACATCAAGCTCGACGGCTGGATCGTGCAGCGCCGCTGCCCGCACCTGCGCGGGGACCTGGCCCGCTTTGGCAGCATCGAGGGCTCCGTGCTGACCTGCGCGGTGCACGGCTGGAAATTCGACCTCGCCACCGGTGACTGCCTGGTGAGTGACTCCGCCGCGCACCGCATCCGGGCCCGGCGCGCCGGGTAGCCCGTGCCGCCTACTGGCTGGCCTTGATGAGCAGGATCACGACGGCGGCGAGAGTCCCCAGCCCGCTGAAGATGAGGCCGACCAGCGAGACAACGTACTGGCTGACCGCGCCCGAGCATGAGGCCGCCGAGCTGGACGGGGCAAGCCCGCAGGCGGTGAGGTGGGGGCCTGCGTGCAGGTACCAGACGATGCACGGGACCAGTACGAGCAGGCCCTCGACGAGCAGGGTGACTAGCCGGTCCCTGGTCTCGTCCCAGGACGGGTCGGATCGCGCGGCGAACAGCGGGCGATCCGGCTCGGCATCCGCGAGGATGCTGCCAGGCCGGTGCGACTGCTGACGGTGACGACCAGCACTGGCCGGTCCGGTTAGGCGATTCACGATGTGCCGTTCTTCCTCGATCAGTGCTCTCGGAGCGGGCCGGCAAGCCCCGGCGCCGCCGCCAGGCCGGCCAGGGCGCAACAGGTACCATACTGGCCGCCATTTGTGAAGAACGCCACAAGGCCAAGCCGGAATCGCCGGCTGGCGGGATTCAGGGACCGACAGGCAGTTTCAGGGAGTGCCTCATGAGCCAGGCCGGCCCAGCCGATTCCGTGCCGCGGCGTCACGTGGTGATTCCCAGCCCGGTCGGCGAACTGACCCTGGTGGCCGCCGGCGGCGCTCTGGCCGGCGTATACCTGGAGGATCCGGGCTACCCGCCCTCCAGGTCCAGCCTTGGCGCGCCCGGGGACCCGGCAGCCAGGCCATTTGCGGCCACCGCGAGCCAGCTCGCCGCCTACTTTTCCGGTCAGCGCACCGATTTCGACCTGCCCCTCGTCCTGGCGGGCACGCCGTTCCAGCAGCGAGTGTGGTCGGCGCTGCGCTGCATTCCGTACGGCACGACGGTCAGCTACGGCCAGCTCGCCCGGCGGCTCGGGATGCCCCGCGCCAGCCGGGCCGTGGGCCACGCGAACGCGCGTAATCCGATCAGCATCATCGTGCCCTGCCACCGGCTTATCGGCACCGACGGAAGCCTGACCGGATACGGCGGCGGGCTCGATCGCAAGCGCTTCCTGCTCGACCTGGAGCAGCAGATCAGCGCAGGCCCGGCTGGCGCGCGCAGTCAGGGCGGAAGGCAGCACTCCCCCGTCAGCCAGCGGGGCTAGGCGGCAGCCGTCGCAGCACCTCACCGAGGGTGCTCTTGACCAGGGACATGTCCTGCTTGAGCGCCGAAACGTCCTGCTTGAGCGCCGAAACGTCCTGCTTGAGCGCCGAAACGTCCTGCTTGAGCGCCGCCACGTCTGCGCTGAGCGCTGAGAGCTGGTTGTCGTGGCGGGACAGTGTCTCCCTCACCTCCGCCATGTCAGCCGCCAGCGCGGACAGCTGGCGTCCGTGCCGGCTCTGCGTGCGGCGAAGCGCCGCCAGGTCAGACCTGATCGCAAGCTGGCCATCGCTCAGGGCCTGCGCGTGACCCGGGCCGGCCCAGGTCTCCAGGGTGTCGACGCGCACCTCTAATGTCCTAACGCGGTCCTCGATCGTCGGCATGCGGTAACGGTATGGCGGGGCTCTGACATTCCAGCGCCATTATCTCAGCGGGTCGCCGCGCTCCCCCACCCTAGCCTGCCAGCGCCTGGCGCCGTCACGGGAATCAGCCGGGTACGGTGGCGGCCGCGGCTGGTCGCCGCACCGACGGCGTCAGCCGCACGACGAGATATGACACGAAGTTGTGGATGCGGGACCTGATGGAGGGCGCGGCGTACCTTCCCAAGTGATCAACAGGAAGGAAGCCGGCGGGCTAACGCCGGCGGGAAGGACGCCAATGCTGACGGTAGTGG
>Ga0209061_1001335_pt1 | contig 42406 bp, 41 predicted proteins | sample Coa_R1_10_FD_187157 | JGI IMG/M metagenome (GOLD analysis project Ga0209061, IMG submission 187157) | Surface soil microbial communities from Centralia Pennsylvania, which are recovering from an underground coalmine fire - Coalmine... | ecosystem: Environmental > Terrestrial > Soil >...
ATCTGGTCCGCCAAGTGAGATTGGTGCGAGCGCCAATCTGAGCCGCGGGCTCTATGGCCCAAGGATGACAGCGGCGCTCAGACACCGCGTAGGGGATGGATTCAATTACCATCCCCTACCCCTCATCTTATGAGGATGACATCGTGTCATGGTGAGCGGAGGCGCATGAAATGCGCCGGAGTCGAACCAGCGAGCAGCGGCAGCAAGGTTGCGGCGGTTCTTCGACTTCGGTGCGCTGCGCTCGCTCCGCTCAGAATGACATCGTGTCATGGTGAGCGGAGGCGCATGAAATGCGCCGGAGTCGAACCAGCGAGCAGCGGCAGCAAGGCTGCGGCGGTTCTTCGACTTCGGTGCGCTGCGCGCACCTCCGCTCAGGATGACGGGGGAGCGATTGTGGCGGCTCTGCTAGGATGAGATAGATGAACGTCGTCGATATCGCTCAGATCATGAGCTTCGAGCAATGGGAACGCGTGCGGCCGATTTTACGCCCGCTCTTCATTCACGAAAAGAATCGCCGGAGGCTGAGCGTGGGCGAGCACCTGACGCTGCTGTTCGAGAACGCGCAGAGCGTCTGGTACCAGATCGAAGAAATGCTGCGGGTCGAGCGCATCACGGACGCCTATGCGGTTAAACACGAAGTCGAGACGTACAACGAGCTGATTCCGCGCGAGGACGAGCTGTCGGCAACGATGCTGATCGAATATCCCGACGCAAAAGAGCGCGACCTCGCGCTCAAAGGGCTCGTCGGCCTCGAACGGCACGTGAAGCTCGTCGCGGACGGCCGCGCGCTCAACGCGGTCTTCGCCGGCACGCAGATCGCCGAAGACGCGATCAGCGCGGTGCAGTTCGTTCGCTTCCAGCTGCCGCGCGGGCTCGGCTCGGGCTTCATCGATCTCGCACGGAAGGGTGCGCTCGCGATCGAAGTCGACCATCCGATGCTTGCCGCGCGCGCCCAAATCGACGTCGCGCTGGCGCAGGCGCTGCACGAAGACCTGACCGCCGCCTGATTCTGCCGTATCGCTACGGCAGAACGTGAATGCCCGACCCGTCGCGCACCATGCCGATGACGTGCGCGGAAGGACCGATGGCGGTCCGCAGACGTTCGAGGTTCTCGGCGGGGACGGCGATGAGCAAGCCGCCGGAGGTTTGCGCGTCCGAGAGCGCGACGCGCAGCGCGGGATCGACCCCGTCGTCATAGCGCGTGAAGGTGGCGTGCGCGTTCACGTTGTCCTTCGTGCCGCCCGGGATGACGTCCGCGCGAATCAGCTCGAGGACCCCGGCGAAGAGCGGGATCGCGCTCGCTCGCAGCTCCAGCGCGACGCCGGATGCTTCCATCAGCTCCCCGGCGTGGCCCAGCAGCCCGAAGCCCGTGACGTCCGTTGCCGCGTGCACGCCGGTCTCGACCATTGCGGCTGCTGCACGCGAGTTCGGCTCGAGCATCGCGTCGACGGCCGGACGCAGCGCCGCGGCATCGATGCGGTCGCGCTTCAGCGCCGTCGTGAGAATGCCCGTGCCGAGCGGCTTCGTGATGACGAGCGCGTCGCCCGCGCGCGCACCGGCGTTCGTGACGACCTTGCGCGGATCGACGATGCCGGTGACCGCCCAGCCGTATTTCGGCTCGTCGTCCTTGACGGTGTGCCCTCCGAGCAACGCGACGCCGGCTTGTTTGGCGACCGCCGCACCACCTTCGAGAATGCGCCGTAATATTTCGAGGTCGACCTCCTCGACGGGAAACGCGCAGATATTGAGGGCGGTGAGCGGCGTCGCGCCCATCGCGTAGATATCGGAAAGCGAGTTGACGGCGGCGATGCGGCCGAAATCGAACGGATCGTCGACGATCGGCGTGAAGAAATCCACCGTCTGCACGAGCGCGAGATCGTCGCGCAGCAAATAGACCCCCGCGTCATCACGCGTGGCGATGCCGACGAGGACGTTCTCATTCTCGGCCAGAGGCAAGCGGCGCAGGACCTGCGCCAGGTCGGAGGCTCCGACTTTACTCGCTCAACCCGAGGTCGATGAGAGCGCCGTCAGACGAATCTGGTGGGCCTTCATGCTGACGGCCCAATTGTGCGCGCTTGTGACGATGCCTGCACTCTCGGGCACCGGCGGGGAGATGCGTGCCTTAAGAAGGAAGAGAGAGGCCCATGGCGTCGACAAAGCAGCTTTTGTTCTTGCCGGGCCCGGTCACGGTTGCAGAGCCGGTGCTCACCGCAATGACTCGGCCGCTGATCGATCACCGCGGTCCCGAATTCAAGCGAACGCTGGAGCGGATGAGCTCGCGCATGCGGCCGATCTTCGGGACGCGCCACGAGATCATGCTGCTCGGGGCTTCGGGGACGGGCGGCTTGGAAGCAGCGATCGCAAATCTGGTCGAGCCCGGCGACAAAGTGCTGGCGTGTCCCGTCGGCGTCTTCGGAAACCGTATCGCATCGATCGCGAAAATGTGGGGCGCCGACGTCGAGGTGCTCGACACCAAGTGGGGACGCGGTGTCGATCAACGCGCCCTGGCCGAACGTTTGCGCGCCGACACGAATTGCGAGATCAAAGCCATCCTGCTCACGCACAACGAGACGTCCACGGGCGTTGCCAATGAGATGCACGCCCTCGCGACGGCGATCGGCAAGCATCCTGCGCTGGTGATCGTCGACAGTGTCAGCGGCATGGGCGCCACGCCGTTCATGATGGACGACTGGGGCTTCGACGTCGTCATCGCCGCCTCGCAGAAGGCCTTCGCCGCGCCTCCGGGCCTGGCGATGGTCGCGGTTTCGGATCGCGCCTGGGAGAAGATGGAAAAGACGCGCAGCTCGCGCTTCTACTTCGACTTGCGCCGCGCCCGCGAATTCGCGAAGATCGGCCAAACGCCGTGGACGCCGCCGATTCCGATCATCTTCGCTTTGGAGCGCGCCATCGATCTGTACGAACGCGAGGGCGACAAGAAAGTTCATGCCCGCCTGACGCTGAATGCGCACGCCATTCACGCCGCCGTCACGGCGATCGGGTTGCGGTTGTACTCACAGCCTCCGTATCACTCGAATACGGTTGTCGCAATTCATTGCCCCGACCGCGTCGATGCGTCCGCCGTGTTGCAAACGTGCCGCGACCAAGGTTACGTGCTCTCCGGCGGTCAGCAGCAGCTCAAAGGCAAAATCTTTCGCATCGGAACGATGGGCGATATCACGCGCGACAACATTCTCGCAATGCTCGGCGTCTTCGAAGACGCCGTCGAGCGCCAAGGATTCGCCGTCGATCTCGGTGCGGGCGTGCAGGCCGCCCGCGAGGCGTTCAAGGCCGGTCTACACTCGGTGGCCTTTTAGAAAACTCGCGACGAACGGGCGCGCGAAAAACGGCATCGTCGAAACGACCGCGGCATCGATTTGGGCGTTCGGCTCGGTGGCGATGCGCACGAGCTGTGAACGGCGCAGATCCGCGCGCACGTCGCGCGAGAGCGGGAAGAACAGCGCCACGTAGATGATTGCCCAAACGAGAACCGCCGCCTTTATGAGGCCGACCGGCGTGCCGAGGATATTGTTGAGGACGCCGAGCACCGGCATCTTCGCGAACACGCCGAGCGCAATCGAGAGCGCCAGCAGTATCAGATAGATCGCGATTCCGAACGCTACCAAGGCGATGACGTGCGCGGAACCGGGCGCCGCGTGCGTGATCGACCGGACTTGGCTGTCGAATGCGCCGTTGTAGTGCACCGCCGACCAAAACGCCAGGACGATCGCGATGAAGCCGCCGATCTCGGATATGAGGCCCCGCTTGAAGCCTTTGAGCATTCCGATCAGCAAGATGGCGCCGATCAAGATATCAGGCCAGGTCATCGCCCTTCACTTTGTTCCCCCATGTGCCGCCGCACCTTGCAAGCGTGGTTTCAAGCGCATCCCGGCGCTCAGCAGCGTTAGCGCAACGAGGCCGCTGACCGCCGGCACGAAAGCGGCGAGGGCGAAATGGGTTGCGTCCCACAGCGCGCCGCCGGCGAGATTTCCCAGGAACGTTCCGCAGTAGCTGAGCGTCAAAATGCCGGCCGACAACCGGTGCACGTTGTGGTGCTCGGTAACCATTGGCGGCAACGCAAGCACCATAACGAGCGTGAAGGATGTTGCGAAGCCGAGAAACCCGGTCGCGACGACGCCGAGCCGGCCCGGCACGGCGAGAAACGCGAGCATGCTCGCCAGCCCCACGACTCCGAGGGTGACGAAGACGTCGCGCCGGCCTGCCAGGCGCTCCGCAACGAAAAGCGTGAGAAAAGAGCCGGGAAGCTGCGCGGCGTTGAGCACGCTCAGGCTCGGCTCGATCAATCCGGCGTGCCCGGTCTCGCGCAGATAATCCGGAATGAAGGCGTTCGCGCTCCAATACGAGATCGATGCTCCCGCAAAAATGATGCCGAGGCGCCACATCACCCCGTCGCGCCAATCCGGCATCCAGCGCACGGCACCATTTGCAGGCGGCCGTTCCCGGTGCCCGATCAGCGCGAAGAGCGCAACCGCAAGCCACGCCGGCAGCGACCAGAAGACCAGGCTCAGCTCCCAATTGTCGCGCAAAAGCGGCAGCACGTAGGGAATGGTGAGCGCGGCGCTGAGCGTCTCGCCGACGAGTAATCCGTTGACGTAAACGGCCGTCGCGAATCCGATCGAGCGGGGGAACCACTCTCCGACGATCGTCGGCGCCGACGGCTGGCACACCGCGACCCCCAAACCCATTACGAACGTCATCGCGAACAGCATCGCTTCCGACGGTCCGGCACCGCGCGCCGCGCTTCCGGCCGCTACGAGCAGCAAGCCCGCAATCCAAGCGCGCCGCGCGCCGATGCGCGCGATCAGCAGCGAGCCGCCGACGGCTGCGGCGCCGAGCAGCAAGAGCGGCAATCCCGTTAGCGCGCCGACGGCCGATTCGTTCAAGGTCAGCGAGCGATGAATCAGCGGCAGCACCGGCGGCACCGCGAGAATCGTCACGCGCAAGTCGATCCCGGCCAGCCACAGCAAGCCGAGATAGACCCAATCCGCTCTCTTCAGGTTCGAATCGTGGCGCCGAGCTGCGCTCGCAGTGCGCCGAGAATGCGTGAGACTGCAGCATCCGCTTCCTCATCCGTCATCGTCGCGTCGTCACGCTGCATCACGATGCGCACTGCCAAGCTTTTCTTGCCTTCACCGACCTGCGGTCCGTGATATTCGTCGAACGCGCGCACGGAGCGACCGAGCCCGTTCAGCGCGCTGCCGATGACGCCTTCGATGTCTGCGGCGCTGATGCCCAGATCGACGACGAGCGCGAGATCGCGTGAGACCGTCGGGTAGCGCGACGGCGCGACGTAGCGCGGAACGATCGGATCGGGGAGCGACGCAAGGTCGACTTGCACCGCATGCAGGCGCGCGTCGATGTCGAACGCGGCGCAAATGCGCGGATCGACCGCGCCCACGATGGCGACGGGATTGCCGTCGAGCACGAGCTCGGCGCAAATACCCGGGTGCCAGCCGTCGTGGCGCGCGGCGCGCACCGTGGCATGGCGCCCGGTGACCGCGCGAACGAACGCCAGCGCGTCGCCTTTGATCGCGACGAACGTTTCGTCGTAGTACTCGGAGGCCGGAGCTTCGAGCGTGCGCCGCACGAACGTGGCGTGTGTCTTCTCGACGATCTCGCCGGCTTCGCCGAAGACGTGCCCGATCTCGAAGATTTTGTCTGCCTTCAGATTCATGAGCGCCGGCAACAGCGAGAAACGCATATAGCGCTGATCTTCCGAGAGCGGATTGCCGATCTCGACCACGCTCGCAACCGCACGGCATGCGCCGCTGGAAAACCAGCGGTCTCGCACGCTCCCGGGCTGCAGCGCCAGCGAGACGACTTCGTGATAGCCGAGCATCGCAAGGGCGCGGGCGACGCGCTCTTCGCGTTTGTACGCCGTGCTCGGCACGGCTTGTTCCGTGACCGGCGGCGTTGCGGCTTCCACGCGATCGTAACCGGCAAGCCGCGCGATCTCCTCGACCAAATCGGCTTCGATCGCGATGTCGGTGCGCCACGCCGGCACGTTGACTTCCAGCGCGTCGCCGCCACCCGAGCGGGACGTTGCCGGCTCGAATCCCAGCCGCTGCAAGATCTCGACGATCTCAGGCTCGGGCAGCTCGTAACCGAGAAGGCGCGGGATCTCGCGTTTGCGCAGCGCCACGATCGCCGGTGCCGGAACCGGTTGGCCGAAAGCGTGCGGCGCATACACGGTCGCGCCCTCATCGGCGAGCAGCTTGGCGGCGCGCGCCGCGCCGAGATCGGTCATCGCCAGCGCGAGATTGCGTTCGTGCCGTGCCGAGGCATCGGACCGCAGGGAGAGCTCCGCCCCCATGCGGCGCACGCGCGGCCCTGAAAAATTCGCGGCTTCGATAACGATCTCGCGCGTTTGCTCCGTGACCTCGCTGTCGGCGGCGCCCTTGAGGCCGGCGAGGCACTGCGGTTGCTTCTCGTCGGCGATGACGAGCGCGCGCGTGCTGAGCGTGCGGTCGACGCCGTCGAGCGTGCGCACGCGTTCGCCCTCGCGCGCATCGCGCACGATGAGGCGGCGGCCCGCTAGTTTGTCGTAGTCGTAGAAATGCAGCGGCTGGCCGACCTCGAGCATGACGAAGTTCGAGATATCGACGAGATTGCTGATCGGGCGCTGCCCCGCCAGCGCAAGCCGGATGCGCATGCCGGTCTTGGCGGTGCGCACGCGCACGTCTGCAACGCGCTGAGCCACGAAACGATGGCAATCGCCGCTCTCGATCGCGACGTTGAAATCGCCGCCTTCCTTGCAGACGACGGCCGTGTCGGGCTCGCGCACCTGCCGGCCGAAGGCCGCGCCGAGCTCGCGTGCGAGACCGAGCATCGACATGACGTCGACGCGGTTCGAGGTGACCTCGACTTCCAGGACGTCTTGATCGAGGCGAAAGAGCTTGACGACGTCGGCGCCGATCGGCGTTCCGGCATCGAGCTGCATGATGCCGTCTTCGAACCAATCTTCTTGGAAGCCGAGCTCGAAGCCGGAGACGAGCATCCCTTGGGAATCGACGCCGCGCATCTTGCGCGGCGCGATCCGAAGGCCGCCCGCAAGCTCCGCTTCGATCGTCGCAACCGGCACGATTTGCCCGGGCGCGACGTTCGTCGCCGCGGTCGCGATGGTCAGCGGCGAACCTCTGCCGACGTCAACCGTGCAGACCGAGAGCCGATCGGCGTTCGGATGCTTCTCGACCGCGTCGAGGCGCCCGGCAACGATGGCGGAGAGCTTCGGCGGCGCGATGACGTCCTCGACGGGAAAACCGAGCATCGCGAGCTTCTCGACGATGACGGGCGTCTCGTCGGGCAGATCGACGTAATCGCGCAGCCACGCCAGCGGCGTCCTCATGCGAGCTGCTCCAAGAACGAGGGCTCGTTCCAGATGAACTCGCGAATGTCGCTGATGCCGTAGCGGATCATTGCCAGCCGTTCGATGCCGCAGCCGAATGCCCAGCCGCTGACCTCGTCGGGATCGTAGCCGACGTTGCGCAGCACGTTCGGATGCACCATGCCGGACCCGCCGATCTCAATCCATCCCGAACCCCCGCAGGTGGAGCAGGTCCCCACTTTGTCATCCTGAGCGTCGGCGCGAAGGGCCGTGGCCGAAGGACCGCCGCAGCGCGGACAGGTCGTGTCAATTTCTGCGGATGGTTCCGTGAACGGAAAATACGATGGACGGAATCGCACTTGCTGGTTGGGGCCGAACAGCTCCCGGCACATGCCGACGAGCATGCCCCGCAAATGGCCGAAATGGATCCCTTCGCCGACCATCAGCCCCTCGATCTGATTGAACTGATAGAGGTGGCGCGCGTCGACCGCATCGCGGCGATAGCATTTGCCCGGCACGACGATCGCGATCGGTGGTCCGTAAGCCTCCATCGCGCGAATCTGCATCGGCGAGGTGTGCGGCCGCAGCAGAAGGTCGGGCCGCAGATAGAACGAGTCGAAGCCTTCGCGCGCGGGATGCTCCGGAGGAATGTTCAGTGCGTCGAAATTGTGACGCGTCGTATCGACCTCGGGACCCAGCAGCACGGCGAAGCCGTGCGCTTCGAAATACGCGCACGCATCTTCGGTCGTTTTACGAATCGGATGAAACGAGCCGATGCTCGTCGGAACGTTGACGAGCGTGACGTCGACTTTGCGCTCGACGTCTTCCTCGAGACGAAGACGCACGAGATCGCGCTCGGCTGCGGCGAGCTGTTCCTCGAGCCCGACCACGGCGTCGTTGATCGTCTTGCCCGCAGCCGGACGTTCTTGCGGCGGCAGCTTGCCGATCGAACGGCGAATCTCGGTGATTTTTCCGCTGCGGCCTAAGTACGCAATCCGCAGCTCTTCGAGGGTGCGCTCATCACGGACGTCTTGCAAGGCGGCCGCAAGCTCGGCGGCAAGCGCATTTAGCCGTTCTGTAAGGGACATTCACCGCTAGGTATGACGTTTTTTCCCCATGTCATGCTGAGCGGAGCACCATCGAAGATGGTGCGGAGTCGAAGCACGGAGTGGGAGTGGCAAGGTTGCGGCGGTGGTTCGACTCCGCTCGCTGCGCTCGCTCCGCTCACCATGACACGGAGAACGGGCGCTCCGCGCACCATGACACGGAGAACGGGCGCTCCGCGCACCATGACACGGAGAACGGGCGCTCCGCGCACCATGACACGGAGAACGGGCGCTCCGCGCACCATGACGGGCAAAGAAAAACGCCCGGCTGTGCCGAGCGTTCTCTCAAAATTTTTGATTGTCTCGAAATTCAGGTGGTAACCGGAATGGGGTTCAATTTGCGATACATGAGATAGGCATTGACTGAACCCGTATTGGCGAAGAGTTTCCAGAAGAATTCGGACGTTCGCAAGGGCCGTACCCCGTATTTCTTCACGAGACTGTGGCAGATTGTAACACCGGCTCATGCGTCCGCCAAGACTTGACAAAGCACTTGACATACCGTCAAGCGCGCGCGCGGAAACTGGTCCTTATGGACCACGCATACAGGATGATCGCACCGGCGACGCCTGCGTTGAGGCTCTCGGTTGGCCCGGCGTGCGGGATCGCGACCGCTTCGTCCCAGCGAGGCAACCAGCCGGCCACGCCCCCTCGCTCCGCACCGACGGCGAGCAGCGGCCGGTCGGGGAAGGCGAACTCGGGCAGAGGGGTCCCCGAGCGGTCGGCGGCGACGATCGGCCGCCCGGCCCGCACGGCGGCAGCCGGCAGCTCCTCGGGCTCGACCAGCGCGTGCGGAAGGCGAAAGAGCGATCCCATGGCCGCACGGACGACCTTGGGTCCGTACGGATCGACCCCGCCCATGGCGAAGAGCACCCCGGCCGCCCCGAAGGCCTCGGCAGCGCGCACCAGCGTCCCGGCATTGCCGGGGTCCGCGATGCCGGCGAGCAGCAGAACGAGCCCCGGTCCCGCCAGCAGGTCGCCCACGGGGCGTTCGGCCATTGCCGCGACGGCAACCAGGCCAGGCGGGGTCCGCACATCCGAAAGGGAGGCAAGCGTGCGCTTAGAGACCTCGACGATGGGGATGCCGCGAGCTTCCGCCTCCAGGACCGGCGGCTCGGAACGGGCTTCCGCCGTGGCCCGCACCTCCTCCAAACGGATGCCGCTCGCCAGGGCTTCCGCCAGCAGTGAGGGGCCCTCGATCAGGAACAGCCGGTGCGCCCGGCGGCCTTTCCTTTTAAGGAGACTGCGAAGGACGGCGTTCGGATGGGGCACGCGTGCGCGTTAGCGGCGGTTTGGTGGAAGGCCTGGCGCTCCTCGTCATCGCTGCCGCCGTGACCTTCGGCGGGCGCGCGCTGCTGGCGGAGCTGCACGCTTTTGAGGCGGCGGCGCTCGTGCCGCTCGGACTCGGTGCGCTCGCCTTCTCGGCTTCCTTACGGCGCGCGCGCCGCAGCGGCGCGTCGCGATTGGCCGTCAGCGTGCACGCGTCGTATTTGACGGCGCTCGCCCTCGCGATCGTCGCGGTGATCGTGCCGGCGCGCTGGAGCACGGGTGCAACGATTGCGATGACCGATATCGCGATCGCATTTGATTTGCTCGCTCGCGGCGGAAAGTCTACGTCCGCGTAGGACCATCGTCCCGCAGCAGTGGGACGACGTGCCCACATTGCTTTCCTGCTACGGCGATCGTCATAAATCGAGCGGTACTTTCGATACACGTTTGCTGTGCCGTAATCCTTAAAAAGAAAACGTTTTGTCGCTAGCTCTCCGGGAAAATAGCCGCCGAGCTTGTCGTCTTGCAGATTCGGCGCCAATCGAAGCGCGCAAGCGATTTTGCAAAACTCGCGCGTGACATCGAGAGAGAAATGAAACGAATACTTTTGGTTTTGGGAGTCGCGCTCGCGCTGGCCGGCTGTGGCGGCGGTGGTGGCGGCGGATCCGTCATACCGCCGGGTCCAAACCCGCCCGGACCTACCACGGGACCGACCACAGGGCCGTCTCCCACTCCGTTGCCGACGGCAACGAACGCACCCACCACGGTGGTCGTGGCTGCAACGTCTTCGCCGTTCGCGATCAAGAAAACGGCGATAAATCCCTTATCGACGCCCGCCACCGACGGCACGATCACCGTGACCGGGCAAGGAATGCCGGCTGGTGCGGCATTGTACGCAACCGTTACCGACGGCGATAAGAGCGGCGGAACGTGCCTCCAGCTGATTCCGCAAGGTCAAACGAGCGGCACGGGGTGCCAAGCTTCGGTCGGCGTGACGCATTCCGGCGATCAAGTCGCCGTGCTCTACAACAACGGTCCAACGCCACCGGCCGGATCGTTCAACATCACGGTTACCGCAAACGGCGGCACGGGTCCGCTCGCTCCGTTTTCCATGAACTATCCGGCGCCCGCGATCGGCGCGACCGGCAACGGTAGTCAGACACCGTGGGGCGGTGGCGTGGCGCTGCTGAACAACAACATCTACTTCACCAGAAACAGCGCGTCGTCGCCGCTCGGGGCCGTGTCCTACGCAAACGGCACGGTCGGCGGAACCGTCACGGACGTCAATGCGAGCCCTGCGTTGACGAATGCGCCGGCGGGCGGACTAGTTGCCGTCAACGGCGTCCTCTACGGCACCGAGCAAAACTCGACCAGAGCGTTCTCGATCAATCCGTCAAACGGATCGACGACCGAATACGCCCTGACGTGCCCGTCGAGCGGTACCGCGGGGACGGGCAGTCAGCTGCAGTATCCGCAAACCGGTATCACGACCGACGGTTCGAACGTGTTCGTGCTGTGCGGCGAAGTCGCAACTCGCTCGGATACGACGCACAACACGGTGAATGAGATCAGCCCGACCGGATCGGTAAGCTCGTGCGCGTTGAGCTCCGCGGGCGGCACCACGGCCGGCCCGTTTGCGAACGGCGCCGTGTACTCCAACGGCGTGATCTATTCCGAAACGTCCTTCGGCTCGGGCGGCGGCGGTGCAGCCGGAGCGACGGGCGGCGATTGGATCGCGATTCCCGTCAGTCCGCTATCGAATTGCGGCCACTTCCAAGAGATGAGCAACTCCGCGATTACGGGTAGCGGCAACGTGTGGATGCTCGGCAGCAATCTCTACTCCGAGACCGACAGTCTGACGGCAGCACCTTCAGGCGCCGGCTTCGGGGCCGCGACGGTTGCGAGCCCCACGTTCGCGAACGGCGGTCTCAATCTCCAAGCCGGGGGCGGCGGTCTCGCGATGGATACGGTTCTCGGCAGCGGCTTCTTCGTCGGATCGGCTGACGCCGTCGATGCCATCGTGCAGACCAAATGGACCGGTGGAACGCAAATCATCCCGAACACGTACCTGGCGCTGGGAAGCACCGGCACCCCTATCGCTGCCGGCCAGTGCGAGGTCGCGTACAACGCAGGCGGCGGCATCGGCATGATCCAGCTGCCGGACGGCAAGTTCGCATGGCCGCACGCCACCGACGGCGATGGGAAGGCAGCCAATCAGAACTGGCTTTGCATCCTCAACCCGTAGCCTCGTGACTCCCTAACCAAAAGGCGGCCCGTGAGTGCGCTCACGGGCCGCGCGTCTTGCGAGCGCGAATGGCGCGCGCATGCAGCCATTGTGGTCGAACTACGTCTACCGCGGAAAAGTCCTGAGTCTCCGAGTCGAAGAGCTTCAATTTCCGTCGCGCAAAGCCGTCGTCGAGATCGTCGAGCATCACGGCGCGGTCGTCATCGCGGCGCAGCCCTCACCCGATGAGATCGTCCTCGTCGAGCAATATCGCTATCCGATCGGCAAGCGGCAGTGGGAAGTCCCGGCCGGCACGATCGACGCGGGCGAAGACGCCGACGCCTGCGCCGCGCGCGAACTGCGCGAGGAGACCGGCTATACGGCCGGGGCGCTGAAACGCTTGTGGACCGCGTATTCGGCGCCCGGGTTTTGCACCGAGCTGCTGCATTTCTACGCCGCCGAGGGCCTCGTCGCCGGCGACCGAGAACCGGACACCGGTGAAGAAGACATGATCGTGCGCACCTTTGCGCTCGACGAAGCGTGGGCGATGGTCCAACGCAACGAAATGCCCGACGCGAAATCGCAGGTCGCGATCGCGTGGGCGCTCATGCGACGGTCTTCAGCGAATCCTTAGCCAGCGCGAGCAGTCGCGCAAAAGCGGCTTTGTCGCTCACGGCGAGCTCGGCGAGCGCTTTGCGGTTGACGTTGACGCCGCTCTTCTTCAGACCGGCGATCAGCCGCGAATAGGTCAAACCTTCGCGGCGCGCAGCGGCATTGATGCGCGCGATCCACAGCGACCGAAAGTCGCGCTTGCGGGCGCGGCGGTCGCGATACGCGTACGCGAGCGAGTGCAGCAGCGCTTCGTTGGCGACGCGATAATTACGGCGGCGGGACGCGCGGAAGCCCTTGACGAGCTTCATCACCTTTCGCCTGTGCTTGATCTTGTTGACGCCGCGCTTGACTCTGGCCACGGTTTGCCTCTCCCTCCTAAAACAGATACGGAATCTGCGGGCGAAACCGCTTGAGATCGCCGCTGTAAGTCTGCTGATCCTTGCGGAACTTGCGTTTGCGGTCACGTGACTTCTTGCTCAGAATGTGGCCGCAGCCGCTGAACTGATGACGGTGCAGCACCTTTCCGGTGGCGCTCACCTTCACGCGTTTCGCGGTTCCACGGTGGGTCTTGATCTTAGGCACTGGAGGCACTCCCGATGGCTGATTTCTCGTTGGCGGATTCGGTTGGGTGTTTTTCGTGTGGGATGCTGAATTTCGGCGGACCGAGCGGCGTCGATCGCGGTGCGAGGATCATGAACATGTTCTTGCCTTCGAGCCGTGGTTCGCGTTCGATCGTTGCGATCGGTTTGAGATCTTCCGCCATTCGGTCGAGCAGGCGCCGCCCGAAACCGGCATATGTGATCTCGCGTCCCCGAAACATGATCGTCACCTTGACTTTGCCGCCGTCCATGAGCAGCCGCTCCGCCATTCGAGCCTTGACTTCGTAATCGTGGTTCTCGATCTTGGGGCGAAGCTTCACTTCCTTGAGCTCGAAGCCGCGGTGTTTTTTGCGCGCGTCCCGGTCTTTTTTTGCTTGTTCGTACTTCAGCCGTCCGTAATCGCTGATCCGGCAGACGGGCGGAACCGCAGTCGGCGAGACTTCGATCAAATCGAGGCCGCGCTGTCGCGCCAGGTCGAGGGCATTTTCGGTCGGCATCACGCCGAGCTGCGAACCGTCATCGTCGATGACGCGAACGCTGCGGATTCGGATCTGCTCGTTTATGCGAAGCGGTCGAGCTGCTATGAAGGACCTCCCATGAAAAACAAAGTGGCGATGCCGGAGCATCCCCACGTAGACGGACCTGCCGTCGGTCCCCCCGGTGGACCGGATCGCCCGCGGGCATCCGGTGAGAGTCCTAAGACCCTGCTTCGGCGACCCCGAGTGTAGCAAAGCCCGGCCGCCTTGTCACGCGCGCGGGACGGGGCGAGCGGGCAAGCTGCCGAAAACCGAGGATGTGATCTTCGGCGCCACTCCCACGATCGGGTCGCTCGGAGCCGCGCTCAATGCGAGCTTGGGCGGGGTCTCGATTTCGGCGCTGCCGCAGATCAGCCTCGGCCAGCCCAAGGCGCCCCCGGGCTATTCGCTGCAGCAATCGCAAGTCGCCCAGTACTCCAAGAACGTCTACGCCGTGCTCTTGAACGGGCTCGCCGCGCAGCTGGGTCCGGCCGGCACCTCGGTCGGCTCCTCGATTGCGCGCGAGAACCTGCTCGGCCCCTTTGGGACGCCTCCCCCGCCGGCCGGCACGGCGGCCGGGATCCCGTATGCCCCCGGCGCAAACCACAACGACTACGCCGCGCAGGTGATGGCGTCGCTGCGCTCCCTGGCCGGCAACGGCAGCATCTTCCAGAAATGATTCAGCAGCTGACGCTCTCGGCGGTGACGCCTCCGCATCTCGGCGCGCTGATCTTCCCGCCGCAAAACCTCACGCTCGCGGGCTCGACGCAACCGCCGCTCGCACGATTCGGCGCGGCGTTTCTCAGATCGGTGCTGCCGACGAATCAGCCGCAAGTCGCCATCAATGCGCTCTCGCAGGAGCCCGCGACGATTCCGGGCCGGCCGACGGCCGTCGGCTCGAACGCATTTGCGGCGTCCTACTCGCCGCAGATCTACGCCGTGTACCTGAACGGCCTCGTTGCGAGCAGCGCCGTATCGTCGGCGGCGCTCGAAACCAACACCTACAAAACGGACATCGCGAAGCCCTCGATTCTCGGCGACCCGCCAGGCCCGATTCCGGGCTTGCCGCCGATTCAACCGCCGGCGGCACCGGAAGGCGCGCAGCAAGTGATCGCCGCGCTCACGCCTTTGGCCGGCGGCGGTCAGATTTTCAGCGCCGCTCCGGCACAAACGGGAGCGGCAAATACGGCCGCTCCTCAAAGCTCGGCTTCCCGTTCGACTGCGCCCGCAGCGACGCGATGAGCTCGAGCGCTTTCTCCATCTGCGGATCGCGCCCGGCGAATGCATCGTGCGGCGCGATGTCGACGTCGTAATCCGGATCCGTACCGTAGTTCTCGACGCCCCAGCCGACGTCGACGAACCAAAACGAAAATTCCGGTTGTGTCGTGAGCGTGCCGTCCACGAGGTGATGCAGCGGATTGATGCCGATGACGCCGCCCCACGTGCGTTTGCCGACGAGGGGCCCGAGCTTGTAGAGCTTGAACGCGTGCGAGAAGATGTCGCCGTCGCTGCCGGCAAACTGATTGGTGATCGCGACCATCGGGCCGCCAACCGATTCGGGCGGATACGGAACCGGCGAGCCGTAGCGCATGACATCGTACCCGATGCGTTTGCGCGCCAGCTTCTCGAGCAGCAGGGGCGAGACGTGTCCGCCGCGGTTGTACCGCACGTCGACGATGAGCCCGCTGCGGTTGAACTCGGTGAGAAAGCCGCGGTGGAACTCGGAAAATCCCCACGGCCCCATGTCGGGAATGTGCAGGTAGCCGACCTCGCCCTTCGTACGCCGATGCACGTACGCGCGGTTGTCGTTTACCCAGGCGCGATAGCGCAGGAGCGTGTCGGCCGCGAGCGCCTTCACCATCACGCGGCGGCGTTCGTGCTTCTTGTGCGCCGAGGCGATCGTCAGCACGACTTCCCGGTCCGCGGCGTTGGTCAAGAGCTCGTCGACAGTCGTCGTCTTGCCGACCGGGCGTCCGCCCACGGCGACGATTGCGTCGCCGACTTCGACTTGCAGCCCGGCTGCGGCGAGCGGTGAATCCGAGGTGCGCTCCCACGAATCGCCGCGATAGATCTTTTCGATGCGCCAGCCCTCGAGACGATCGTCCCACGTCAAATCGCAGCCGAGGAAACCGCGCTTGTAGTTTGGCGCCTCGCGGTAATCGCCGCCGATCTCGTAGGCGTGCGAGGTCCCCAGCTCGCCGTGCATCTCCCAAATGAGATCGGACAGCTCGCCGCGCGTGCGAACGACCGGCAGAAGGCGCGCGTAACGATCGTAGACGACGTCCCAATCGACGCCTGACATGCGCTGATCCCAAAAGTGCTCGCGCTGCAGCCGCCACGCCTCGCGCAGCATTTGCGCCCATTCCTCGCGCGGCTCGACCAGCACGCTGATGCGCCCCAAATCGATCCAACCGGTGCGCCGTCCCGGCTCGTTGCCGGCTTTCTGCTCATCGGAATCGTCGTCGGGCAGGTCGCCCCCGGCGTCGATGGCGCGCAGCCGGTCGCGGGATTCGTAAAGCAGCGTGCGCGCGTCCGATGCCAGGCGGATGTCGCCGACGTCGTGCGCGAGCGTGACCGTGCGCTGCGATTCGAAATCGTACGCTTGCAGCTCGCCGGTCTTTTCTTCGTCTTCCCATCGCTTCGGTGGAACTTTGATGGCTTTGAACGCGAAGCGCGTGAACGCAACGCGCTTGTGCAGCGCGACGATCTCCTCGTAGCGGCCTTCCTCGACCGGAAAACCGATCACGCGGCCGGTGATGCCGTCGAAATCGATGTCGATTTTCGGCGGTTTCGGTTTCTTGCCGATTTCTTCGTCCGCGCGATGCTCCTTGTGCAGCGGTGCCGGTTTTGGGACGAACGGCGAGCGCACGTCTTTGCGCAGCGTGACGGCGAATGGCCGCATCGTCAGTGGGAAGCTCAGATCGAACTGCAGCGCATCGTACGCCGGATTGAAATCGCGCGCCGAGAGAAAATACAGGTAGTCGCCGTCGGGGTCCCAGGCCACGTTGAAGTCCACGCGCAAGGGCGTCGTGACGTCGTGAACCTCGCCCGACTTGACTTTGCAGACCCGAATGATGCCGACGTCGTGCTGCGGCGACCAGGTGTAGGCAAGGTAACGGCCGTCGGGCGAAAAGGCCAGCGCCGAGAAAACGTCGCCCGGGCTTTCATCGATCTTGCGGGGTTTTTCGTTTGCGGCCGCATCGAATACATAGATCTCTCGGCGGTGATTCATGAACGCGATGTGATCGTTGGCGGGTGAAACCGTCAGCTCGACGACGCGGCCGATGGACGTATCGGTGAGCGCGCGCGGCGGCTCGGTTTGATCCGCCGGCGCGACGATGATGCGCTCGTAGCCTTCGGCGTCGTCGACCATTACGAGCCGCTCGCCGTCCGGCATCCATTCGATGTGCCGGTACCGCACGCGGCTGCTGCTGCCGTGATGGGTTACGGCCTCTTCCCAGAGCGGCATCGTATACGGCTGTCCGCGCGAAATCAGCGCGATCCGGCTGCCGTCCGGCGACGGTGCGAAGTGTTCAAGCCCCGATGCGCTGTCGATGAAACGCCGCACGGTTTGCGGTGCGGTCGAGGGCGTTTGAATCGCAACCGTGCGAACGTCGCCGTTACGCGGATCGAGCGCGCGCACTTCCGCACCGGCCGAGTAGACAATCGTGCTGCCGTCGGTCGACGGATAGCGGGCGTAATACTCGCGTTCGTGCGTGTGAGCGCGCAAGTCCGTTCCGTCCGCCGCGCACGAATAGATGTTCCCGACGCCGTCGTGATCGGACAGAAAGAAGGCGCGTCCGCCCACCCACATCGGCCACACCAGATTGCCGCGCAGCGCGATCAGCCTCCGGTAGGTGCCGGAGCCGGACGCATCGACCCAGAGGTCGCCGGCCGTGCCGCCGTGATAGCGCTTCCAGCGCGCCGGATCGGTCGCGTTTCGGCCGATCAGCGTCGCGCCCCGGGCTCCGGGTGCGATCGTCGCGACGTGACCGATCCCCAAAGGACGCGGCGCCCCGCCGAGAACCGCGACCGCAAACGCCTGCGTCTCGCGTTCGAACGGCGAACCGTAATCCGACGTGAAGAGGATCTCGCTGCCATCCGGCGTCCAGCCGCACAACACGCACACGCTGCCGCCCAGGAACGTCAGCCGTCGCGCGGGGCCGCCTTCCGCGGGCATGACATACACCTCCGGATGGCCCTCTTCGCGTCCCACGAAAGCGAGCAAGCTGCCGTCCGGTGAAAAGCGCGGCAGCGAGATTTCGCTCAGGCTCGTCGTGAGGCGCCGCGCCAAACCGCCGCTCAGCGGCACGAGCCAGAGATCGTCCTCGCTGACAAACGCGAGCCGGTCCTGGTATACCGTAGGAAAACGATAATAGCCGCTCAGTGCATCGCCCATGAGCGCGCCTTCGCTGTGAAGCGCCGGCATCCTGAGCTCCGGGGACCGTGTCTGGTTCGGGCAGGAGTTCGGGCGGCCGTGACCTACAGTTGGCGAATGGACCTCTGCGCTTCGCAGCCCGCTTAAATTAGGGGGCCAATCTCGCATGGCTGGAGCACCGCCGACCGCGCCCGGGCAACAACCCGCCCGCTTCGAGAAGAAAGTGGGCGTTGTCGGCCTTGGCCGCATGGGCGGCAACATTGCGAAGCGGCTGTTCCAAGCGCACGTTCCCATCGGCGCGCTCTACGACAAAAATGAAACGCTCGCAGCACAGCTGTCGCGCGAGCTGCGGTGCTATCACGCAAAGAAGCTCGCGGAGGTCAACGCGAACTGCGAGATCGTCATCACCGTCGTCACCGACGACGATGCCGTGAGCGAGATCTTCGCCGAGAGCGGCGATAGCTTGCTGGTCGGTGCCGGCGGAACGACCTTCATCGAATGCAGCACGGTCTCACCGAAGACGCACAAAGAGCTCTCGCTGCGCGTGGCGGCGCGCAACGGACGCTTCATCGAAGCCTGCACGTCGGGTTCGGCGCCGCAAGCGCATGACGGCACGCTCTATCTCATGCTCGGCGGCAACAAGTTCGTCGTCGATCAGCTCGCGCCGCTGCTCCGGTTGATATCGCGGACACAGGTCTACGTCGGCGAAGTCCCGCGAGCAGCCGAAGTCGAAGCGCTCGTCAACATGGTGGTGAACATCAACACCGCGGGCTTGGCGGAGGGTCTCGCGCTGGGCGGCGCGCTCGGAATCAATCTCGACGAGCTGCGGGAAATCTTCGCACGCACCGGGGCGGCATCGCGCGTGCTCTTGAGCGACGGTGAGGACATGCAAAAGCGCGAGCACACCACGTATTTCTCGGCGGAAGACGCGCGCAAAGATTCCGCCATTGCGCTCGATCTGGCGCACGGCCTCAATCTCGTCTTACCGCTCGCCGAGGCGACGAAAAGCCAATACGATTTGATGTGCGAGGTAGGGCTGGGGCACATCGACAAATCGGGAATTTCCGAGCTGACGTTTGCCGAACGCCGTAAGCGCTACGTTACCGCGCCGGAGAAAGAACCAGCCGCCGTACCGAAGTGAGAACGAGCCGGACGCCGTTTCTCGCAACGCGTCCGGCATCGCCGCGCGATTACCTGGGCGCAGGCGCGGTTCTCTTGGTCATCTTGGGCATCGGCGGCGCAATCGCGCCGGCCGCCGGGCAGGTGGCCGGCCCGGACATCGACGTGATGAGCGGCTGCTGCGTCGCGGTCGTCGTCTGCCTGGCGATGGTGTCCTTTTTGCTGTACGGGCAGTGGCGCGCCGGCCGCCATGCGGCGATCGGTTTCCTTGCGATCGCGTTCGGCTTTTGCGCGTCCATGTATTTGGCATTCTGGCTGGAGTACCCCGATCTCGTCAGCGCTCACGGGTTCTTCCACATCGCGCCGGGCCGGGTCGCATACTTTTGGGCCGCCGGACACGTCGGGACGTTTGTCTTCATGCTCGCTTTTGCCGCGACGGCGCGGCGCGTACGGCCGGCCGACCGCATCGTCACCATTGCCGGCATCGCGACCGCGGTATTCACGCTGGCGTTCTTCGCCTTCTTCGTTTCGCACAGCGCCGATTTTCCGCGCTTGGCGTTTCCGCAAGGGCAGTTCACTCAGATCAGCGCGCACGTCATTCATCCGTTTGTTCTCGGCTTCGGTCTCGTCACGCTCGTCGTCGTCGTTGCCGCCACGCGGCTGCAGCGCTGGGTCGACGTCTACGCTTCGCTGTTCATCATCGGCCTGACGACGGAAGCGTATCTTCTCGCCGTCGGCCCTGAAAAATATTCCCTCGGCTGGTACGGCGCGCATTGGGAGATCGTCATCGCGAGCTTGGGGATTACGATTCCGCTGATCCGTCAAGTGAACGTCATATATCGGCAGCTCACGGCCGAAAACCGGCGGCTGGCGCGCGCGGCGATGGTCGACCCGCTGACCGGAATCGCGAACCGGCGCGCCTTCGACGTTCAGCTCGAGCGCTTGCAGCCGAACACCGTCCTGCTGATCATCGACATCGATCGGTTCAAGCAATACAACGACCTGGAAGGGCATCGCGCCGGCGACGACTGCCTGCGCCGCGTCGCGCGGGCGCTGGCCGCAAACGTTCTGCGGTCCGACGATTTGATTTCGCGCTATGGCGGCGACGAGTTCGCAGCGGTGCTGCACGACATCGACCTCGATGACGCGATTCATGTTGCAGAGCGCATTCGCTTGGCCGTCGAGGATTTGATGATTCCGGCGCACGAGGCGGGCGGCCGGATCACCGTGAGCATCGGCCTGGCTGCTTACCTTCCCGGCGAGCTGCCCGCAGATTTGGTGCGGCGTGCGGACGCTGCGCTCTATCGTGCCAAGGAGGACGGCCGAAACCGGGTAGCCTTTGATGAAGAAAGCGCGCTCGAAACGACGTTATGAACGCTCATGAGCGGCGCATCGTCTTCGACGACGGTGCCGCGACGATTTTGGAAACGTGGGGAACCGCCGGGCCGAACGTGCTGTGCTTGCACGGCATGACCAGCTCGCGCAAATCCTGGCAGCGCAGCGCCGGCGCGCTGGAGCTCGCGTACATGGTTCACGCCTACGATCAGCGCGGGCACGGCGACGCGGCCGCGGTCCGCGGGCCGATGAGCTTCGCACGAATCGTGCGTGACTGCGTCGAAATCGCCGGCGCCATCCCCGGGGGGATCGATACCCTGATCGGGCATTCGTGGGGCGGCGCGATCGCGCTCTTGGCGGGACTCGAGCTGGGCGTCTCGCGCGTGGTCGCGATCGATCCGATGTTTCGCGCGCGCCGCGACCTGCGCAAAGGCTCGAGCTGGTCCCAGTACTGGCACGCGCAGATGGATCCGGTCCTCTCGCTGCGGGGCGCGGCGCGCGAACGCAAGATCATCGAGGATTATCGCGAGCTGCCCGACGTCGAGATTCAGGCGAAGATTCACGCGCTTCGTCACATGACGATCGAGCCGTTGATCGCGATCGGCGAAGAGAACGGCGCCGACGACGGCAGGCTCGACCTGCGCGAAACGATCGTCAACTATCCCAAGCCGCTGCTCGTGATGATGGCCGATCAGTCGGAGTCCGTCGTGCACGCCGAGGAATTGGCATTTATCCGGCAGCATGGCGGCGCCAACGTGACGGTGCGCGTGTTCGAAGGCCAAGGCCACAGCCTCCACCGCACGGCTTTCGACGAGTACCTCCGCGTGCTGAACGCGTTCATCAGCGTCCCGGCGTAACGGTGCCACCGCGGCGGACCGAACCGCGGAGGAAATCAGGGCGAGATGGGGTTCACCACGCCGCCGATGAGGTTGCTGGCGCGCAAAAGCTCGTCGCGTGAGGCCGGCGGATGGTCGAGGGCGCGGTAAACGCCGAGTAATGCGGCGCGAGCAGCCTCGGCGTCGCAGCGTGCGAAACGAACTTCTTCGCCCGGACGGCGTTGCGCGAACGCGCCGACATCGGCCCGCGCGAGCGTCCCGAGCTTCGGATAGCCACCCGTGCTTTGATGGTCGGCCAAGAGGACGACCGGCTGTCCGGAGCCGGGAACTTGAATCGCACCCAGCGCGATGCCGTCGGAGACGATGTCGAATCCGCCGGCGTGCGCCAGCAGCGGACCCTCGAGCCAGTATCCCATGCGATCGAAACGCGTGCTGATCGCGTACGGCCGCGAGAAGAACGTCTCGATCGCGACGCTCGTGAAATAGTCATCTTGCGGCCCGAGGACGACGCGCACAGGCGCCACCGGCCGTTCGAGGAGGGGCGTCACAATCGCACCCTCGCCGGGCGCAGCATCCTCCGCCGGCAAGACGCGCAGCAGATCGTTCGGGCGCAGCGCGCGGCCTTCGAATCCGCCGATGGCGAAGCGCGCATAGGTGGAGCGGCTTCCGAGCACGGGCGGGACGTCGATGCCGCCTGCGACCGCGAGATACGTCCACGCGCCCCACGCACCGGTCTTTGCCGTGAGCCGTTCGCCGGCGCGCAAGCGCACGACCGCAGCGGTCGGTAGACGGGTTCCGTTGCGCTCCCACACGAACGCGCCGCCCGCGAATGCGACGTACAGCGGTGCGCCCTCGCACGCCACGTCGATGCCGCCGCGAGAGATTTCGAGCGCCGCGGCATCCGGCGGATTGCCGAGCGCCCGGTTGGCGATCGCGTGCGCCACCCAGTCCATCGGACCCGATTCGACGACGCCGTAGCGCAGGTAGCCGAAACGCCCCTGGTCTTGAATCGTCTCGCCGGGTCCGGCGCGGATAACCCTCAGTCCGCTCATTGCTCGAACGCCGCCGCGCCGATTGCCTCGATTGCAACTTCGTCGCCGACATCGAAGATGAACGGCCGTTCGCGCTCGAGATCGAGCACGCGCAGCGGCGTGCGGCCGATCATGTGCCAGCCGGTGGGCGACGCGACGCCGGCGATGACGACCTGCTCGCCGGCGATGAGAACCGCGCCCGGCGGAACGGCGCTTCGCGGTTTCTCCCGGCGCGGAATCTGCAGCTCCTTCGGAAGCCGGCCGAGATACGCGTAGCCGGGCAAAAAGCCGTACATGTACAACCGATAGGTCGCTTGCGCGAAGATCTCGACGACGCGGCGCTCCTCGAGCCCGAGCTTTTCCGCAGCCTCCGCGAGATCTTCGGCGTACGGCGGCTCGAAGCAGACCGGCACCGTTCTGCGTGACGGCGACGAAGAAACCGGCCACGCCCGTTCCAGCAGCGCTCGCACCTGCTCGACGACGTCGCCGCGGCCCAGCACGCGCGGCTCGTAGCGCACCATCAGCGACCGGTACGTCGGAACGGTTTCGGTGATCCCCGGGATCTTCGCGGCGCCGAGTGCGGCATCGAGCGCGAGAACGCGATCGTGCAGCGCGACGTCGACGGCGCGTCCGAACTCGACGACGACCGCCGACTCGCCCGCGTCGAGAAATCTAGGCGGCGAAAGCTTTGAGCTTGATGCCGGCACGTTCGAGACCGTCGCGGACGGCGCGCGCGATCGCGACTGCTCCGGGCGTGTCGCCGTGAACGCACACGCTCTCGATCTTCGCAGGCAGACGTTTTCCGCTGGCGCAGATGACCGCGCCCGCACCGACCATTTCGACGACGCGCCGCGCGACGGTCTGCGGATCGTGGATGACCGCGCCGGGCAGCTTGCGCGAAACGAGCTGCCCTTCGTCGGTGTACGCGCGATCGGCGTAGATTTCGTACACGAGGCGAAGGCCCGCTTCGCTGCCGGCGCGCTCCAGCTGCGTTCCGCTCATGACCAGCAGCGCGAGATCGGGATCGACGGTCTTCGCCGCATGCGCGATTGCGCGCGCGATCTCGCGCTCTTCCGAGGCCATGTTTCCGAGCGCGCCGTGCGCCTTCACCGACGTCAATTTGTGTCCGACCAGCGCCGCCATCGCCGCAGCGGCGCCGATCTGATACGCGACGAACCGGACGATCTCGTCGGTCGTATACGGTAGGCGGCGGCGGCCGAAACCCCACAGGTCCGGAAAGCCAGGATGCGCGCCGACGGCCACGCCGCGCGACTTTGCGGCGTCCATCGTCTTTGCCATCACGTCGGGATCGCCGCCGTGAAAGCCGCACGCGACGTTGGCGGTCGTGACGACGTCGAGCATCGCGAAGTCGTCGCCCATCGTATACGGCCCGAAGCTCTCTCCCATGTCGGAGTTGATGTCGAGCGTCCCGACTGCCGTCACCATGTGGCGGCGCTTTCGGCGGAGCGGGGCAAAAGTCCGACGAAAGGCAGAGAGGACCATGGCAAAAATGATCGAGCGGCCCGCCGACTACGAACACCAGCACGAGCGGTGGCGAATGGCCGCCTCGGCCGCCCCGCGCCGCAGCGGGCCCGGTTCCGGCGCCACCGACCGCACGATCTCGGACATTCCCCTCAAGGAGCTGTACGGGCCTGAGGACGTCGCGCACGTGGACCTCGCGCGCGATCTCGCGTTCCCCGGCGAGTACCCGTACACGCGCGGCATCCATCCGACGATGTACCGCGGGCGCCTGTGGACGATGCGGCAATTCGCGGGCTTCGGCAATGCCAAGCAAACCAACAAGCGCTATCACTATTTGCTCGCGCAGGGCCAAATGGGATTGTCGGTCGCCTTCGACATGCCGACGCTCATGGGGTTCGATTCCGATGCGCCGCAGGCGCTGGGCGAAGTCGGCAAGTGCGGCGTGGCGATCGACTCGCTCGCCGACATGGAGCAGCTCTTCGAAGGAATCGACATGGGTTCGATAACGACGTCCATGACGATCAACGGGCCTGCGTGCATCGCACTCGCGCAGTACGTCGCAGCCGCCGAGCGGAAAGGCATTCCGCGCCGTAAATTGGGCGGTACGATTCAAGCCGACATTCTCAAAGAATACATCGCGCAGAAAGAGTGGATCTTTCCACCGCGTCCGCACGTGCGCATCATCGTCGACATGATGAAGTTCTGCACGGAGCAGATGCCGAAGTGGAATACGATTTCGATTTCCGGCTACCACATTCGCGAAGCCGGATCGACGGCGGTCCAAGAGCTGGCCTTCACGCTTGCCGACGGCTTTGCGTACGTCGAAGCGGCGATGAAGGCGGGGATGGACGTCGACAGCTTTGCGCCGCGGCTGTCGTTTTTCTTCAATTCCCATATCGATTTCTTCGAGGAAATTTGCAAGTTTCGCGCGGCTCGCCGCATCTACGCTCGCCGCATGCGCGAGCGCTACGGCGCGAAAGACCCGCGGTCGTGGCAGCTGCGCTTTCACACGCAGACCGCCGGATGCAGCGCCACCGCGCAGCAGCCGCTCAACAACGTCGTGCGCGTGGCGTACGAAGCCATGGCTGCGGTGTTGGGCGGAACGCAGTCCTTGCACACCAACTCGATGGATGAGGTTCTCGCGCTTCCCAGCGAGCGCGCCGTCGAAATCGCCTTGCGCACGCAGCAGGTTCTGGCATACGAGACGAACGCCACCAACGTCGTCGACCCGCTGGGCGGCTCCTACTTCGTGGAAGCGCTGACGGACGAGATCGAGAAGCAAGCCGAAGAATATTTTCGCCGCATCGAGGAATACGGCGGCGTAATCGAAGCCATCGAAGCCGGCTTCTTCCAGCGTGAGATCGCGGATGCGTCGTACCGCTATCAGCGTTCGCTCGAAACGAAAGATCGCATCATCGTCGGGGTGAACGCCTTCGAGCGCGAAGGTTCGGAGAAGGACATCGAGCTTCTGCGGATCGAGCCGCACGTCGAAGCCGAGCAGGCGCGGCGCGTGAAGGAGGTGCGCGCCGCACGCGACGCCGCCAAGGTAGAGGCGGCGCTTGCGGGGCTCAAACGTGCCTGCGCGGACGAGTCGATCAACGTGATGCCGCCTCTCATCGATGCCGTCAACGCGCTGGCGACGGAAGGCGAGATCGTCGAAGCGATGGTGTCGGTCTACGGCAGATATACGGAGACGCCGCAATACTGATGGCAGATAGAAAGCGGCCGCTCAGAATCATCGTCGCGAAAGCCGGCCTCGACGGCCACGATCGCGGCGCCAAAGTGATTGCGCGCGCTCTGCGCGATGCCGGCATGGAGGTCATCTATACCGGCCTCTTCCAGACGCCGGAGCAGATCGTGAACACGGCGATTCAAGAAGATGCGGACGGCATCGGGCTCTCGATTCTCTCAGGGGCGCACATGACGCTCTTCCCGCTCGTCGTCGAGGAGCTCAAAGCCAAGGGAGCGGGCGACATCGTCTTTTTCGGCGGTGGGACGATCCCGCCGGACGACGCCGCCGAGCTAAAGCGGCTCGGCGTGCGCGAGATCTTCACGCCCGGTGCGCCGCTCTCCGACATCATCGCCTTTATCGAGCGCGAATGCGGCAAACGGCGGGAGCTGGTCGGGTAAGAGCCGGACATGTCGGTCCGCGTTCGCTTCGCTCCGTCTCCCACAGGCTTTCTGCACGTAGGCGGTGCGCGCACGGCCTTATTCAACTACCTGTTTGCGCGCAGGCACGGCGGTACGTATGTCTTGCGCGTCGAGGACACCGACGCCGCGCGGGAACGCCCGGAATATCGCGAGGAAATCTTTCGCGCCTTGCGCTGGCTCGGCCTCGACCACGATGAAGGTCCCGACGTCGGCGGCGCCTACGGACCGTACAATCAGAGCGAGCGCATGGATCGCTACCGCGATGCGCTCGACGAGCTCGTCGCGGGGCACTACGTGTACCCATGCTTCTGCGCGTCGCGCGCCGGCGACGTCGCGCAAGACGATGAGCCGCTGCAGAAGAGTGCGCCGTGCGCGTGCTCGCTGCTCTCCGCCGAAGAGGTAGCGACGCGCCGTGCGGCGGCGAAAGAGACGCCTGCTTTGCGCTTTCGCGTCGATGCGGCGCGCACGTATCGCGTCGTCGATCTGGTGCGCGGAGACGTCGAATTTCCACCGGGTGAGGTCGAGGACTTCATCGTCGCCAAAGCCGGTGGGGCTCCGCTCTACAACTTTGCGGCCGTCGTCGACGACGCCGCGATGCGAATCACGCACGTCATTCGCGGCGAAGAGCACTTGGCCAACACGCCCAAGCAGATTGCCCTCTATGAGGCGCTAGGCAAACCGATTCCGCAGTTCGCGCACCTCCCGATCCTCCTCAACACGGATCGCAAGAAGTTGTCGAAGCGCGACGGTGCCACGGGCGTTTCGGAATATCGCGCGGCGGGCTTCTTGCCGGACGCGCTCGTCAATTTCCTGTCGCTGCTGGGCTGGTCCCCGCCGGGCGGCGATCGAGAGATCTTTTCTCGCGCTGAGCTTTGCGAGCTTTTTGACCTCGACCGGGTGCAGAAGCACGGAGCCGTTTTCGACGTGGTCAAGCTGACGTGGATGAACGGCGAGTATATCCGCACGGCGCCGCTCGAAACGAACGTGCGGGTCGCGTCCGAGCTGCTCGCGGCTCAGCCCGACGCAGCCTCGCTCCGAACGGATCGGCAGCACGTCGCGGCGTGCTGCGAGCTGATGCGCGAACGGATCAAGACCATGGGCGATCTCGTGCGGGGAGCGCGCTATCTCTTTGTTCGCGATCTCGAGATTGCATGGGACGAGGAGGCGGTCGCAAAACGCGCCGGCACTGCCGAAGCGCGCGAGCGCTTGCGCGAAGCCGCGCGCGCTCTGCAGAACGTTCCCTGGAAGCGCGATGCGATCGAAGCGGCGATTCGCGAGCTGGCCGAGCGAAACAAGAAAAAGCCCGGAGAATACATCGGCGCAATTCGCGTTGCGATTACCGGCGTCGCGGTTTCCGCCGGGCTTTTCGAGACGGCCGAGGTTCTCGGACGTGACATCACGCTGGGGCGCATCGAGGCGTTCTTGCGGGTTCATGGCGAAGTGGTGCGGACATGAACGGCGACGCGGGCAACGTCAGCTCGGCAATCGTGCTCGCGGCCGGGAAGGGCGTTCGCATGAAGAGCGCCGTGCCGAAGGTCATGCACGAGATTTGCGGGCGCCCGATGATTTGGTGGGTGTTCCGCGCGCTGCAGGACGCGGGCGTCTCGCGCGCGATCGCCGTGACGAGCCCGGAAAGCGATGCATCCGTGCTGGCCGTCGCGGAGAAGATCGGGGAGATGGATATCGACACCGTCATCCAGGTGAACCCGTGCGGTACGGGACATGCGACGCAGATCGCGCTCGAAGAGCTGCAGCCGCGCGACGGCACGATTCTGATCGCATACGGCGACATGCCCGTCGTGACCGGAGCGTTATTCCGCTCCGCGATCGCGGCATGCGACACCCTGACCGCGCTCGCGCTGGTGACCGCGAGAATGCCGCTGCCTTCGAACTTTGGGCGCGTCATCCGCGACGGCGAATCGGTGCTGCGCGTCGTCGAAGCGCGCGACTGCACGCCGGAAGAGCTCGAAATCAGCGAGATGAATGCCGGGATCTACGCCTTCGATGAAGGCGCGCTTCGAGCGGTAATCGGCGAGCTTCGCAGCGACAACGCTCAGGGCGAGCTCTATCTCACCGACACGATCGCGATGCTGGCAGAGCGCGGCGATCGGGTCGTGCGGGTTCTGTGCGAGGAGCCGCGGCTGGTCATGGGCGTCAACGACCGCTGCGAGCTTGCAAAGGCCCGCCGCGCAATAAACGCGCGGCTCTGCGATACGCATATGCGCGCCGGCGTGACGATCGTCGATCCGGAGCGGACCTATCTCGAGCCGGAGCTCACCATCGCGAGTGACGTCGTCATCGAGCCGAACACGACCATCGGAGGCGCGACGACGATCGCGCGTGGAGTTCGAATCGGTCCCAATTGCCGTATTTTCGGCGCGACGATCGGCGAATCGGCACAGATCACCGAGAGCGTCGTTCTCGACAGCATCGTCGGTCCGCACGTCGTCGTCGGTCCGTTCGCGCACCTGCGCGAAGGTACTCGGCTCGAGCGTGACGTGCACGTGGGAAACTTCGTCGAGATAAAGGACTCCAAGCTCGGCGCCGGTGTCAAGGCGCGTCACCTTAGCTATCTGGGTGACGCCGAAGTCGGCGACAGCACGAACGTCGGGGCCGGAACGATTACCTGCAACTTCGACGGTGAGAAGAAACACAAGACGAAAATCGGCAAGAACGCCAAGATCGGCTCGGACACGATGCTGGTGGCGCCGGTGCAAGTCGGCGACGGAGCGCTGACCGGCGCCGGCTCCGTCGTAACGCGCGACGTCGAAGCGGGCGACCGCGTCGCCGGAGCGCCGGCGCGCTCGATCAAGAAGACCCGAGCCTGAGCACGTCGCCGCGGGCACTACCCGCGGTGTGGTGCGAATCGCTTGTGACTTGATCGGCGCCGCTCGCCGCGGCGTCGATGAGGTTTATCGAACGCTGGAACGCGCACTGCGGGCCGCGGCAGGGCTCGACGCCCTGACCCTGTGGGAGCTGGAAAGCGACCGGTTCAAATGCGTCTTCAGCAGCGGCGGGCGCTATCGCCATTATTGCGACGCGACGCTCTCCGCGCTCGCCGCCGGCTCGCCGCTCGGCGAAGCCCGGCGGACGGGACGCTCGTGCGAGGCGGAACCTCCGCTCGTCCCGCTGCAGGCTGCGGATCGCGCCGGCCTCGCGATCCCCCTCGAGAACCTGCCGCTGGTTGCGTACCTCTCGCTTGCGGTCAAACCGCACGAGAGCACGTCGCGTCTGCTCGGGGAGATCTGCACGATTGCGAGCGCCGCCCTGGCGGTCGCGCGCGATCGCGCCGACGATCGAATCCGCGCGACCTACGACGGGTTGACCGGTCTGCTCACGCCCCGCGCGTTTCGCAGCGAGCTGGCGGCCCGCTTGCGGGAGGCGCCGCGCGTGCGAATCGTGCCGCGTATCGCGCTGGCTTTCGTCGATACCGACCGCTTCAAAGAGTGGAACGATCGCTACGGTCACGCGTCGGGCGACGAGGTGCTGCGCCGAATCGCCGGCATGCTGCGCGCCCACGCCGCAGGTCCCGAGGATTTGGCGGCCCGCAACGGCGGCGACGAGTTTTGCCTGGTGTGGACAGACTGTGAAAAGTCCAGCGCGATCCTTCGCGCGGAATCGCTGCGGAACTCGATCGCAACGGCGTTTGTGGAGGAACCGGTTGCGATAACGGCCAGTATCGGCGTGGCAGCCTACCCGATCGATGCTCGGACCGCTGAGGAGCTGCTGGAGGCGGCCGACGCCGCGATGTACGACGCCAAGCATTCCGGCAGAAATAGGGTCGCGTTCCGGCGAACCTGACAATTATGGCCTTGCGAGTGATCTTGCTCTCACACAGCCCCGATCCGGAGCGCGCCGTCGCGACCGCGGCGCGCAATTGCTATAGCGCGCGCGACATCGAGACGATCGATGAAAACTGGAGCGACGACGAGATCAAGAAGACCGTTGCTCGCGTGCGAGACGCGGGGCACCTCTCGACCTTCGAGCACACCATGTTCACCTTCGGGGTTTCCGGCGTGTCGCGGGCACTGACGCATCAGCTCGTGCGGCACCGTCACATGTCGTTCGAGCAAAAGAGTCAGCGCTACATCCGTCTCAAAGGCCAATACGAGTACATTACGCCGCCGTCGATTGCCGCGCGGCCCAAGATCAAGGCGAAATACGACGCGCTCATGGCGCAGATCGCCGATTTTTACGCCGACGCCGTGGAGGCTGGAACGCCCGCGGAAGATGCGCGCTTCGCGCTGCCCAACGGTGCTGAGACGCAAATCGTCGTAACCGCGAATGCGCGCGCTCTGCTGGATTTCTTCACGCTGCGAACCTGCAACAACGCGCAATGGGAGATTCGGGAGCTCGCATTTGCGATGCTCAGGCTCGCCAAGAAGGCGGCGCCCGACCTTTTCGTGCGAGCGGGCGCGACGTGCGTGCGCGGCTACTGCAACGAGCCGAATGGACCGGAATGCCCGCGCTACATTACGGTGGCAAATCCCGTAGCGGCACGGCGCAAGGCCGGGATCGACGAGCGCGGCCCGAAGCGCTCCAGCGCCCAAATCGTCGCGGATCATCAAACGGCGGCGACCGCGGGATAGCTCATCGTGGGGGCCGAACGCGGCCGCCATGCCAATCTCCAAGGGCCGCACGTCGACCGCCGACCGCACGTCGACTCTGAAGGTGGGGGACGTCGCCCCCGATTTTCAGCTCAAGGCCTATAACAGCGACGAACCATTCAAACTCTCCGACCGGCGCGGAAAGTCGAACGTCATTATCGCATTCTTCCCCTTTGCGTTCACGCCCGTTTGAAGCACGCAGTTCCCCGCTTACGAAGCGAATCGTAGCCGTTTCGCAGCGGAGGATGCCCAAGTTGTGGGCATCTCTTGTGACAGCACGCATTCACAACGTGCCTGGGCCGAATACATCGGAATCTCCCTGCCCCTGCTCTCGGATTTCTGGCCGCACGGCGAGGTGGCGAAGCGCTACGGCGTGTTCCGCGAGCAAGGCGGCATGTCGGAACGCGCCATCTTTCTCGTCGACAAGAAGGGCGTCATCCGCTATATCGACGTCCACCAGATCGGCGAGCAGCCCGACGAGGAAGTCCTCTTCGACGAATTGGCAAAAATTCGTTAGCAGAAGAATCGTATTTGCGATCTGCGTCGCGCTGGTGTGCTGCGCCACCGCGGCGCAGGCGCAATCGCAATCGAACCAGGCGCTGCTTTCGGCACCGATCGAGCGTCTGCTCGACGTTCGCCGCCAACACCTAGCCGAAGCGCTGACCGCACGCGAGCCCGCCCTGTTCTTCGGCTCGGCATTTTGCGAGATCGCGGCGTTGCTCTATCTCTGGCGTTCCGGACGAGCTGCACAAATCCGCGATCTCATCCGTCGCAACGTGCGAAACGTCCATCTGGTTCGGCTGATCTACGTGTGGACGATCGCAATGCTGGCGCAGGCTGCGTCGTTTCCCGCCGCAATCGTCGCCTACCGCTTGGCGATCGCCGCAAAAACGACGGTGCAATCTCCGGCCGAATGGCTCGGCGAATCGGCATCGGTTGCGGTAGCGAACGCGCTCATGGCTGCGGTGATCTTCGCATTCATGCTGCTGCTCGCGGCGCGCACGCGGCTATGGTACCTTTTCGGCGCCGCATTTCTCGTGTTTTTCGTTCTCTTCGCGTCGTTCGCCGAGCCCGTCGTTTACGCGCCGTGGGTCGTGCACCAGCAGCCGCTGTATGAGTACGGACCGCGGGGCTCGCGGCTCTACGCGGTCGAGAAGCGAATGGGCGTGCACGTCCCGATCGTCGTCGAGAGCATCGGTGCTGCAGCGGATGCGGACGTCGACATCTCGCAAATCTCCGGGCTTGGGCCGACGGCGCAAATCGATATCAGCGACACGTTGATGTCGACGGCTACGCCCGGCGAGCTCGAGTTCGTCGTCGCGCGCGAGAGCGCCCACATCGCCGCGCACGACGCCTTGCGTTTGGATCTCTATGCGGCGCTGTGGCTGATCGTCGCGGCTGCGGTCGCGGTGACGGTTGCCGACCGCATCGGCTTTCGCCGCGACGACGACCCGCTTTCCCGCTTGGCGCTCCTGGGCGCTGTTCTGGGCATCGCGCTGCTCGGTCTCTTGCCGGTGCAGAACGCGTATTCGCGCCGCCTGGAAGCCCGTGCCGATCACGCCGCCGTGGCGGCAACCCACGATCCGGCGTCTGCGGTGCGTCTCATGGTGCGTTTGGCAAACGTCGACCTGCTGCCTGCGTGCCCAAAGCCGATCGTCCGGCGCTATTTTCTGACGTATCCGCCGATCGCTTCGCGCATTGCAGCCGTGCGCGGCGACGGTGATCCGTGTCCCTGAGCACGCTCACGTGCGAGGAGCTGATGCGGTCCGAGCCAGAACGTCGGCCTTAATGGACACGGGAGCGGCAGACGCGGTCTACCGCGCCGCGATCGAAGCGGACCCTAATCTCGTCTTTATCGCGGATACGCAAGGGAACATCGTCCGCGTGAATTCCCGCTGGATCGAGTACACCGGCGTCGATCCGACCGGCGTCGGCCCCGACGACCGCCGCATGCTGAACATCGCGCATCCCGACGAGGTCGAGCGCACGTGGCAAGCGTGGAAGACGGCCGTGGCGACGGGCCGGGACTTCGAGATCTCGTACCGTCTAAAGTCCGCGCGCGACGGCCGCTATCGCTGGTTCTTGGCACGCGCCGTTCCCGCGCGCGATGCGGACGGACGAATCCTCGGCTGGTACGGCACCGCGACCGACATCGACGCACAGGTTCGCGCGGTGAATCGCGCTCGGTTCCTGTCCGCCGCTTCGGCGGCTCTCAGCTCGTCGCTCGACCGCGCTCGGATCTTGGAAGCGTTTATGCGCGCCGCGATCGAACACTTCGCCGACGGGGTCATCGTCACGTTGCGCGACCCCGACGGACGCCTGCGCCGAGTCGCGGTCGCTCACCGCGATCCCGACGTCGAAAGCCGCGCGCGTGAAAAAGCCGAGCGCATCCCGGTGGCCGGCAACAGCGTGATCGTTCGGGTCAGCGAGACGAGGCGCGGTCTTCTCATTCCGGACGTCGACGACGAAACGCGCGGCGGTTGGATCAACGCCGACGGCGTCGAAGTCGCGAGAACGATCGACGCGACTCGCTCGCTCCTGACCGTACCGCTGCTGCTGGCGGACCGCGTCGCCGGCATCATCACGTTCGTATTGACCGGAGATTCGCCGCCTTTCGAAGAGTTCGATCTCGTGAGCGCGGAAGCCGTCTCCCGGCAAGCAGCGACCGCGCTGGAGCATGCCTCCGTCTTCGCACGAGAGCGCGAAGTTACGGAGCGTCTTCGCTATCTCGCGCATGCAACCGATCGGCTCTTCGCTACACGCGACTTGAGTCAGGATTTGGAGACGTTGCTGCAAAGCCTCGTCGGCGATTGGGCGGATCGCGCGATTCTGTACGTTCTCGGCCCCGACGGCGGCATTCGGGCGCACGCGGTTGCCTATTCGGATGCGTCGGGCGCGTTCGTGGAGCAGTATCGTGGAGAGCGCATGTTCGTTCGCGCGGCAGAGGCGCGCATGCGAGAATTGATCGAGAAGCGGCGCTCGTTGATGCGGGTCGACGTCACGCCCGAGTCGGTTCGAGAAAACGTACAGCCCTATCTCTGGCCGGTCGTCGAGCAGATGACGCCGAAATCGCTCATCGTCGTGCCATTGTACACGGCCGATTATGACTTCGGCGCCCTAGGCGTTTATCTCGCAAAGCGCAATTACACGGAAGCGGATCGCTTGATGTTCGAAGAGCTGGGGCGGCGCTTGTCGCTCGCCATCGAACACGCGCGCAGCATGCACCGTGAGCAGCGCCTGGCTCGAACGCTTCAGGAAGTGACGTTGCCGCCGCTGATGCCGTCGGTCTCTGGGGCGGTGATCAGCACCGCCTACGCGACGGCGACGACCAGTGACGCTCCGGTCGGGGGCGACTGGTACGATGCGTTCCGGCTCAAGAGCGGCGCAACGCTGCTGACGATCGGCGACGTCACCGGCAGCGGCTTGCAGGCGTCGGTCATCATGGGAAAGTTGCGGAATGCGATCAACGCCGTGTCGCTTTACGAAACGGATCCGGCGCGTATTCTCGATGCCGTCGAGTACATTTTGCTGCAGCGCTATCCGGAAGGCGTTGCGACGGCATTCGTCGCGATCGTCGATCCGGAGAACTCGCGGCTGACCTACGCCAACGCGGGCCATCCGGCGCCGCTGCTGCGCTTGCGCGACGGAACGCTGGACGTGCTCGCAACCGACGGCCTGCCGCTGGGCTCGCGCAATTTGGGGCCGCCGGCATCATCGAAGACGCGTCGGCTGGACGACGTCGCCATGATCGTCTTCTACACCGACGGCATCACCGAGGTGCGCCGCGACGTCTACGAAGGCGAGCGGCTGCTATCCGAAGCGGTGCAAACGGAAGGTGTCCTCTACGTCAGCTCGCCCGCAACGCTGCTCGCCGACAGCTGCATTCCGGACGGGCCGCATGACGACGATGCGGCCTTGATGGTGCTGTCGTTTCCGCGCGCGACCGGTTGGTCGTTCGAAGCCGAAAACGCGCGCGCCGCACAAACGGCTCGCGGCGATTTCATGGATGCGCTGCGCCGCGAAGCAACGCTCGAAAGCGACCTGGCCGGCGCGGAGATCGTCTTCGGCGAGCTCGTCGGCAACGTGGTTCGCCACGCGCCGGGACCGATCGACGTAGCGCTGGAGTGGCGCAACGACCAAGCCGTCCTCCACGTCATCGACCGTGGTCCCGGATTCGAATACGCGCCGCCCGACAAGATCGAGCTCATGCGTGAAGACGGCAGAGGCTTATGGCTGACGAGCCAATTCTCCGAGCACGTCGACGTCGAACGTTTACCGAACTACGGAACGCACGTGTGCGTCCGGCTGCAGGTATGGCGCTCGGGGAAAAAATCCGGCGTTAGCGCCGCCAGCTCGAAAAGAGCCAGAGCAGCAACGTCAATACGGCGCTGAGCAGCAGCGACGTCGCGATCGGAAAGTAAAACCGAACGTTCCCGCTGCCGAACGAGACGTCGCCGGGCAAACGCCCGATGCGCAGCCACGGCGCGAATTCGACCAGCAGGCCGATCCCGACGAGCAGGAGGCCGATCGCAATCAGCGCGCGTCCCGCGCCCAAGATCACGGGGAGACGACGTAAACCGTTCCGGCGACTTGCGTGCCGAGGTGCCTCGCCGTGACGAATTCGACGATCGTCGCGTGCGCGATGCGTCCGTCGATGATCTGCGCGGCGTCGACGCCGCCGCGCACGCCGTGGGCGGCCGCGCGGATTGCCGCGGCGAGCGACGGCGCGAGGTGCCCGGATTCTGCGAGAGCCAGCGCCTCCGCGGGGGTCAGCTCGTCGACGAGCCGTTGCGTGTCCACGTCCACCACACCGCCGTTCGGATCGAAGAAGATGACCCGCGACGCTGCGGTCGCCTCGGCGATGGCGCGAGCGACCTCATCGACGGGGAGCGAGACGTCGCCGCCGCCGAGGCCGATTGCGGTCGGCTCGATGACCGGGACGTAGCCGGAGCGCGTCAGCGTTTCCAAGAGCCGCGTCTGAACGGACCCGATCGCGTTTCCGGCCGCCGGTATCATGCCGGCATCGGCGCCGCGAAGCCCGACCGCGGCGTCACCGGTGCGGTTCATGACGCCGACGAAGCTGCGCGCGACCTCGGCGTCCGGAGCGACGACGATCGGACGGACTTCACGCTCTTGCAGGAAGGCAATATCCGAAACCAGCGTCGTTCCGGCGATGCTCGCCTCGTCGACGCGGAGCACGATCGTTCGTCCTCGGAAATCCAGCATTGCTCTTGGTTACTCTTCCCCTAAACAACGTGCGTCCGGGCGGATTTGGTTGCTTTCTTTGCTTTCCGGACCGGCAGGCTCGTCGGGCCGCCAGGCGTTTGCCAGGTTGGCGGCGGTCGTCACGCCTTTGTCGGCCCAGCACAGCGCCGCGTCGGCTGCAGCGCGGACGACGCCGCCCAGAACGGCCTGCTCCCGCGGCGTGAAGCCGCCGAGCACGCGGTCGATCGCGCTTCGGCTCTGATCGCTCGCTCCGCTCGGGGCAGGCTCGTCATGGAAGCCGCGCCCGATGCCGACACGCAATCGCGGCACGTCCTGCCCGAAGTATTTGATGATCGATTTCATCCCGTTATGGCCGGCCGAGCTGCCGCTCGCGCGCATGCGCAGCCGCCCGAAGGGCAAATCGAGCTCGTCGTAAACGACGAGCAGACGCTGCGGTGGAATGCGATACCAGCTCGCGATCAGGCGCGCCGGGACGCCGCTCTCGTTCATGAACGATAGCGGCTGAACCAGCAGCAGATCGCGTTCTCGCACGATCGCCTGGCGCGCGCGATCTTTCGTCTTCCAGCGCGCGACGCCGAGCCGGCGCGCAATTTCGTCGACGACCATGAAACCGACGTTGTGACGGGTGTTCGCGTACGCAGGCCCCGGATTGCCCAGGCCGACGATCATGCGAAGGTCGCCTATGTAGCGTTGCTCTCAGGCGGCGGCGTCGCCGCGGTCTCCGCGCCGACCACCTCCGGCGTCGTCTGGACCGTTTCCGGCGCCGCCACTTCCTCTGCTCGCGGCGCCTCGACGGCCACGATCGTCTGGTCCGGCGGCGTCTGCAAGCGCAGTCCCTCGCCGAGCACGAGCTCGCTGGCACTGATGTGATGCCCGATGGTCAGCGCGCTGACGTCGACGCGAATGGCATCCGGAATCTTGTCGGCCGGGCCGCGCACGACGATCTCGTGCGTGACGAGATCCATCAAGCCGCCTTGCTCTTTGACGCCGGCCGGCGTGCCGACGGTAACGATCGGAACGTGCGCGGTGATGACGTCCGTGCGCGAGATGCGTTGAAAATCGACCGAAATGATGCGGCGCGAAACGGGATCCAGCTGCACGTCGCGGACGATTGCGGTATCGTTCTTGCCGTCGAGCTGGACGTCGATGATCGTTTGACGGCCGGCGTGCAAAACGTCGCCGAGCGCCTTGCTTTCGACGTTGACCGCAAGCGGGGGTTGCCCGTGTCCGTAGATTACGCCGGGAACGCGCCCGGATTGGCGGGCCTTGCGTGCGCCGGCCGAGCCGGCGCGCTCGCGCAGCTCGAGCTTGAGGGTTTGCGTCTTGGTTGCCATGGTTTCCTTATCGACGGGTCAGCGAGCCGCGGCCAGCGGCTCTGAGGGTGTCAGCACGTCGAGCGGCGGCGACGGTTCGTCTTCGCCGGTGCTGAAGAGCTCGGAGACGGAGCGGTTCGCCGTGATGCGCTTGATCGCATCGGCCAGAATCTGCGCGATCGACAGGACTTCGATCTTGCCGGTCGGTTGCGTCGGAATCGTATTGGTGACGACGACCTTCTTGATCGGAGAGGCTTCTAACTGGGCGATCGCGTCGCCCGCAAAGATGCCGTGCGTCGCGAGCGTATAGACGTCGGTCGCGCCCATCTCTTTGAGCTTCTCTGCCGCCTTCACCAGCGTGCCGCCGGTGGAGATCATGTCGTCGACGACGACGGCGATGCGGCCGGCGACTTCACCGACGACGTGTGAGACTTCCGAGACGTCGGGCTCGGGCCGCCGCTTGATGATGACGGCAATCGTGGAGCGCAAGCGCTTGGCAAAATTTTCTGCGCGCGCCACGCCGCCGGCGTCCGGCGAAACGACCACGATCGAATCGCCCTGCAGCTCGTTGCGCTTGAGGTAATTGGAGAGATCCGGCGCGGCCATCAAATTGTCGACCGGAATATCGAAGAAGCCTTGGATCTGCGCGGCGTGCAGGTCGAGCGTCACGAGACGAGCGGCGCCCGCCGTCGCGAGCATGTTCGCGACGAGCTTGGCAGAGATGGGCTCGCGCCCCTTCGTCTTCTTGTCTTGTTTGGCGTAGCCGTAATAGGGGACCACCGCCGTGATGCGCTGCGCGGACGCTCGGCGCAGCGCGTCGATCATCAGCAGCAGCTCCATCAGCGCATCGTTGACGCTGCCGCCCATGGGCACGTTGGCGCTCTTGGGAATCTCGCACAGAGACTGAACGACGAAGACTTCCGCGCCGCGGACGTTCTCGCGGATTTCGATCCGGCATTCGTCGTTGCGGAAGCGGCCGACCATCGCGCTGCCCAGACGGGACTGCATGCGTTCGGCGATCTTGGCGGCAAGTTTGGGGTTGGAGTTCCCGCTAAACAGAAGCGGCGGCTGGATCAACGATTCTCCTCGGCTAGGCTTGGTTGGTGCTTCGTGCCCGGCGGCCGGTTTCCCATGCAAGCCAAACCGATATGCCGCCAAGCGTGTCGAAAGCGGTGCAGATGCCGAAATTCAAGCTCGTCACGCCGTACGCGCTCGCCGGCGACCAGCCCCGGGCGACGGAGACGCTTGCCGAAGGCGTGCTGCGCGGCGACCGCGCTCAGACGCTGCTCGGCGTGACGGGCTCCGGAAAGACCTTGGCGATGGCCCGGGTCGTCGAGCTCGTCCAGAAGCCGACCCTCGTGCTGTGCCACAACAAGACGCTGGCCGCCCAGCTGTGCGCGGAATTCCGTGAGTTCTTTCCGCATAACGCCGTCGAGTATTTTGTTTCCTATTTCGACTACTACCAGCCGGAGGCGTACGTTCCGCACACCGACACGTATATCGAAAAAGACAGCTCCATCAACGACGAGATCGAGCGCCTGCGTCATTCGGCGACCCAATCGATACTGACGCGCGACGACGTGCTCGTCGTCGCTTCCGTCTCGTGCATTTACGGTTTGGGCTCCCCGGCCGACTATATCGAGCTCTCGCAGCAGGTGCGCGTCGGTATGACGATCGATCGCGACGTGCTGCTGCGCAGGCTCGTCGACATGCAGTATCGCCGCAACGACGTCAATTTGCTGCGCGGCACGTTTCGCGTTCGCGGCGACACGCTGGAATTCGTCGGCGTCGACGAGGAGCTGGTGCATCGCATCGAGTTCTTCGGAGACGAAATCGAGCGCATCGACGTCGTCAACATGCTGACCGGCGAATACGTCGAGAGCAAGACCGAGCTGATGATCTTTCCCGCCAAGCATTTCATTACGCCGGACGAGAAGCTGCGGCGCGCCATCGAAGCGATCGAACTGGAGCTGGACGAACGCCTCAAGATCTTCAAAGATCAAGGCAAGCTGCTGGAAGCCCAGCGCTTGGAGATGCGGACGCGCTACGATCTCGAAATGCTGCGCGAGGTCGGCTATTGCAACGGCGTCGAGAACTACTCGCGGCACCTCGCCGGCAGAGAGGCCGGCTCGACTCCGTGGTGCCTGCTGGACTTCTTTCCGGGAGAGTGGCTGCTCTTCGTCGACGAGTCTCACGTCACGATTCCGCAAGTGCACGGCATGTACGGCGGCGATCATTCCCGCAAAGTGATTTTGGTCGACCACGGGTTCCGGCTTCCGAGCGCGCTCGACAACCGGCCGCTGACGTTTGACGAGTTCGAGAAGCACGTTCACCAGGTCGTCTACGTCTCGGCGACGCCCGGAACGTACGAGATCAGCAAGTCGACGCAAGTGGTGGAGATGATCATCCGGCCGACGGGCCTGGTCGATCCGGAAGTCGAGGTGCGGCCGACACGGCACCAGATCGACGATCTCATGGAAGAGATCCGGCAGCGCGTAACGCGCAACGAACGCGTCCTCGTCACGACGCTGACCAAGAAGATGGCCGAGGATTTGACCGATTATCTGCTCGAGAACGGGTTGCGCGTGCGCTATCTGCACAGCGAGATCGAGACGCTCGAGCGGATCGCGATCTTGCGCGATCTGCGCAACGGCGTCTTCGACGTGCTGGTCGGCATCAATCTGCTGCGCGAGGGGCTCGACTTGCCGGAAGTGTCCCTGGTCGGCATTCTCGACGCCGACAAAGAGGGCTATTTGCGCAGCGGGACGTCGTTGATCCAAACCATCGGACGTGCGTCGCGCAACGTCGAGGGCAAGGTGATCATGTACGCCGACATCGTGACGGAATCGATGGAGCGCGCGCTCGGCGAGACCAAGCGCCGCCGAGAAAAGCAGCTGGCGCACAACGCCGAGCACGGCATCGAGCCCAAGACGATTCGCAAGAGCGTTCGCGACATTCTCGACCTGGTCGGTGCGCCGGCAATCGAAGGAGCCGCCGATGCCGTGCGCGCCGAGAAGCTGCCGCGCGAGGTGGCGGTCGCGATGGCCAACGAAATCGAACGGAAGATGCGCGAGGCCGCCGCGAACCTGGAGTTCGAGAAGGCTGCCGCGCTGCGCGACGAATTGATCGCGCTGCGCCGTCAAATCGGCGGCAACGAGTCCGTGCTCTTCCAAGGCAAAGCGCCTAAGATATTCGCGCACGCGCTCAAAGAATTGGTCGGCTCTTAGGGGAGGCTCTGATGCAGAAAACGAGCGTTTCCGACATCTGGACCTGGAAGCGATGGCAACCCGATCGCTCGATGGACTTCAATTCGTGGTTCGTGAAAGGCGACGGCGCCAATCTGGTCGTCGATCCGCTGGAGCCCGATTCGGATGATGTGAAGCAGATCGAGGAGCTGGGCGGCGTCGACTGGGTCGTCGTAACGAATCGCGATCACGAGCGTGCGGCCAAAACGTTCGTCGAGCGCTTCGATGCCAAGGTCGCGGCGAGCGCTCTGGACGCGGACGAGCTGAGCGTCATCGTGACGCAGCGTCTCGGCGCGGACGAAGCGTTTCACGGCTGGCGCGTGATCGAGCTCGAAGGCTTCAAGACGCCCGGAGAGATCGCGCTCTTCTCGCCCGCGCATCGGACCGCGATCTTGGGCGACGCGCTTTGGGGCGATCCGGCTGGGTCGCTGCGCTTCATGCCGGATGCGAAGCTCGCCGATCCGCGCCGGGCGGTGCTCTCGATGCGGCGCGTGCGGGCCGCTTCGCCGGAGAACGTGCTCGTCGGCGACGGCGTGTCGATCTATGAATGCGGCCGCGAGGCCCTCGGCCGGTGCATCGACGCGCGCGACGTGGTCGAGTCGCTGATCGTCAATCTCGACGACGTGCCGCTGCACGAGCGTTCGGGACCCGGCGATTACCGATGCCGCGACGGGGAGATCGGGTTTCTGCTCGGTGCCGAGCGGCTTGGTTCGCGCATCGCGCACCTCGAGCCGGGCACGACGTTTTGCCCGATGCATTGGCACACGGCCGAGGAAGAGCTCTTCATCGTGTGGGCCGGCGAGCCGACGCTGCAAACGCCTCGCGGCGACGTGAAGCTGCGGCGCGGCGACTGCGTCGCGTTTCCTTGCAGCGAGCGCGGCGCGCACAAGATTCGCAATGACGGCAAGACGATGGCGTCGATCATCATGATCGCCAACAACAACTCGACGGACGCCTGCTTCTATCCGCAATCGAACAAGGTGCTGGTCGACCCGGTCGGGCTGATCGTGCGCTCGGAGCCGGCGCTGAGCTATTATGACGGTGAGTAACCTGGTATACTCGGGCCATGTCCGGTATTAGCCCCGTCAACAGCAACTACGGCGTCGACCCGGCGGCCTCAGCCGCGGCGGCCCAGGCCCAGCAGCAGGCTGCGGCCGAGGCGCAGCAGCAGTCGGATCAGCAGCAAGCTCAGGCCGCCCAGGCCGCGGAGCAGGCCGCGGCCGCCACCGTCTTCACCTCGACGGTACCGGCGGGAGTAAACGCCTCAGCCTAGCGTCCGGGGGCCTCGTGCGCTGCGGCTTGCCGAATCGGCCCGCTGCAACGGGATTGCGGTTCTTCGTGCCGCGCTGCCCGCCTTGGAGAGCCCGGCCGGCCTTCGCTATGCGACCCGTACGGGGGCGCTCTTGCGGCTCGACGGCGCGATCGCGGGCGCGTTCGATCGCGAGCATGACGTCGTCGCGGTCGCGCCCGGTCCACAGCGTGAGGTAACGCTCGAAGTCGAATTGGCCGCGCTGCCGACGCACGGGCTTCCCAGCCGCCCCGGCGCGCGCTGGAACTGGATCGTGCGCACGGCCTCGCAGCGGCCGAGCGCAACGCTGGAAATCGTCGCTGCGCCGGCGCAAATAGAGGCATCCGCGTCGCTGGGCAACATCCCGATGATCGCCCACGCGCATCTCGATCTGGCGTGGTTGTGGACATTCGCCGAAGGGCGGCGCAAGGCGCTGCGCACGCTCGCCAATGCCTTGCAAATCGCACGGCGCGCGCGCGGATGGGTGTTCGTGCAAAGCCAGGCCGCGCTGTACGCGGGCATCGAGCAGGACGATCCCGGGCTCTTTCACGAGATCGGCGAGGCCGTGCGCGACGGGATCATCGAGGCAACCGTCGCGGCCCAGTGGGTCGAGACCGACTGCAACATTCCCAGCGGCGAAACGCTGCTGCGCCAGTGCGTGCACGGCATGAACTACATTCAGGATCGCTTTGGCGTCGTGCCCGCGATCGCGTGGCTTCCGGACACCT
>Ga0209061_1001336_pt1 | contig 42372 bp, 34 predicted proteins | sample Coa_R1_10_FD_187157 | JGI IMG/M metagenome (GOLD analysis project Ga0209061, IMG submission 187157) | Surface soil microbial communities from Centralia Pennsylvania, which are recovering from an underground coalmine fire - Coalmine... | ecosystem: Environmental > Terrestrial > Soil >...
AGAAATCGAACCTACAACCCACTCACTAAGACTCGTTATGCCACTGCCAGCACCCAGAAACCATGAAAATGGGTTGTGCGACGATTATACGGGCCGTTGGTGCCTTTGCTCTGGATGAAGGCCGGTGTGTTAGATCGGTGCTACAAGCCCACCTAAGAAACACGAACAAAAGGCGAACGGAAAGAGTAGTGTCCGTTCATTTTTGGAGCAATCGCTGGATCGAAAATGAACGGACACTATTTCTCCATTTCGAGTAGACAAAAGACCTTTTACTCCGTGGTGATGGGACAAAGTGACGGTACAAATCGAGAGAAGAGCCTCTCGTTCCTGCCAGCCTTGACAATTCCTCCCTGCCTCCCTCACAATTCCCTTAATGAATGAATCGCGGACAACCCCCTATCGCCCCCCTCATGGATTGTGGCATGGCTTTGACTCCCTCGCATCGTCCCACACGCGAATGGCCGCTTTTGGTGCTGGCGCTGGCTCTGGTCTGCGCCATTTGCATTCCGCTTTGGCAAGCGTCTTCGACACGCGGCGACGCTGGCAACGACTGGTCGAAATGGACGCCCGAACGGCTGAGCCGGCTCTTGCTCGGTCCCGAACAGATTGCCAGTTATTGCTGTTTCACTTGGGCCGCTCTCATCCTGCTGGGGCGCTATCTCGAAGTGCGCCGCCAGCGCCGTGCCTTCGATCTGGAGCTGTTGTCCACCGATGCCGGCGTGTGCATTCTGCCGGAGGATGCCCGGCTGTTGCAGCGGCGCGTCGAGCAGCGGGCGGCGCGTGGCGGGCCGTTCATCCTGGCCAACATGATCCGCCTGGCCTTGGGCAAGTACGCCATCAGCCGTTCCGCGCGCGATGTCAGCGATACAGTGCGGACACAGGCCGACGTCGATCTGGGCCGCTTGGTGGCGAGCATGGCCACGGTGCATTACTTGGCTTGGGCGATCCCGGCGATTGGGTTTCTCGGCACGGTGCGCGGCCTGGCCACCAGCTTGACCCTCGGCGGACAGACCGGCCTGGAGATGAATCAATTCATCAGCGACGCCACGCGCCATCTCAACGTTGCCTTCGATTGCACACTGGTGGCCTTGGCCCTGAGCCTGGTGGTCATGTTTCTGCTTCATTCCGTGCAGCGCGATGAGGAAGCGCTGGTCATCGATTGCCAGCAATATTGTTTGGAGCACCTGGTCACGCGCTTGTACGAATTGGAGCCGTCACCGAGTTCTGAGTTCTGAGGACTGCGCAAAAAGCACAATGTACACTCCGTACTCCGAACCCTGCACTTCGACCTGAGGACTTTATCATGATCCTAATTGGCCTGGACCTGAATACCAGCCGTGCTCGGGCGGTTCACGGAGAGGAGTCAAGGTCCGGCCCGCACCTGCTGCATGGTTTGCTGTTGGATGGCCATGATCGTGATCTGCCCCTGGCTCTAAGTTTGGAGGAACGGCAGCCACGTGTGGGGCGGGCGGGGACTGGTTTGTGCCGCCGCTCGCCGCACTTGGCCTGTGTGGATTTTCTGCCCTATCTCGGCGACGATCGCATCTGGGATAGTGGCCGGCACCGACTCGACGCTGCTGCTGCCCTGGCCCGCATCTGTGAACACCTTCAGCACCGGTTCGGCCGGGCCGAGGGTGTGACCGTGGCCCTGCCGGGGTATTTCAGTGCGGTGCAGGTGGCACTATTGGCTGATGTGGCGCAGCGGGCGCGCTGGCGCTTGCTTGGCTCTGTACCGTCTCCTGTGGCCGTCGCCTTGGCCGCTCATGAGCATTTGCCCTGGTCAGGCCTGGCTGTTGTTATCGATCTCGATGGCTACGCACTGACGATGTCTGCCGTTGCCGTGCGCGCGGATCGAGTGCGCCTGCTGCACGGGTACTCGACCCCGCAGTTGAGTCGCGGTGTCTGGCTGGGCCGATTGCTCGACGGCGCTGCTCTGCGCTGTATCCGTCTGAGCCGCCGCGATCCCCGCGAGTTGGCCGAAACCGAGCAGGCGCTCTTCGATCAATGGGCGGCCATGCTGGATAGCCGTGCCGGCGAGGAGCCGGCCGAATTGGTGCTGCAAACGCCGCACTGGTATCAGCATTTGAAGTTTTCGCCAGCCGAATTGTCGGCCCTATGTGCCCCTTTAGTGCAGCGAATGCAGGCCGAAATGCAGTATTTTTTGAACAGCATCGCCGACCTGGGTTCGGTCGGTGCTGTACTGTTGACAGCCCCTGCTGCACGTCTGCCGGGCTTGGCAGCGGCAGTCGCAGAACAGATTCATCCGCCCGATGCCGAGTCGATGATCGAGGATGACAATGATTTCGGTGTGGGGTTGATCGAGGGAAACATGCTGTCACCGCGCGTTCATGTTCTCGATGACGACGCCGTAGCCCGGGCCGCGTTCGATCTGGCGTTGCGGCAATACCGCGACGACTTGCCGCGCGGCCATCTCAATTGTGTCTCTCTGCCCGGCAGCGCTGCTGAGGAACACAGTCCCACCCGACTGCCCTTCCGCGGTACGGCGTAAACGAACAAGCCGGAAGCGTAAGAGATGGTTGCCTTGCTGTCGCTTACGCTTCCGGTGCCGTTAGACGCTGGCAGAGTTCGGAGAATCCTTTATGCGTGTCCGCCATCGTATTCCATCGATTTTCAATCTGTCCATGGTAGATGTGCTCTGCTGCGCTTTGGGCTGTGTCATTCTGTTGTGGTTGATTAATCTGCGCGAGGCCAAGCATCACGAGGAGAGCGCCGAAGAAGAGCATCGCCGCATCACCTCCGAACTGGCTGGCATCCGCGTCGACCGCGACAAAGCCATCGCTCTGAGAAAACAGCTGGAAGTGCAGATAGAATCGCTTCAAAAAGATAAAAACAATCTTCTAAATAGCTTAAATGCCAAGCAAGCCGAGGCTGCAGACCTCGCGCAGCAGTTAAAGCTCTCCGGCCAGCGCATCGCTTCTCTGGAGAGCGAGTTGCGCGAACGCAGCAAACGCTACGAGGCGGAGGCCGCTCGCACTGAAGCGCTGGAAAAGGAGTTGCGTCTCAGCGAGAAACGCAGCGAGAAGGAAACGGCACGGAGTCGTGAATTGACTGCGGAGTTGAAAGAAACACGCCGGCACTATGCCGCCGAGAAAGCGCTGGCGTCTGCTCTCGAAAAAGAGATCGCCCAGCGCTTGCGCGATCTGAAGGACGCCAATAAAAACCTGGAGAAACTCGTGGCCTCGCGGCATTCACTCCAGCGCGACCTCGAAGCCCGCGATCGAGAGATGACAATGCTACGGCAACAAAACAAAATACTGCAAGGTGAAGCGGCGCGGGTGCGGGCAGCAGCGGAGAAGCGCTTCGCCGGCATCACGCTGACTGGCCGGCGTGTCCTTTTCCTCGTCGATATGTCTGCCAGTATGGATCTCGTGGACGAAAACACCAAAGCGCCGGCAAAATGGGCCGACGTGGGCAGCACCGTCGCCCGCCTGATGAGCAGCCTGCCAGACTTGGAGAAATATCAAGTGATCGTCTTTGCCGAGAAGCCGGCGTTCCTGTTTGCGAATGGGGAAGACTGGCTGAGCTTCAACCCGCAATCGACTCCAGAGCACGTGCGGAACACGCTGGCGAAAATCACACCCAAGGGCGGCACGAATATGTATGCCGCTCTGCAATTAGCCTTCCACCTCCGTGCCAAAGGAATGGATACGATTTATCTGTTCTCCGATGGGTTGCCTAACCTCGGCGAAGGCATCCGTCCGGAGCTATTGAGCACGCTCTCAGAAGTGGAGCGCAACGATCAGCTCGCCCGCCACATCCGCCATACGCTCCAGAGCAACTGGAACCGCCCGTTGCCTGGCCAGCCACGTGTGCGCATCAACACGATTGGGTTCTTCTACGAAAGCCCTGACCTGGGCGCTTTCCTGTGGGCGCTGGCGCGCGAGAATGAGGGCAGCTTTGTGGGCATGAGCAAACCATGACAGACGTAAGCGATCACGATCTAACGTTTCAAGACTTTGATTCAGGAGTTCGTCGCTGATTTTCTGGCATTGTTTTTCGCCCGATGGGCGGAGCACCTGGACTCTAAGGAGTATTTCTGGGAATCCCAGGCCGTAGCGACCTTTTTGTTTGAGAGGTTCCACTTGTTCGTAACCCAGTCCAAGGACGGTCCGATTTGTCTCCAGCCGCCTTCCCAGCGTCACCAAACGCGAAACGAGGGCGGTTGTGAGAAATAGCGACTAGTCCGGAGGAGGAAGATGCAGCAAACCGTATCCGGTCTCCCAGGCCGGGCTGTTCACCGGACAGGGCTGAGCGGCATTTTGGAGGGCCGCGCGGATTTGTTGAGCGTTCCAGTCGGTATGGCGCGACCAGAGCAGAGCGGCAAGAGCGCCGGCCTGCGGAGCAGCAGCGGAAGTGCCAGCGAAAGGACGCGCACGCCAACGACTGGGAAAAGGCACCATCGCCACCAGGTCCGGTTTGGCCCTACCATGTCTGGGGCCACAGGAGCTGTAGGCCAAGCGCCGGCCTGCCGCATCGACGGCCCCAACCGCGATCACTTCACTCCCATCGCCGGGAAACGGAATACTTCCTTCTGATCGGAAATAGCGCAAGCTGCCGCCAAGGACAACAAGGTGAAACTCCCCTTTCTCCCCCCCTGCCTGGGGCGCGAAGAGGGGAGGGCGGCGTCGGACCTGCACTTGATATACGTGGCCAGGCTCCGGCAGAAATGCAGCCACGGCGTTGCCGGTACCGCACCCATTCATCGATTGGGCCCGGACCACGATTTTCTCCGTGGCAGCATCGGACACAATCACTTCATAACCCGCTGTGCTTGGACAGCATAATTCCACAGACACACGTTCGCTGCCCCAGGGATGGATGACGTTTTCCCGGTGGACGATGCCCGCAGCATCTCTCCAGACGTGATAGCCATGGCCGCCGTCCTCGAAAGGGCCGCTCCAATGCCGCTGCGCCGTATTACCGGCGCTGGCAAAGAACAGAGCATCGCCGGCCTCCCCCTTGCCCTCCCCATCTTGGGAAGGATGGAGGGGGGCAAGAAGATGCGTCAACTCCTCGTGGATACGGCCATGCCCTTCTCCATCGCTCCAGCTCGGCATGATAAGCGAACAGGAAAGGATACGCGCTCCTTGCTGCCGCGCCCACCGGACGGCAGCCAAGAACTGATCAGGACATTCCGGCTCCCAATTAGCTAAAAGTAGCTCTGCCTCCGGGGCCAAGGCATGAATGATTTCTGCGCACAGAATGCCGTGCTGGCTGTCTTTAGCTTCCAAATTGCCGTCAAAACGGAAGGAGCAAACCTGGACGTTTGCCGGCAGTGCGGTGCCCAGGTGCGCCTGATAGCCGTGAAAACCGGAGTCGAGCACCGCCACTTTCACTCCCTGGCCTTTCCATCCCTGAGCGTGCCAGGCCGGCACGCCCAGACGCTCTAGCAACTCCGTGCGGCGCGGCAGGGCATCCGCACTGACCATAGAGACACAGAGGATACAGAGAAAGAGCAGCGAAGAGAGGATGGAGGAGAGAAGAGAAGGCCAAAGACCTTTTTTCTGTCTTCTCTCCTCTATCCCCCGCCCTTTCTCCTCTGCTCTTTCTCTCTGCGACTCTGTGGTTAGCTCGTCTGCGTTCCGCATGAAAATTACCCACCCTGATGCGTTGAGCCGGGCCAGCTCCTCTCCGATGCAACGGTAGTTTACCCGCGCTCCCCGCGCGGCGTATGGGAGACGGGAAGAGATTTCCTCGTGGAATGGCGTGCGGATGAGAAATTGTAACGAAGAAGCTGACCTTGACAGTACGCCGCCAATGCCGTATCAGCCCGCCCTCGCACATAGAAATGATTTTGCAAACGGGTGAGCGGGGCGTGCGTACGTCCCGGTTGTTCTTCACCGGGGCGTTCACACGCCCCGCTCGCCGGTTGTGAAACCGCTTCGTTCGGCACAAGCCGAAGAAGCGACGGCTGGAATGGGACAGTTTTTCTACAGGGGATTGGTCTGGGCCGTCGATAGATGGAAAGCAAACGGCCCGATCGAGGCCGTCACGGACGGGGGTTTGGTAAGAGGGGGTTCGGTGCCCACGAGGGCGGAAATGGGATGGTTCTTGTTCACGCGCCGCATTGCTTGCGGCTTGGCGCCAAGCTCCAGGCAGTGGGGCGCGTGGACAAGATAGTCTCGCGGCGACGGGGGAGTCGTGGCGAGATCGCTTTAGGCTATCCGTTAACCTCTCCTGAGTTCTCTCCAGGCAGACACGTTCGCCGCCAGCGGCGTCGTCCGCTCTGCGCACCAAGGGAGAAACGGGGGGACCGAAAGACCACTTGCCTTACAGCAGGGAGGAGTCCATGGCCACGCATGTGGACGTTGATATTCAACAAGTCTGGCGCGACTATCGTGCTCAGCCGAGCATCGAATTGCGAAATCAGCTTGTCGAGCACTATCTGCCGTTGGTCAAGTACAATGCGGAGCGTATTTGGGCACGTCTGCCCGACGGTGTCGATCTCGATGACCTTATCAGCGCCGGCGTCTTTGGCCTGATGGACGCCATCGATGCTTTCGATCTGGACCGCGGCGTCAAATTCGAAACCTATTGCGTGCCGCGCATCCGCGGCGCCATGCTCGATGAGTTGCGGACCATGGATTGGGTGCCGCGCCTGGTGCGCAGCAAGGCCAGCAAAATGGAAGAGGCACGTAAAAGCCTGGAAGCGTCCCTGGGCCGGCCACCGCACCCGGAAGAAATGGCCGAGCATCTCGGCGTCAGCCTCGAAGAATACAACAAGATGCTCGGTGATGCCACCGCCGTCAGCCAGGTCAGCCTCAACAAGAAATGGTACGAAACCGACAGCTACAAGGACGTACGCGAGATCGACATTCTCGAAGACAAGAAAGCCGAAGATCCCACGCACCGCCTGCAAAACCGCGATCTGATGCGGCTGGTGACGCGCGGCCTCAACCGCAATGAGCGCCTCATCATCATCTTGTATTACTATGAAGATATGACGATGAAAGAAATCGGCGCTACCCTGGACCTGAGCGAATCGCGTGTCAGTCAAATGCATTCGAGCATCGTGGCCCGTTTGCAGGCCCAACTGGCTCAGCGGCGGCCAGAGTTTAGTAACTGAAAAAAAGATCCATGCGTCTCGCTGCGCTCGTTCCCAGGCGCTGCTTGGGAACGAGACGCTATTTTCCCGCTGCCGCTGGTGCTTTCTTTCTCTCCTTTCTTTGTTGGGCCTGTTCACTCAGAAACTGCCGCAGGGTGCGGATGAATTTGGGACTGGAACAGGTGGTAAAGTGGTCCGCACCGTCGATCACCACGACTTTCAGGTTGGCCATGTCGTTTTGGATGTGATCGATGTATTCCTTGAGCGGATCTATCTCGCCAATCAGGGCCAGCGTGGGCACTTGATTGGCCCGGAGTTGCTCCTTGCGGACGCTCAGCTTTTTCCAGCTGCGGACCACCGCAAGCAGCGCCTTGCTGTTGCCACCAACGAGTGAACGATTGGCGATTTGAAGAGCGGTGGGAGAAAGTTTGGGTTTGCCGGGAGGCGTCAGGTACGTGAGGAGCGGTTCAAGTCCCTTGCCCTCTTCCAGGGAAGCAGCCAAGGGATCAACAAAGGGCGGCAGCTTGCCTCCTTCCAGGACGATGCCAGCGCCACCTAGCGTGGCCGACAACAACCGATCGGGATGCGTCGCCAGCAGCTTGCCCGTGATGACCGCTCCCATCGAGTAGCCGACTACGTGGGCTTTCGGGATCTTCAGATGATCGAGCAAGCGCACGGCATCTTCGACCATCTCGGTACCATACTTGTCGGTATCGGTAGGCTTGTCACTCTGGCCGTGACCGCGAACGTCCATAGCGATGACGCGATGGTCCCTGGCCAGTGCCCTCAAGATGCCCGGATAGACCCACTGAAGGTAGACCGTAGCGGCAAAACCGTGGATCAGCAATACCGGCTCGCCTTGGCCTTCCACCCGATAATGAATCTTGACGCCACCCGAAAGAAAGTCGCTCTCTTCGGCGCGGCCAACGCCGGCAACCAAGAGCAGACTGCCTAACAGGACCAAGGGGAAGCGGCACAGCATGGGATAGCTCCTTGGCTTATTTCTGGAAGCGCTTGATCCGTGTGGCCCCGCCTTCCAACTCGAAGCGGTAGCCGTCCGAGAACGCCTCGGCGAAATCCTCCTGATGCGATACCAAAAGGATACAACGCATCTGGCTGCGAAGGTTTTGCAATTCCTGGATCATTACTTGCCGGCCCTGACTGTCAAGGCAGCCAAACCCTTCATCGATGATGACCGATTCGATGGGCCGATGCTGCCGACTGGCATATTGGCCGATGCCAAGGGCGAGACTGACGGCGACGCGGAATTTTTGACTGCCACTGAGGAAGGCAACGTTAATCGGCCTTTCGCCAGTGACGCGATTGTATGCTTCCAATTCAAGCGCCTTGCCGATATTGCCTTCGCCCTCCGCTTCACCGCGCAACTTCAAATAGAGCTGACCGCCGGACAGACGATCGAGCACGGTGTTGGCGTACTCAACCACCTGTTTTTCTGCTTCCCGCACCAGATGCAGCTGCAAGCGGTCCTTGCCCAAAAGATCGGCCAGGGTCTTGTACTGGGAATATTCGCCTTCCAGGCGAATCATATCGTCGCTGATTTGTTGCCGCTGTTTGCCATAATCTTCTAGTCGGGCCAATTGTTGCCGCGCCTGAGTCAAGTCCTTGTCGCGCTGGGTTTCCGTCCGTTTGGCCTGTTCCAACTCCGCCTGGATATCCGAGGGATTGCGGCGGGCTGCTGCCGGGAAGTCCCGCTGCCGTCCCTCGAGCGTTTCCACTTCTTGGCGAAACACGTCGCGGTTGAGACGGACTTGCTGAAGTTCTCGAGCAAGCTCATCGGTTTGCCTCTTTTCCAGATCGGTTTTCTCGGATTCCCATTGATGTACTTCGGCCAGTCCCACTTCGTGTGCCTGCGCTTGCCAGGCGGGCGGCAGTGCTTTCAGCTGTTTCTGCATCGAGTTCTGGGCATGCTCCCGAACCAATTCCTGATCACGCACCCGGGTTTGACGATCGCGCAGCTGACTATCGGCCTGTTCACGCTCACGAGCCAGCCGATCGATATCTTTGTCCGCTCCCTTGAGGTTGATCTTATGAGCCTCTATGGTCTTCTCATGCGTTTTAACGTCCAGATCGAGTTGCGCATAATTCGCCCGCACGGCCTGATGATCGGCCGGCAACTCCTTGGCCAGATGATGCAGTTGATCGAGATGGGCCGCTTCCTTGGCCTTGAGCTGGGTCCACTCGTTGCGTACTTCTTCGGCTTTTCTCAGCTGGGCTTGCGCTTCCGGCAGTCGGCCGGCCTCGGCGCGAAGCGCCTGCAAGTCCGCCGCAGTCGGATAGGTCGTCGTCAGCCAATCCTCGGGAGCGACCGCGCTGATCTTTTTTCGATGCTCGTGCGGCAATTCCTCATAGCTGTGGGCGCATTCCCCGCACAAACGCTTGATCTCTTGCTTGGCCTGATTGAGTTGAGCCCGTGCTTGCTCAAACTCCACTCGCGCGTCGTTGCGGTCCCTCTCTGCTTTGGCATAATCGTTGCGCAGTTTTCGTTCCTGTTCTTGGGCCTGCCGCAGCGCTTCCTTGGCCAACCCTTCTCGCGCTTGAGCTTGGCGAAGCAACTCGCTTCGTTTGCGTTTCTCGTCTTCGATATGTCCTGGCAGCAACTTTTGGCCGCAGTGCCGGCATACGGCTGCCCCTTCCAGTTGGCTGGCCTCGGCCAGGCTGTCCCGTGCTTGCTTTACCAGGGTTCGCGCTTCGGTTGCTGCATCACTGGCGTGTTGGAGCTTCTGTTTCGCTTCGTCGACAAGAGGAGCCAGCTTCTCCATCTCTGCCTTGTGCTTGTTGCCACGTGCCGTGATTTCTTCGAGAGCACGTTGCGCCGCCGCCTCGCTCTGGACGGCCTGACGCAATTCGTCCCGCTGACGCGCGAAGCGTTCGAGCAGAGGCGTCAGGCGATGGACTTCAGCCAATCGATTGCACCATTCGCGCGCCTGAATCACGTCCTGCTCAGCATCTGCCGGTAAACGCGCCAAAGATTCGCGCACTTTAGCGAGGTCTAATTTCTGGGATTCATATCGAGTGAGACGGTCCAGGTGCAATTTCGCTTCATGCAAGCGCTCGCGGGCTGTCCGCTGCTTGGCCTCTTCGGCATCCAGCAATTTCCGCAAAGATTCCCGCTTGTTTCGCGCTTGCTCCAGAGCGATCGTGCGTTCGTGGAGCAACTCCTCCGCCTTGCGGCGTTCCTTGCTCAAGCCTTCGATCCGTGCTTGCGCATTGTGAATTTCTACGCGACAATTGGCGATTTCGGTCAAGCGTGGCAACACTTCGCGCAGCTCGCGCAGGCGCTCCAGATCGCGCTCGATGTCCGCAGCCTTGTCGAGCAACTCCTCGGCGCGCTGCCAGCGTTGGCGAGCGCGGCTCAGGTTATCTTGCAACTCTATCCATTTCTCAGCTTGATGCTTCCATTCGCGCAAGCGCTCGACTTCCGCACGCGCTTGTTGCTGGGCTTCTTCGGCCACGCAGATGGCTTTCTCCGCCTCCGCTATCTGCTCCGGCTTGACTTCCGGCAGCGCCGCCAGACGATCGGACAGAACTTCCAACTTGCCTTTCAGCTCCTTCCGCTTGGCGTCTGCTTTCTCATACAACCGTTCGTAGCGCTCCAGATCGACAATACTGGCCAAGACGGCCCGGCGCTCTTCCGGCTTGGAGCCGAGCAGTTTTTCCGCCTTGCCCTGGAGCAAGAGTACCGAAGAGGTGAATGTCTCATATGTCAGACCGATTTTCTCGTTGATCCACTCCTCGAATTGGCGTTTGTAGTTGCTGCCCTCGACGGCGACCCAATCGCCCCCTTTCTTCCCTCCTCCGTACGGAGAAGGCTGGTAGCGGTAGATCTGTTGCGTTGCGGCCGATGCACCTCTAGCCGTGCGCCGTAAGGTCCGCCGCACGCGGTAGACTTGACTGTCGAGTCGGAAATCGAACTCGACCGCCAAGCCGTCACTGTCTTTGTTAATCAGCTCAGCGGCGTGCTGGCTGCCGCCGCGATGATGGCCAAACAACGCGTAGGTCACTGCATCGAAAATGCTCGATTTACCGCTGCCGTTGAGTCCGGACAGCATCCACAGCGTCGCATTGCTGTCGAAGCTGATTTCTTGTTCGTCTTTGTAACACAGGAACCCTTTCAGACTGATGCGGAGCGGAATCATGCTTGTACCTCTTTCATCAGCTCTTCGGCCCGCGCCAACACCGCTGTGCGGAATTCTTCGGGGTGGTTGGTCAACTCTTGTTGCAGATAATCTCGAACGGTTTGCTCGAAACTCTTGACCTGGCCGGCAGGACCGCCCACAAGCGTGATCTTGTCCAGGGCATTGCGTTCGATGATCTCACGATCATACCAGCGTGGGAAGATGTCGTTCAATTCACGCAGGATCTCCTCGCGGTTGTCGACACCGGCTGTATAGTGCAAGATGATACGCACCAGATCGTTGTGGGCGCCGGCATAGCTTTCACGCAAACCGGGAATTTCTTCCTGAGGCGAACGGATCTCAATCTCGTAGATCGGCGTCGGATCGAGCGGCAGCACCTCCGGCTCGCCGCGCAATCCTTCTGGACCAATATCAAATAAAACCACTCCCTTTGGATCGTCTTTCTCGCCGAGATCTAGACGCTCGATGCTGCCAGCGTAACGGACGTGCTTTTGTCCGGCGAGGAACTGCCCTCGATGGATGTGGCCCAGAGCAATGTAGGCGAAGCCCGTCGGCAAATCGGCATCTGAAAAAACCATGTCCTCCTGTTCGGTGATGCGAAAAAGGGTGTTCAACTGAGCGCCGTGAACGTGGACGTGGGCGGCCAGAACCGTTTGTAGATGGGAATCGAAATGAGGATCGCTCTGCAGCTCGTTCAACCGGCGCGTGTAGGCCGTCATCAGATGGCGATTCTTTTCGTCGAGACTCTGATAGCGTTGGCTCTCCTCATCTTCCAGATAGCGCCGCGGCGTGGGATACGGCATAAGGATGAACTGAACAGGCTTGTCCGTCTCTCGATCTATGAGTTTCAACAAAGTAGGCCCGGTGGCGAGGTAGAACCGGCCGGCATCCACAATCGCGCCAAACTTGCCGGTACTGGGAGCGGCCAAGCTCATGGCGTGCTTGAGCGTCTGGCAGAAGTTCTCCTTATCGTGATTGCCGGTCAACGCCAAGATTGTGCCGCCCTCGCGCAGGAACGGCCCAAAGGTCTCCTGAAGGTGCTTGATCGTTTCGCGCAGGGCGTCCGGCCCCGCCAACTCGCTGAACAGATCGCCAGCGATGAGCAAGACATCGACCTTGTGTGATCGACAATAGTCGGCCACGCGCTCGACAGCTTTGCGCAGATCATCCGTACGATCGATGCGGCCAAGGCGGTCGGCCAAGTGCCAATCGGCAGTGTGCAAAATACGCATGAGGGGGCCCCGGGTCGGGCGACAACAATTGAATGCATTATCGCACAAACGACCAGGGATTATCAAACTCAGTAGCGCCTCGAAGGAGGCGAAGCGAACGGCTAGCCTCCCCGGCTGGAAGATGCCACCAGCCGGGGAGGCCAGTCGTTCGCCCAGAATTGATCAGGCCACATCGGTGAAGCCGGCCAGGCGAGCGCTGCGTTCGGGATGGCGCAGCTTGTTCAGGCCGCGCGTCTCGATCTGGCGGATGCGCTCACGGGTGATGCCGAAGCGCTGAGCAATCTCATCGAGCGATTGCGGCCGGCCGTCTTTGAGGCCGAAACGCAGCTCGATTACTTCCCGATCGCGCGGCGCCAGGCAGCGCAGCACCTCATCGAGCCGCTCGCGCAGCAGGTGCAGATCCACCTCGCGGGCCGCATCCGGCGTGGTTGATTCGGCCAGAAAGTCCTGCAACGTGCCGTCTTCCTGATCGCCAGCAAAGGACAGATCAAGGCTGGCCGGCTGGCGGCCGGCCGCTTCCAGCGCCCGGGCATCTTCCGGCGAGATGCCCACAGCAGCGGCGACTTCTTCCAAGGACGGCTCCGTGCCGCGTCGGGCCGTTAGCTCCCCGCGGGCACGCTCCAGAGCACGCAGCACGCTTACCTGATGAGAAGGCACCCGCACCGTCCGTGAGTGGTCGGCCAAAGCACGAGTGATGCCTTGGCGAATCCACCAAGTCGCGTAGGTGCCGAACTTCCAGCCCAGCCGATAGTCGTATTTATCCACCGCCCGCATCAAACCGCTGTTGCCCTCCTGGATCAAATCGGCGAAGGACAAGCCTTGGCCGCGGTAGCGCTTGGCGATGGAAACGACCAGGCGGAGGTTGGCTTCGGCCAACTGCCGCCGCGTCTCTTGGTAAAGAGAGCGGCGGTGCTGGAGCACTCGCAGCAACCCGACCAGCTGTTCCGGTGTGGTCTGGAGTTGAAGCATCCAGGCGCGCAGCTCCTTGCGTCGCTGGGCCAACTCGGCCCGGCTTTCGGCAGAGCGCGGCTTCCTGCTGGCCTTGCGAGCCAGTTCATTCAGCTGTACCGCTGTCTGGCGTAGTTCCGCCGTCCAGGCATTGAGTAGCTCAATACGCGGCGATAACTCTTGAGCCAGTGCGGCCGCCTGACGCAGCCGCTGTCCGTAAGCCCGGCGCCGGCGCAGACGCTCTGCAGCCGAGCGGGCGTGGAGATAGCGGCGGAACTCTTCGCCCGATTCGGCGAGTAATTTCCGCAACTTCGGCACGTGGCGCGGTATTCGCTTGCGGATTGCCTCCGGAGTCAACCCCAAGCTGGGCACCTCATCGATGTTGCGCTCGAGCGGCAGTTGGCCGGCCTGGATCAGCTCGCAGGTTTCGGCCACGCGAACAAGGACCGAGGGGCTACACAGTGCCGCATGACGGTAGCGCTGACGCAGCCGATCCAAACGCTGGGTCAGCTCCAACTCTTGCTGGCGGTTGAGCAGCGGCCTGGACCCCATCTGCTGGAGATATAGCCCAAAGGGATCGCTTGCCGAAACGCCCTCAAGCTCTTCCGTCGCAGCGGCTGACACCAGAGACTCTGGCTCTTCTTCCAGATTCGGTGCGTGCAGCTCTTCCCTCTCCGCAAGGCCCACGGCCTGGTTTTGTTCTTCGTTGTTCCACGGTTGATAAAGATCGTCCAATTGCTTCATGATATTATTCCTCCTCTGTTCCGGGCCAAAACGGCACAGGAAGAGCAAACCCGCGATCAACACTCGCGGCCCTGCTTTTCTTTCTTGCCGAGATAGCATTTCGGGGTGGCGAGGGAGGGGTAGGTTCGTATTCGTGCTGCTCCGTCAGCGTTTCCGTTCATCCTTAGTGTTTTCGATAGGTTTATCCATCAATTATTATACACTTGTCCATACAAAAGACAAGCCCCCGCAGATTCATCGTTTCGCCTGAAACGGTGAATCACCACCGCTAAGGCCGCGCACCGCCTGGGCCAATAGTGGGGCGATGCGGACCACTTCCAAGCGGGTATGTTCAGCTATTGGAATACTATCCGAAGTCATGATTCGGTCCAGAGGGGCGGACAAAAGCCGCTCCCTGGCTTCTGCGGCCATCACCGCATGAGTGAAAACTGCATGTACCTCTCGCGCTCCGGCCCGGCGAAGCGCTTCCGCACTGCCGGCGAGAGTGCGGCCGGTACTGGCCAGATCGTCCACCAACACGCACGTCCGCCCCTGGACATCGCCCAGGACTTGCCGCTGCGCTGCCACATCGGGCCGTGACCGCGTCTTGGCAATGACCGCCAGACCGGCATCCAGGGCCGAGGCGTAGCGCTGGCCGCGCTTCAGTCCTCCTGCATCGGGCGCCACAATAGTCAGATCGTGCAGCTTCCATTCTCGAAGCCGCGGCACAAACAGCTCCTCGGCCCGCAGCTGGGTGACTGGCATGGGGAAAGCGCTCTCCAGAGCCGGCGCATGCAGGTCAAGCGTGACCAGGTGATCCAGGCCGACGGCGGCCAACAGCCGGGCGGCCACCTGAGCCGAACGCGGCTCGCCGCGCTGGCTGCGCTGTTCCTGCCGGGCGTAACCGAAGTAAGGAACTAGCGCCACAGTCCGGACGGCGCCTGCGGCCCGCGCCGCATCGATCAGCAGCGCCAGCGTTAGTAAATGCTCGGCAACGGGCGGAGAGGTCGGCTGAACAATGAAGACGAGGGCGTCGCGCATATCACCCTCGATGCAGATACTGGCCTCGCCGTCGGCGAAGGTCGTGATCGTCACCGGCTCCAGCGCGACGTTCAACTCGCCCGCCAAGTCCTGGGCCAAGGTGGGATGGGCGTCTCCGGAGAGCAGCTTCCCCCCAGGCGACGCAGACATGGCCTCTCCCCCAATCACGACTTTTTGGACGTTTTCACAAACACCGGGCTGAAGCGGCGTTCCACTTTGGTGCTGCCGCACTTGGGACATTTGAGTTTGTGGTGATGCTCATGCTCCGCGATACTCTCTTCGACGCTGAACTGCTTGCCACACTTGGCGCACTGAAACTCGTACTCCGGCATGGCGGTTCTCCTTGTGGTCGGTAAGTCCCCTCAAGGGATATATTATAGCAAAGTACGTACCGCTGCTGCCGCGGACATTCCCTTCCCCACCAGGGGAGAGGGAAATACCTCTCTCCCACATCCCCGCTCTCCCCACCAGGGGGAGGAAGTTGGGTCCGCTAGCACTTATACTATCCTTCACCTGCACCCCGGGGATGAAGAAAGCCATCAACAAACCTGATAAGATGCGTGCAGGAGGTTGTCTCCATGCACGAACAGTCTTCCGATTCTCAGTCTATACCCAACGTGTTCACTATCACCTACTGGGGCGTTACCGGGACCTTGACGACCCCGCTGCGGGCGATGGAAGTGACCGATAAACTGATCGGCGCTCTCCACTACCTGATCGAGCGTGATCGTCTCGCCGATCTGCGGTCAGGGCCGGACCTGGAAGCGAATCTCCGTCGCCGTATCGAGGAAGAGCTGCCGTTCCACTTGCGCAGCAGCTACGGCGGCAACACCACCTGCGTCGAAGTGCAGACGCCCGATGCCCTGTTGATTCTCGATTGTGGCAGTGGCTTCCGTGAACTGGGCGTCGCTCTGGCGGTACGTTGGCAGGCACCGAACGCCGAACGCACCGCTCACGTCCTGGTCACCCATGCCCACATCGATCACATCTACGCCACGCCGTATTTTCTTCCCTATTACGATCCAGAAAATCATTTTACCATCTACGGCTCACCTCAGACCCTGCACAACCTCAGCGTATTGTTTGACCCGCAATCGGAGATGAGTCGGCGCTATTTTCCACCCACCTTCGAGCAGATGAAAGCGCTGAAAGAGTTCCGGCCTATTCTACCGGGCAGCGCTTTTCCGATCGGCTCCACGCAGATCCGTACCCATCCTTTAATGCATCCCGGCGGCTGTTTGGCCTATCGCCTGGAAAACGCCGGCCGGGTTTTTGTCTTTGCCACCGACCACGAGCAGGTTGAGATGCCGGATCACGGCCTGGCAGAATTCGCGCGGGGGGCGGATCTTTTCTATACCGAAGGCCAGTACACCCGCGGCGAATACGAGGGCCGCGATCCAATCGGCAATAGCCCGGCGCTGCCACGCCAAGGTTGGGGGCACAGCACCATCGAAGCTTGCGTAGCTACTGCCGTCGCTGCTGGCGTGCGCGAGTTGCACCTGGGACACCGCGATCCGGCCCGCAGTGACGAAGACATTGCACGACTGGAAGTTTCTCTGCGCCAGCTTCTCCGTGAAGAGCTGCGTCGGGCCGGACGCGCCGAAGACAGCTGCCGAGCGCGGATCGTGCATGAGGGATTGGTAGTGCGCTGCTGAATTGGGCAAATAAGGCAACTTGACGATCGGTTGGTTGCTTATAAGAACTGGCGGACAAAACCGTAGGGCAAGCTGACAGCGTGCCTGAATTCAGACACGCTATCAGCTTGCCCTACAGGACTTGCCGTTGGCTCTAATTACAATCGATTAACCAGACCTTCTGGTCCGATGATATCTCCGATGATGTCCCCAAGTGTACAGCGATTGCGCTTGCCCGCTTTGCTGTTTTTTGGTTTGATGGGCCGGCTTTCATGTCCGGCATCTCTGGTGCAATCCGGATGGGGCATTCCCCGAACCTGGAAATGAAGGTCCGTATGAGTTCTTCTCCCATGCAGCAGCTGGCCGCCGCCCTGCGCCAGAACGGCTTAATTCGCTTCCTCGAACATTTCGCTGGGCTGTTTCCGACCACGCACATGAAAGACATGGTTGTCGAGCGCATGGGGCCTAACCGGATCATCGAAGTGGCCGGCAGAAAAGTCGTCAACTTCGGCTCCGACAGCTTCCTGGGCCTGGACCAAGATCCGCGTGTGCAGGACGCCCTGCGACGCGGCATCCGTCGCTGGGGCACGCACAACGGCGCCTCACGCGCTTTCTCTAGTGTCCGTGCCAATATCGAGGCCGAGGAAAAACTGGCGCACTGGCTGGGCACCGAAGCGACACTGATCTATCCTTCCGTGACCTTGGCTAACATGGGCGCGATTCCTGGACTGGTCGGCAAGCAAGATGTGCTGATCGTAGATGAGCAGGCACACAACTCGATTCAAGAAGGGGCCAAGATCGCCAAGGCCAACGGTACCCGTGTCTTCTTTTTTTCACACTGCAATCCGCAAGCCCTGCAAAAAGTGCTGCACGAAGCCGGCAACTATCGCTGCGCCGTCGTCGCCATCGACGGCGTTTACAGCATGAGTGGCGAGCTGCCGCCCTTGGCGGAGTTGAACCGCATCTGTCTGGAGCATCGAGCCGTCCTGTACGTCGATGACGCCCACGGTACCGGCGTTTTGGGCCGGCAGGGCCGCGGCACCGTCCTGGACGCTCTGGGAAACTACGACAACACGCTTGTTGTCGGCTCGCTGTCGAAAGGCTTTTCGTGCCTGGGTGGATTTATCGGCTGCACCCGCGAATTCCAGATGCTGCTCAAGATGCGCTCGAATACCTACATTTTCGGCGGGCCGGTGGCGCCGTGTTATCTGGAAGCTATCTGCACTGTCTGCGACATTCTCAACTCACCGGAGTATGAATTGCTCGCCGCTCGCTTGCAGCGCAACGTCCGCCAGCTGAAAACGGGTCTGAGCAATCTGGGCCTGGAAGTGCTGGGGGGACGAACCCCGATCCTGTCGGTACTTGTCGGTGACGAAGAAGATACACTCAATGCGGGCAATTTCCTGTTTGAACAAGGCTACTACGTGCAGTCAGTGACGTTCCCAGCCGTGCCCTATCATGCGGGCGTGTTGCGCATCCAGGTCAATGCCAATCACTTGGCGGAATCGATCGCCGGTCTGCTCGATGCCGTGGCTAAACTGACGGAAATAATCCGCTTGCCGGGACCAAACACAGTCCGACGCCAAGCGGCATAAAGACAAAAATGAACCGCAGAGACACAGAGAAAAAACATAGAAAAAGAAAGCGCAGAATTAAGAGCTACCGGACAAAATCTCCTCTTCCCTCGTAGGAGAGTAGGAGAAGGCTATTGAGCCAAGGAGTGGTGTCTCCCCACCCCAACCCTCCCCACAAGGAGGGAGGGAAAAGGCCGCTAGCCCTAAAGATGTCGGCCTCTCCTATCTTTTGTTTTATTTCTCTGTGTCCTCTATGTCTCTGTAGTTCATTTTGGTTCTTTACGCCGCGGCCGACTGGGACGAGGACGTATCAGTCAGCTTGACTTGCAGCAGATCAAGCACATCAGCAACGGTGACGAGTTTTTCCAACTCTTGATGGGTCAAGCGAATGTGGAAACGGCGCTCAATCTGCGAAACGATGCTGACGACATCAACCGAATCGAGTCCGAGTCCTTCACGGAGATTAACCGATTCGTCGAGATCGCTATGCTTTTCGCCGGTGTCCGCTTCGAGCAGCTCAATGAGGGTACGGCGGATGAATGCGCGGTCCTTCATACTTTGTCTTCCTAAAAACAGGTTCTTGTTTCACCGTGAGCCACAGGCAAGCGCGGCTGCACTTGCCTGCGGCTCACGGTGAAACGAAGTTACCTTTTCTGTCGCATTTTTGACAAGAGCGCTTCTGCCAGCGCTCAGCGGCGAATGCGGGCCAATTCCAGGGTGGTGGGATGGCCGTCTTCAACCCAGTCCTGACGCACCAGCCGCTGCGCGGCATCGTAGTAAAGCTCGATGCGGTTGGGACCATGGAAACGATAGTGCTGGACGTTTTGCGGCTGTCCGGCCACGGGGATCTGCGCCGTGCCGATGAACTGCAAGCGGCCCTGCATGTCGCGGCCATTGTCGGCGTCGATGACAGGAATAACCCCCTCGCGCAGCTTGGCGTCCGGCAAGGTCCAGTAACTCGACACCCACGCCTCCGCTTTGGTGATGTGCTCGCGCCCGTTGATGCGCACATGAATGCCATCCGCTTGAGCGGTTGCCGACACCTGAAATTGTTTGCCATCGTCATTACATTGGCTGGCGAGTTGTTGCAAACGGCCATCCTTCCAGGTCTCCTGCGTCCGGCAGACGTAGGTGTACGTCTTAATCAAAACCTTGACGCGGACATTGGTATCGCAGGAAACAATGGTGGTGCCGTCGTCTTGTCGCTGAATGGTCATGTTGGCATAGCCAGCCGGCTTGCCGTCAACCTTGACGACGAACTCGCGCGTCTCGCTGTCGGCAGCGCGAATGCCGGCGGCACTGAACAACACGGCCGCAGCGCACGTCAACGAGCGCCAGATATTCGGACGGTTCCGAAGCATCCTTGTTCTCCTTCGCTGCATCGAGATGCCGGTACCGCGGCGAACGGCCCGGCGCATGGCCGCCCCTTATAGTGACGAGCATAGCATCCGCCAAGGCGAATCTGCACAGAGGGTATGCCGCCAGGATGCCCCTCTCGATTTTGGTGTGGAGGAGGGCTTACGTGTCAGGGACTTTTCCCTCCTCCACAAGGGGGGAGGAGGTTTGGTCCGGTAACGCTAAGTACCCGGAAGGTGGTAATCTGATCGATAACGCGCCGTGGCACCAAAGGCAAACCAATCGATGAGGCGTTGGCGGAGAACAATCTCCTGAGGTTCCAGCGGTTGCCCAGCTGCATCCTGCAACTGAACCCGATCGAGCGGTTCGGGAAGCAATTGCGTCGGCGAGCGACGCACAATCGACTATTCGACAGCTTGGCTGACCTGAAGGGGTCGATCCGCTCCAGCTTATGCTATTTCCAGATCGTCCGAATTCGCCGATCACGACGGTGTCATTGTCGCTGGCTGGGAGCGATTGGTAACCATCCGAAGCCTCTGTGTGGAAAAAGGTTTCGGATAGCTTCTCGGCCGCAGCCCGGAACGCACTGCCAAGGTTTCGCGGAAGGCCGTCACGGTTTCCGGCCAGAGGGGGGTAATGATGGGGGATACTCGTTTTCGGCGACGTCCGGGTTGTCAATTGGCCCGAAGTAGTGGATTTTACCGCGAATCTTTTTTACACCATCGACCCGTAGTAGGGGGCGGTGTCAAGGGGAAGCCGGGGAAGGGCTTGGCAGTCTTCGTGGGCTTGCCGGACAGCGCGGGCAAGGTAGAATGGTTGGCAGAGATGGCAACAAACTCCCGAAAACCAGGTTTGCTGTGTCCACGGCCTGTCCCGTAGCAACGGGCAGGCCACGTCTTCATTCTGCGGTTGTCAAGGCTGGGAGAGCGAGAAGAATATGTTGACGTAAAATCTTATCTCGCAAAGATTTAGCCGCCTTAGCTCAACGGTAGAGCACAGCTTTCGTAAAGCTGGGGTTCAGGGTTCGAATCCCTGAGGCGGCTCTCGGCAATTCGTATGTATCATTCGATCGCCGGCATCACTGGCATGGTAAAATCCGATGCGAATGTCAGACTATTCTTGCCTACACTCACTTCGCCGCAGAGCAAGAGCATCGCCAGTGGATCATTCTCGTCAGAAACAATGTCGAGTAAGGGACGTTTCCAGTAGTAATTATCGGTGACGAGGATGCGAACGCTGTCGCCGAGCTTCCAGCGGATAAGACGCGGGAACGCATAGTTCCATTCCGGTTGATAACTATGCGGTACGATATTGCTCGGTCCGTGGCGAACGCCGTTGACTTCGATGGCCACCGACAGCGAGGGACCACGGCTGAACAAATAGGCTACCTGGCGATCAAAGCTGCCGTGTTTCAGAACGACGTGATATTCGCCCGTCTGGGTGACGCGCTCTGTCCAGCGCAGCAAATCGCGAGCAGCCGTACGGAAACGGCCATTGGCATGGACAGCAAGATAACTGCGGCAGAGCATTTGCAATTCCTTCACGTCGCCCGGATGAGCCTGGTAAGAATCACGCACGGCCCGGAAGTCGTGCTTGTCCCAATCGGCGTCGATGGTTCGGAGCGCCGCGTTGGCTTCTGCAACGAAGGCGCCATCGGGATGAAGCTCAAGGTAATGCTGATAGCGTTTGCGTCGCGTTGGGAAATTCAGTGGGTGAGCGGCGGAATAGGCACGGACGGACTCCATGTCACGCTCATCCAGGCGCAGCAGGTAAGCGGCGCGAAGACGCTGCACTTCGGACTCGAGGACTGTGCCAGCAAAATCGCGGAGAAAACGATCGGCTCGCTCGATCTGGGCCGATAAATCTTCCTTGTCGCCGAGCCGTTGCAGGTCGCGGAACGCACTTGCGGCGCGGTGTTCTCGTTCGGCGTGCTCTTGAGCATAAGCACGTGCAGCACGCTGTTTTCCCCAGCCATCGTAGGTCCACACCGAGAACAAAACACAAGCGGCGACAACGGCCGCACTGAGGGCCAGAGATGGGATTCGCATCATGGTAGTCTTTCGTGGTACAAGGGTGTATTGGCCCGTGCCTCTATTGTAATTCGCCCGGAGGAAAGCGATATTATCATCCTATCGCCGCGCCGGCGAGACTCGGAGCGTTAACGCAACTCCGCTCGCTGAATCCTTCATCGTTCAAGGAGGAATACCGATGATTCGAGGTTCGTTGGCTGTGTGGGGGATCGTTGGGATCGTGGTCCTCTGCGGTCTGCTCATCGGGGCGAACCGTCTAAACGATAGGCGGGAAAGGGACAGTGCTGAGTCTGGCAAGGAGAAAACGATCCGGCTAGACGCCGACATCGTCTTCGGGAAGGGGGGGAGTATGGATCTGAAGCTCGATATGGCCCGTCCCGAAGGGATGGGACCGTTCCCTGCGATTATTTGCCTTCACGCGGGTGGCTGGATTGGCGGCGATCGGAAACAGATGAAAGGGACCATCGAGGTATTGGCCCGCCGCGGTTACGTGGCCGTCAGTCCTGATTATCGCCTGGCGCCGCAAGATCGTTTTCCAGCCCAGATCGAGGATTGCAAGGCGGCCGTCCGCTGGCTGCGGGCCAATGCCGAGAAGTACGGCATCAATCCCCAGCGGATTGGCGTATTCGGTTTCTCCGCCGGGGCGCATTTGGCCTGTCTGCTCGGCGTCACCGGCAAGGAAGACGGTCTGGAAGGCGCCAGCGGCAACGCCGAGCAATCCAGTGCAGTACAGGCCGTTGTCAGTTTCTTCGGTCCGACCGATTTCACACAGCCGGTCTGGAGCAAGGAAGTGCGCCAGCGCCATCTGACGCCGTTTTTGGGTGGCACAGCTGAAGAGAAAGCCGACGTTTACCGCCGCGCTTCGCCCATGACCTACGTTAGCAAAAGCAAAAGCGCGCCGCCGTTTTTGTTTGTGCATGGTTCGGCAGACGACATTGTACCGATCCAGCAATCCGAACAGATGGTCGAGAAACTTCGGCAGGCGGGTATATCCGCCCGCTTGATCACCGTGCCGGGTGAAGGCCACGGTTGGGGCTGGAGCCATGAACATCGCCTCACCAGCCTCGCGCACATGATGAACTTCTTCGATACGGAGCTGAAAAAATGATTCTCGAAATTCCAAATCCGAAATCTTCTGCGCGCCAGAAGCGTAAGCGGCAGATTTCGACCTCACGAGCCGGAAGCGTAAGCGATAGGTTCCGCTCTTGGAGCAGCGGGCTGATTGTCTTGCTTTTGTGCGGCTATCTCCTTTTCTGCCACGGCTGCCACGGCGAAGACATAGATGACGAGTTGTCTGCTCCGCCGCCCTCTGCGCAGAATAGTGAACGACCGGTATCAGCCGGCTGGTGAAAACTATGCCAGCCGGCTGACGCCAGCCCCTCTCGCCGTTCACCGCGGCACTTCCATCGGCAGTGCTTTGGCGAAGAGATTGAAAGCAACCTCGCCGGTCTTACCGTTTTTGAACGACATGCGCGCGAGTTGTTCTTGGGTACGTTGCAAGGCAGGATCATTGGGACTGTCGAATTCGCCGACCGTGACGACACTATTGTAGCGCGTGTGCAGGACGTAGCTCTTGAAGCCGAGCTTCTTGAACATGTCGCACACTTCTTGGGCCATCCGCGCCGCATTGTCGAGGCGCTGGCCGGCATGGTCGCCCAGTCCCAGCTTCTCCAGAAAACCATTCGACGAGGAAGTCGTTTGGATTGCGTAAGCCCCGCGGAATTCCTGGACGGCCAGGGTCCACGGTTTGGGACATTTGTAGAGGCTGCGCGGCTCATCGGCATTGAGTTTTTTCCATAACGGATCGACCTTGGCCATCGGCTTCCGTTGCTGGGGAACGGTGGGATTGGGGACCACCATCGCCGTGTGGAAGGGATTGACCGGATAGCGTTTCAGCTCGAATTTCTTGTCTTTGCCTGGCTCATAGACATCGTAGGTATCGAAAGCGGGCTTACCCGATTTAAGCTTGATGTCGGGTAAGTCCCATTTGCGAACTTTCTTGAGTTGAGCACTGGCCGCGTCCATATCGCGGAAGCCGCCGAGGAGCACGGCGAATTGCTCTTCTTGCGGATGAGCCAGCACACGGCGCCGTGGAACGCCCGGATAGGCCTTTTGCCACTGATCGAGTTCTTCTTGCAGCTTTTTGCGTTCAGCGTTGCCGCGGTTGTAGACGTAGGCTGGATAATGCTTCTGGCGCAAATAGGTGCAAAGTTGATAAGCCAACTCCGCAGCCGATTCACCCTGGTAGCTGGCGACGCAAATCATCCACGGGCCGGCCTCCGGAGTGACGGCATAGGCCGCGTTGATGTCCTCGCGGCTGGACTGGATGAGGCCGTTCAGCCCGTTGGACTCCTGGGCCAAGGTGACAACGGGACAAGAGGACAAGGTGAGCAGTAAAGCAAGGAATTGTACGGTCCCAACGTGGAATAATATCCGTTTCATTCCCTCTCTCCTTTCCCTTCTCTTTTCCGTCTTGTCATCCTGTCACGGACGGGGCGTCTCATAACAAATCGAGGCAATTCAGTCCAGAGGCCAATTTGAGCCGAGAGCCGCGCGCTGAGCGCGGGTGATGGCGTCGATGCCGCGCTTGCCCAGATCGAGCAGACTATCGAGTTGCTTGCGATTGAAAGTTGCTTCCTCGCCGCCGGCCTGCACTTCGATGAAATCGCCGCCGCCGGTCATGACGAGATTCAGATCGACATCGGCGTCTTTGTCCTCACTATAATCGAGGTCGAGCAGCACCCGGCCATCGAGCAAACCGACACTGACGGCCGCCACACTCCCGCGAACAATGGCCGAAATGGGAGGAAGAGGCGAGCTGGAAGCGGAAGTGACGGACAGACCATCGCTTCCGCTTCCAGCTCGCCTCTTCCTACGCTCAGCATTAAGGGCATCGATCAGAGCAACATAGGCGCCGTTGATGGCGGCTGTGCGCGTGCCGCCATCGGCTTCGAGAACGTCGCAGTCGATCCAAAGGGTGCGTTCGCCAAGCATTTCCAGGTTGACGACGGCCCGCAAGGCCCGGCCGATGAGACGCTGAATCTCGACGCTGCGTCCATCGATCTTTCCGCCACGGTCGCGTGGTTTGCGTGTTTGCGTACTGCCGGGCAGCATGGCGTACTCGGCGGTCAGCCAACCCTTGCCCTTTCCGACCAGGAACGGCGGAACCGCCGGCTCGACGCAGCAGGTACACAGAACCGTGGTGCGTCCCATGCCCACCAGTACGCTGCCTGGCGCCTGGCGTGTGTAGCGACGCTTGAAGCGGAGGGGCCGCAGCTCATCGGGTTGTCGGCCATCGTTACGCATGGTTGGTTCCAAGCATAAGCCATTTGAGCAGCGCCTTCTGGGCATGCAGGCGGTTGCCGGCCTGTTCAAAGACGATGCTGCGCGGGCCATCGAGAACGTCGCTGGTGATCTCCTCGCCCCGATGGGCTGGCAAACAGTGCATTACGCGCACCTGCGGCGGCGCCTGGGCCAGGAGTTGGGCGTTGACCTGGAAGCTGGCAAATTTGGCGCGGCGCAACTCGCTCTCGGCCTCTTGCCCCATGCTCGTCCATACATCGGTATAAATGATGTCGGCTTGGCCGACCGCGTGAGAAGGTACACCGTTCTGGATCAATTCGCCCTTGCTGCAAACGCGGCGGAAGGTCTGCTCGAAAGCGGCATCGAAGCGATACCCTTCTGGGGCAGCGAGGACGAAGCGCGCGCCGAGCTTGCCACACCCCAGGGCCAGCGAGCGAGCCACGTTGTTACCATCGCCGACGAACACGAGCGTTTTGCCGCGGATGCCGTCCTCGAAATGCTCCTGAATCGTCAGCAAATCACCGAGTACCTGGCAGGGATGGCACAGATCCGACAGGCCATTGATGACTGGTACGGTGGCATAACTGGCGAACTCTTCAATAGTGGCATGTCTGTAAGTGCGCAGGACCACGGCATCGACGTAATGGTTAAGAGTACGGGCGAAGTCGGCAACGCTTTCGCGCTGGCCGATGGGGCCGTCGCTGGCACTGAGGAAAATGCTAGCACCGCCGAGATGGGCCATGGCTGCCTCGAAGGAAGCGCGTGTCCGCAGCGACGGTTTTTCAAAGATCATGCCGAGAACGCGCCCCGCCAACAGCGGTGGACGAATGCCGCGTTGAGCATCTGCTTTCAACCGCGCCGCCTCCTCAAGCAAGTAAGTCAGCTCTTCCGTCGTCAAATCAATCAAACTCAAAAAGTGTCGCATGGCAAATTCTCACCGGGCAGGACAAATGAACCGTCAAGGCGCCAAGGACGCTAAGAAGAAAAAATAAAGACAAGACATGAATATTATATATTTTCATTCTCTTTTGTCTTTTTCTTGGCCCCCTTGGCACCTTGACGGTTAGTGTGTTTGATTCAGGCTCAATAACACTTCTTCCAGAATATCGCAACCTTCGTCGCGCTCGGCGTCGGTCAAGGTGAGTGCGGGCAGCAAGCGCAGGACGGTAGTATGCGTACAGTTGATGAGTAGGCGGCGTTCCAGACACGCCTTAACTACCGGTGTTCCGTCCACGGTCAATTCAATGCCAATCATCACCCCCTTGACACGCACCTCTTGAATGAGCGGACAGCGTTGCCGCAACGCCTCGAAACGCTGCTGGAAATAGGCGCCCAACTCCTCGGCACGCTGGAGCAAGCCGTTAGACTCGATGGTTTCGATCGTAGCCAAGGCGGCGGCACAGGCGAGCGGATTGCCCCCGAAGGTGGCGGCATGGGTGCCGGGCCGCAGTTTCTCTGCGGCTTCTGGCCGCGCTACCAGCGCACCCGCAGCGACGCCGCCGGCCAACGCCTTGGCCAACGTCATGACATCCGGTTGTACATCCCAATGCTGATGCGCGAACCAGCGCCCCGTCCGGCCCATGCCGGCCTGCACTTCATCGAAAATCAATAAGAGATTGTGACGATCGCATAATTCTCTCAATCCCTGCAAATAGCCGGACGGCGGCAGATGGATGCCACCCTCGCCCTGAATAGGCTCCACCAGAATGGCGCAGGTTTCATTATCGATAAGGTGAGCCGCCGCTTCGAGATCGCCATAGGGAGCGAAGTTGAAGCCAGCCAATAACGGCTCAAGCCCCTGATGGTACTTCGGCTGGCCCGTAGCGCTCAGCGCTCCCAGCGTTCGGCCATGAAAGCTGTTGAGCATACTGAGGATCTTGTAGCGGCCAGGCTTACCGTGCAGGCGCGCGATCTTGATGGCTGCCTCGTTGGCCTCGGCACCGCTGTTACAGAAAAAGCATTGCCCGCCCCAGCCGGTGCGCCGGCTCAGCGCTTCGGCCAAGCGTCCTTGCGGCTCGGTGTACCAAGTATTGGGCACATGAATGAGTTGAGCGACCTGTTCCTGCACCGCTTTGACGACGCGCGGCGGGCAATGGCCCAGCAAATCACAGCCCCAACCAGGAAAAAAATCGAGATAGCGATTGCCTTCATCATCCCACACGAAGGAACCTTCGCCACGCACCAGACACACAGAGTAGCGCGTGTAATTGGCGATGACGTAACGCTGAAATTGTTCGAGAGTGGCTTGTTTCATTTTCGGTTTTCGGTTTTCGGTTTTCGGTTTTTGGATGCTCCGTTTTCCGAAAACCAGGTTAATTAAGAGTGATCTCCGTCCCAACGCCGCGATCGGTATAGATCTCCAACAACAACGAATGGCGCAACCGGCCATCGATCATGTGTGTTTTACGCACGCCGGCCCGCAGGCTGTCCAAACACGCCTCCACTTTGGGAATCATGCCTTCGTCGATGACGCCGCGCTCGATCAGTTCTCGACAGCGTGTCGCATTGAGGCTGGGCACGAGCGATTCCGGTTGACTGCGATCGAGCAAAATGCCCGGCATATCGGTGAGAAAAACCAGTTTCTCAGCATGGAGATGAGCAGCAATAGCGGCGGCAGCGGTATCAGCATTGACGTTGAGCCAACCATCCGGCCGATCTGTCGCTGTATCCAAAGCGACCGAGGGAATGACCGGCACCACACCGCCCGCACAGAACGATTCGATCAGCGAGCCATCGACGCGGACGACTCGGCCGACGAAACCCAGGTCGATCGGTTTATGGTCCGGCCCCGGCAGACGCAAGCGTTCGCCGAACAGACTTTGCAGCGAGCCAGAGTGCAAACCAACGGCTCGGCCGCCCAGCCGGCGAATGGCGCGAACGATGCCCTCGTTGATCTCGTACAGCAACACCTTGACGACAATATCAAGCGTGGCAGCGTCCGTGTAGCGGCGCCCCTGGATTTTGAGCGGTTGCAGGCCGGCCCGCGCCATGGCGCGATCGATCGGTTTGCCGCCTCCATGAACGAGAATGGGGCGCAGACCGACCGTTTCCATGAAGATGACATCTTGCAGTGTCGCTTCCAGCGCGCCGGCATCTTCCAGGGCGCTTCCGCCCAGCTTGATGACCGTGAGCTTATCACGGAACAGGCGAATATAGCTGCGGGCTTCGATGAGGGCTTCCGCTTTGCGGATGGCGTCGTCCATAGGGTGCTCAACCTGTCCCCTGAGCAAAATAGGGGTAAATGCACGAACAAGGAGGAAAAGAACATTCTAAACGCCTGTAGCGGAGTGTCAATGGGAGCGAACGGCGAACCGGCCACATAAGCTGCCGGGTAGCGACGATTCGAGACCGAAAACAAAAGAAGATGATTGCCTTGAATAGGCCGGGCAGCTATATTCGTCTGCATCCAGGGAGGAAGTTCCCTCGCTGACCGGGGGCGGATTGAAACTAACACTAACGTATGGGGAGGTTCGACGATGAAGATGGTTGTCAAGGCGGCCCTGAGTTTGGCCGTGGTCCTGGGCTTCCTCGCTCTGGCTCAGGCCGAAGACAAAAAAGAAGTGACCCTTAAGGGTACGATGGTGTGCGGCAAATGCACCCTGAAGATCTGCCCGAAATGCACGAATGTCCTTCAGGTCGAGGAAGGCGGCAAAACCGTCAACTATTTCATCGAGGACAAGGGCGCCAAGGCGCCTTATCACAAGGCCGTCTGCCCCAAAGGCGCGAAGCAGAAGGCAGAAATCACCGGCACCGTCACCACCAAGGATGGCAAGAAGTGGATCAAACCTAGCGAAGGTGGTGTCAAAGTCGAAAGCGAATGATCCAGCTAAAAGTAGGGTTTCCTCGCAACGCCACCCATTCGGGTGGCGTTGTCGTTTTCTGTGCCACATCTCCTTGTTGCCAAACTCTCTGCTTGATAAACGTACCAGGAAGGTTCCGCGATGCATTCGCATGGCGAGAATTTCCGCAGGACGCTATCTTACAGGCAAAGGAGGAGTTATCGTGAAGATCATTCTCGCCAATCCGCGCGGCTTCTGTGCTGGGGTGAACATGGCCATCGAGAGCCTGGAGCGCGCCCTGGAGGTCTACGGCGCCCCGCTGTATGTCTACCATGAGATCGTCCACAATCGCCCGGTGGTCGAGCGCTTTCGCAAACGCGGTGTCCTCTTCGTAGATCACATCGAAGAAGTGCCCGAGGGCGCGACGGTGCTGTATAGCGCTCACGGCGTCGCCCCGGCCATCCGCGCCGCCGCCGCCCAGCGCCGCCTCCGCGCTATCGATGCCACTTGCCCGCTCGTCACCAAGGTCCATCTCGAAGCTGTCCGCTTCGCCAAGGAAAATTACACGATCCTGCTCATCGGTCACGAAGGACACGACGAGGTCCTCGGCACCACGGGCGAGGCGCCGGAACATATCCGCTTGGTGCAAAGCGTTGAAGAAGTCGAGGCGCTCGATTTACCCGCCGATGCCAAGGTCGCTTATCTGACGCAGACGACCCTGAGCGTTGATGACGCCGAGATCATCATTGCCGCGCTCAAACGCCGTTTCCCGCACATCGTCGGTCCCTCGCGCGACGACATCTGCTACGCCACGCAGAATCGTCAGGAGGCGGTCAAAGAACTGGTGCCCGAATCCGACATCGTTCTCGTTTTGGGCAGTCAGAACAGCTCGAACAGCAATCGTTTGGCCGAGTTGGCTCGCACGCACGGCAAGCCGGCCTATCTGATCGACAGCATCCGCGATCTGCCGTCCGATTGTTTCCGGGGCGATGAAACGGTGCTCATCACCGCCGGCGCCAGCGCTCCGGAAGAGATGGTGCAAGAATGCGTGGCTGCCCTGCGCGAACGCTTCGGCGCCCACGTCGAGAGCCGTACCATCCGCGAGGAACACGTCAGTTTCCCGCTGCCGCGCGAGCTGCGCGTGCTGACTCCAAGCAACAGCTGATGCGTGGTTGCCAACCTGATCTGCTTAGGACTGACGGTCTTTTCCCTCTTCCTGGTGGGGGAGGGAAAAAGATCACCAGTCCTTGGCGATGCTGTGCAGAAGCGTCGCCAACCGAAGTAGACTATGGCCGCGGACCTGTTGGGCCGAGAGAGGGAGGGTAAACTTTGGGTGCCTGCGGAAGCGGGGAAAGCGCTTGCAATACCTGTCCGGCATTCGGTATGTTCTCGTCTGGCGGCTCTTTGTAGTAGACGTAGGGTACGACCGATAGACCGACGAAAAGCGGAGGGTCTCTATCGGGATCGTAATGAGGCAGCTCGATACGAACCGGCAAACGTTGGACGATCTTGACAAAATTGCCGGTAGCGTTCTGCGGCGGCAACAGAGATAGCGTTTGTCCTGTGCCCATCGTGAAGCCGGTGATGCGTCCCTCGTATTCGTGGCGGCTACCGTACATATCGACCTCGCAACGCACGCGCTGGCCGATGCGCAGGTCGGCCAGCTGTGTTTCCTTGAAATTGGCGTCGATCCAGATTTCCGTGAGCGAGCGCACGGCCATCAGGTTTTGTCCCACCTGGACATAGTTGCCGGGATTGACGTTGCGGCGTGTTACCACGCCATCGATTTCGCTGACGATATCGCAGTAGCGCAGGTTGAGCTGAGCCTGGGCCAAATCGTTTTTGGCCTGGAGCAGCTTGGCTTCGGCCTGTTGGATGGCAGGAGCTTTCGGGATGAGCTTTGCTACGATGGCATCCAGATCGTGGTGCGGGTCTTGCTTGTAGAATTCCTCAAAGGCTTTCCGAGGCGTCGAGTTCCAGGAAGTTGGGAAGTAGCCGAACTGGGCCGCACTTTGCATGAGTGTTGCCAGACTGCTTTGGACCGTGGAAAAAGTCTGGTCCAGATCGGGCGGCACGTCCGTTAGCTCTTTCCCTTTTCCCGGTTGGGGAGGAAGGCCCAGACCAGCCCGCAAGGCATAGATCTCCTGAAGAGCTTGCTCTACGGCCGCTTTATCGACCTCGACCGTTTGCCGTCGTTGGTCAAGCTCTTCCTTGCTGATGCCTCCGCTCGAGCGCAGCTGTTCCCCACGTTGGAGGTTTTTCTTGGCCAGCTCCAAGGTAGCCTCTTTGCTCCGAAGTGTGGCCACAGCCGCATGGAGGTTGGCAATCTGTGTCTTGACATCTTCCATGGCGTGTTCGAGCTTGTAACGATTGGCATGTGCCTGAGCTATTTGACTACGAACCTGAGCTTTGGCGGCTATCAAGTCTGCCTGGGCCGTTTCCACGGCCGCTTCGCGGATCGCCAATTGAACTTGATAGGGTTCCTTGTCGAGCTGGACCAGTATGTCGCCTTTTTTCACGCGGTAGTTGTCATCCACCAGCACCTTGACCACTTGACCGGCAACTCGCGGAGCCACAAACGTCACATGGCCGTTGACGTAGGCGTCATCAGTGGAAACGGTGTTCAGGGCGGTTTTCAGCCACGGCACCAAAAAGTACGCTCCGACCGCTAAGACGATAACCGCGCCTGCCAGCAGCAGACCTCTTTTCCACCACTGGTGGTGCACGGGCGGCTTCGTTCTCTCCCTCTCCGGCTCTGTCGGGGAAGGCGGCGGGCTGGAAGCAGTGGGCCGTGTCTCGTTTGCCTTCTTGGGAAGGGGATGATCCGTGCTTTCCATGTTGCTGTTTCTTTCTGGGGATGAGGACCAGCAAAGAGCGGCGGAGAAATATCCGCCATCAACATAACGGCTGTACTCTATTCTACATCTCCCTGTTCTCAACAGGACGGGAAACAGCAACGGACGCTATTCGGGAAGACAAGGCGATCTTACTCCAACGTAGCGATCCCCTTGTGTTGCAACCCTGCGCCAACGGAGGATGGGTGTTCCAGCGGCCGCGACTGTGTAGAATAGGCGATTATGATAACCCTCCGCATCGCTAATGGTCGAGTCATCGACCCTTCGCAGAACATCGATCAGATCACTGACCTGTGGGTGCGCGGCGAACACATTCTCGGCGTGGGGCCGCATCCCTCGACGCAGGCCGACCGTACTCTCGATGCCACAGGCAAAATTGTCTGTCCGGGCCTCATTGACATGCATGTCCATCTGCGTGAGCCGGGCCGCGAAGAGGATGAGACCATCAGCACCGGCACGGCAGCGGCGCTGGCCGGCGGTGTCACTTCGGTGGCCTGTATGCCCAATACCGAGCCAGCCCTGGATAGCCAGGCGGCAGCCGAATTCGTCTACTTGCAGGCCAAACGCGCCGGCAACGCCAACGTCTTCCCCGTCGGCGCCATCACCAAGGGTCGGCATGGTAAGGAGTTGGCCGAGATCGGCGGACTCGTCGATGGCGGTGCTGTTGCCTTTACCGATGATGGCTCTCCCGTCGTCAGCGCCGAGATTATGCGCCGCGCCATGGAATATTGCAAGATGTTCGATAAGGCCGTCCTCAGTCATTCCGAGGACCTCGACCTGACGCGCGGCGGCATCATGAACGAAGGGTTCGAGAGCATGCGCCTGGGACTGCGCGGCATCCCGGCCGCCGCCGAGGAAGTCATGGTCTATCGGGAAATCGCTCTGGCCGAGCTGACGGGGGCGCGGGTGCATATCCTGCACGTTTCCACGGCGGGCAGCGTGGAACTGATTCGCCGCGGCAAGCAGCGCGGCGTCCGCGTCACCGGCGAAGCCTGTCCGCATCATTTCACGCTGACCGATAAGTGCTTGCGCACGTTCGACAGCAATTACAAAATGGCCCCACCGTTACGCACCGAGGACGATGTGCAAGCGATCCTGGCTGGCCTGCGCGACGGCACGCTCGAAGTCATCGCCACCGATCATGCTCCCCATGCGCCGGAAAAAAAGATGCGTGAGCTAGATCAAGCGCCCAACGGCATCATCGGCCTGGAAACGCTGCTACCCATCTGCATCAAATCGCTGATCGAGCCGGGGCATTTGACCTGGCCGCAGCTCATCGAGAAACTGACCATCAACCCGGCCCGCGTCCTCGGCATCGATCGCGGCACGCTCAAGCCAGGCGCCAGCGCGGATGTGACGATCCTCGATCCGGCCGCAGAATGGACCATCGATCCCCATCAGTTCCGTTCCAAGAGCCGCAATTGTCCATTCGCCGGCTGGCAGGTGCGCGGCTGGGCTGATACCGTACTGGTCGGTGGCGCGATCAAGTTCCAACGGAAGGGCTAATGCTTCCCTACTTTTTTGGATCACTTTTCAGATCAAAATTCACCTCATTTTTGCCCGGCGCGATGGTGGCGGTAAGCTCTGTCTTGTTCATGTCACAGTAGCGAGGCGGCAGGATCTCTTGGAGGATGTCAACCACCGGACTGTCAGGCATGTCAGGGTATTCCTTTCTCTGGCCGACCACTTTGGACGAATGGATAACCACCTTCATCTGGGTAGGCGAGGCCACCGTCTGGTAGCGGCCATCTTTTCCGATGAGGGCGGACGATGTCTGACCGTCGCCTTTGATCGGGAAGAAGGCAATGGTCCCATTGTCCAACGGCTTGCCATCCAAGGTCACTGTGCCGGACACGGTCGTCTTGCCACTACAGCCTACGGCCGCCAGCCCAAGGACTGTCCCCAATACAAGCAAGGAATAACGCATCAGGTCCCTCCGTAATTCGGGAAGTCTTGCTCTCTACCAGTTCATAGCGCCCGCAAAGGCATCCCTTGCAGGCACTGCGAGTTGGTTTTGAAACCACGTTTAGTAATCGCCGGTAACAACATCGCCTGCGTTCATTGTGCTGAGTTGTTGCCAGGTCAGCAGGGCGATGGCGTTGGGGATAAAATGGACCGAACCATCACAGAAAAGCGTGTTGACGCCCTGGGTATGGCGGCTGCGCGCGCTGGTCTGTTGTCCGGTCACCCCGTTGGACGGAGCGCAGGGCAAGGTGGGATCGGTAGTCCTGCAGGCGTTGATGTAATCGATCCCTGTATTAGGGGTGTTGATGGCCATGAACCACGACGGGCTTTCATCGTTGAACACGTCGCCGCGCGTGTCATAGTCGGTGTCCGCCTTGGGGAAGATTGTCTCGGACATCAACAGTGTGTTGGAGGTGCCGTCGGTGATGTCCGTAAACTTCGTGTGGTAGGGAATGTAGTCGCCGAAGCCGCCCGAATGCGTCCAGCCGAAGGGCGCGTTGCGCACGCCGGGCGTGAACAGGAGCTGAGGACCGTAGTTGACAACGTAGTTGGCGCGGGCCCGCCAATAGGCATCGCCCTGCCAGATAGCGTTGGGCCGGTCACTGGGGCAATAGTAGACCTTCACCGGATAAGCGATCAAACCGGTAGTGCTGTTGCGAATGGCGTTGGGGGCCTGATAAAAACCGATCGTGTAATTGTAGTGACTGGACAGTCCGGTTTGCTCCAGGTAAGGCCACATATACGGATAGAACGTCTGCCGTGCGGGCGTGCCGCTAATCGCCGCAGTTTCGCTTCCAGGTGGATACTTTCGGCTATCGCCGTAAGGGAAGTAGTTATTGACATCGTGATAGTTGTGAAAAGCCAGTCCCCACTGTTTGAGGTTATTCTGGCAGCTCATGCGGGCGGCGGCCTCGCGAACCTTTTGTACAGCCGGCAAGAGCAGGCCGATCAAAATGGCGATGATGGCAATCACCACCAAGAGTTCAATAAGGGTGAACGCCCGCGCGCCCTTTCTATACACACCAACACAGTTATTTTGAGGATAACCAAACAAAAGATATCTCCAATAAAAAGATTGTTTTGCGGAGTGTTCTTGTTGAGGCAGGTACATACAGTCATCCATTAGATTAGGAACAGGCTTCTGATCCCTCAAGAAGAATTTGAGTATTGTTTTGAAGGATTCCGGTATAATTCAGTCCAGGACGGCGATTGTTAGCGATCGTTTCGAAAGGCTGTCCGCCTGTAGGTTTCGCGTACCACCATGGCAACTGCTCCGCTCGCTCCCTGGAAAGCTCGGCCTCACGTGGCGCTGCTAGTGGAAACCTCCCTGGCGTCGGGGCGCGACATCTTGCGCGGCATCGCTCGCTATGTCCGTGAACAGGGGCCGTGGTCGATCTATCATGAGCCGCGCAGTCTCGAACAGAAGGTGCCGCGCTGGTTCAAGCATTGGGCCGGCGACGGCATCATTGCACGCATTCAAAATCCGGCCATCGCTGAAGCCGTGGCCGTCGCCGGCATCCCCACGGTAGATGTGCTGGGGGTCGTCGAAGGCACCGGTTTCCCGCTAGTGCATGTCGATGATGCAGCCATTGGCCGACTTGGCGCCGAGCATCTGCACGAGCGCGGTTTTCGCCATTTGGGCTTCTTCGGCATCCAGGACGAGAACTGGTCGACACGGCGCCGCGAGGCATTTCTCCGTCAAGCCGCGGACTGGCAGTGTCGCACCGCCTTGTTGGAGGTGCATCGGCGGACAGCCGCCAGTGGTTCGTGGGAGCACTTCGAGGACGAGTTGGCGGATTGGATTGCCCATTTACCCAAGCCAGCCGGGGTGATGATCGCTTCCGATCAGCTGGGACCTTATCTGCTCGAAGCCTGCCGTCGTGCCGGCGCCCATGTTCCCGAAGAGGTCGGTGTCGTGGGCGTGGATAACGATGAGCCGTTGTGTTTGGTTTCCAATCCGCCCTTATCGAGCATTTATCCCAATCACGTCCGCGTCGGCTACGAAGCAGCCCGTCTGCTCCATCAACTCATGGACGGCCAAGCGCCGCCGTGCCGGCCTTTGTTATTGCCGCCTGGCAATATTGTGACGCGCCTCTCGACCAACATCTTGGCAGTCGCGGACCGCCTGGTTGCTTCCGCTGTCCGCTTCATCCGTGAACATGCTTGCGACGGCATCACCGTCGCCGATGTCGTCGAATCGGTCGCCGTTTGCCGTTCGCTTCTGCAAAGACGTTTTCACGCGGCCCTGGAGCGCACCGTTCACGACGAGATCATTCGCGTACGCCTGGAGCGGGCCAAGGAGTTGCTGAGTGAAACGGACCTTCCCCTCGCGCAAATCGCTGTGAAGGCTGGTTTTCGTCATCAGGAATACATGGGAGCGGTGTTCAAGGCGCGTCTGGGCGTCACGCCAGGTCGTTTTCGCCGTGCCGCCGAGAACGCCGCGGTTTAAACCGGGTTCGTGGCAAATGATATTGTATGGAATAGAAAAAGAGTACGTTTCGCCGCAAGTTGCGGATGAGTGTAGGGGGTTTCCGCACTCGCCTACGGTTCGCGATTAAACGCGTGATCGTGGTTGTGATAAACGCCGAAATCGTTGAACCAGTAGCGTTTGGCCAAGCGATACAGCCAGTTTTTCTCCGGAATTTCCTGCCCTGGATTGTACTGCGATGTGCGCGGCTGCATCACCTCCAATTCGGCCAAGGCTGTGCCGCGCACGGTGGCATCTTGGGCGCCATGTTTTTCGACCAATTGCTTGAGCAAGTCGGGACGTTCCAATACGATGCAGCCCCGCGTCGTCGCCTGGGCCAAGGCACGGAAATCACGCAGAAATTCCGACTGCACAAACTTATCGCGCAGCGAACGCGAATCCGCTTGGCTGGCATGGATCGATTCTTTCGTAAATTGCACGATGGGACACGGCTCGATGCCGCCCCAGGGATTGATGTGATGGCTGATACCGGTCGCCGCCGGACACAAGGCACGGCCCTCGCCGTCGTAATAGGCATCGATGATAAGGATCGGCTTCTTCGCCCGCATTTCAACGACGAAACGACGGGCACGCAGCTGTTGTTCCGGCGTCAGACACAACTGCGGGTTGGCATCCGGCCCCATCGGACGATACACGTGATACCAGGCATACATCACCCCCATGTCAATAAGGCGGTCGAGCCAATTTTCCGTTAACAGATCGTCAATGTTCGTTTGGCACAGGCTGGTACAGACACCCGTAAAGACCTTGTGCTTGAGGCAATTTTGCAAGCCTTGCATGCTTTTGCTGAAGACACCAGGCCGACCGCGACGTTGGTCGCTGACGATCTCGTTTCCTTCGATACTAATAAGTGGCGTCACGTTGCCGAGTTGACGCATGCGCTGGGCGGTTTCGGAGCGGATAAATTGGCCATTGGTGAAAATCTGAAAATAGCAGTCGGGATGCTCGGCAAGTATGTCGAGCAAGTGCGGATGCAGGAATGGCTCGCCGCCGACGATGCCGAAAAAGACATTGCCCATCGTCTTGGCTTCGCGGATCAGTTGGTGCAGCGCCTCCGGCGCGATGATCTGTTGTTTGGCCGCCACATCGACCCAGCAGCCCTGGCAGCGCAGGTTGCAGCTGTTGATAATCGAGACGTACAAAAACGGTGGGAAAACCTCGCCACGCTTGAGACGGCGTTTGTGTTTCTCGACCGACAACATACCCTTGAAGCCCATGTTCCAGGCCAATTTCCACAAGAGGCGTTTGTCGGTTTCTAGCAACAGACGCTTGGCCATTTTCAGCAAGTACATCATTGCCCTCATCCCCAACGAACCGAAAGCGTAAGCGACGGCAAACGAGCCGGAAGCGTAAGTGACGGCAAAGCAGCCATCTCTTACGTTTCCGGCTCGTTCGCTATTGGCAAAGCGGAATGCCTCAAACGAACTTCGTTTTGCCGGGGGTGGGCACCTCCGGCTCCGGCAGGCTCATGTCCAGCGTTAGCCCTTCCGGATAAGTATTTTCCTTGGAGTTAAGCGCCATGTCCCAGGTGATGGCCTTGCCGGTATAGGCGGACATGCGGCCCATGATGGCCGTCAACGTACTTTCAGCCACTGTCTTCAACTCGTTGAGCGGCTTGCCGGAACGCACGCTGGCAATCAGATCCGTGTGTTCTTGCACATAGGGATCGGTATGCGTGTCCAACTGCTTCCGGGTGAACAGTCCTTTGCCGTTGATGTTGTAAGCGTTGACGTGGCACATGCCTTTGGTACCGACGAGGTATTCGCCGACCTCGTTGGCGCAGCCGGTAATCTGACGGCACATGCTCAGGGCATGGACACCTTTGGGATATTCGTAATCGATGGCAAAGAAATTGTAGATGGCGCCATAGCCCTTGTCGCGTGGCACACGGTAGCCCATGCCGACAGCCTTGACGGGATGCGTGCCGAAGGCCCAGTTGAGCACGTCAAGATTGTGAATGTGCTGCTCAACGATGTGGTCGCCGCACAGCCACACATAGGCGTACCAGTTGTAGATCTGGTAGGCGGCGTCGCTCATGCCTTTCTGGCGATCGCGTTTCCATAAAGTAGTCTGGTTCCAATAGGCGCGGCCGCCGACCAGGTCGCCGATGGCGCCGTCATGGATCTTTTTCAAGGTTTCCAGGTAAGCGCGTTGATGGCGGCGCTGCGTACCAGCGACGATAGCCAGGTTCTTGTTGAGCGCCTCTTCGTAGGCCTTGAGCACTTTACGAATGCCAGGTCCATCCACCCCAACGGGCTTTTCGGTAAAGATGGTCTTGCCAGCGGCAACGGCCGCTTCCAGATGAATGGGGCGGAAACCGGGCGGCGTCGCCAAGATGACATAGTTGGCTTCGCTGCTCAGGACGCCCTTGTAGGCATCCAATCCCTGATAGCAGTTGCTGTCCGAAAGCTCAACAGAATTGCCCAGCTGCTTGACTCGGTTGCTCTGGGCAAACTTGGTGAGCCGTTCCCGGCAGTGCTTGAGAGGTCCTTCGAAGACATCGCCCAGGGCGACAATCTTGACATTGGGAGCGGCGCTGAGGACATTCTCGGCAGCTCCTGTGCCGCGTCCACCACAGCCGATCAGGCCGACTTTGATGACATCGCTGCCGGCTGCATGGACGGCCGGAAGACTCAGTTGCGCGGCCACGGCGGCGCTTGCCGTTGCTGTGGCTGTTTTGAGGAAATCGCGCCGCGAGGCGCTCGGTTTGGTGTTGGCTTTGCTCATCTTCAGACTTTCTCCGGGGTAGGGAAAATCGGTCCCGCGTCTGTACCCTGTCAGATATGCGAGGACCGGAGGTTCATCGGCACAGACTAATCTTACCCGCCCACGGCCCTGGCAAGGGAGCGACTTCTTCTTGCTGGCGCTGCGAGCAGGCATGGTTTTACACCAAGGGCGTTTTACCAGGCGTGGCCACCGGCGGCACCGGCATGGGCGTGTCCCATGTTAGGCTATCGGGCATCAGCTGTTCTTTCGAGTTCAGCGCTTGCTCCCAGGTTACGCGCTTGCCGGTGTATGCCGACATGCGGCCCATAATCGCCGTCAGCGTACTCTCGGCTACATTCTTCAACTCGTTGAGCGGTTTGCCGGAACGAATGCTTTCGATCAAGTCTGTATGCTCTTGCACGTAGGGATTGGGATGTTTGCGTTTCTCTTTGTCTGTGTAGAGTCTCTTGCCATTGATCTCGAAAGCGTTGACGTGGCACATTCCCTTGGTGCCAACAAGGTATTCCCCGATTTCGTTGGCGCAGTAGCTGATTTGACGACACATGCTCAGGGCATGGATCCCTTTGGGATATTCCAGATCGACAGCAAAGAAGTTAAAGATGGGACCGAAGCCCGGATCCCGAGGCACGCGGTAGCCCATACCCACAACCGCTACCGGATGGGCGGCGAAGGCCCAATTGAGTACATCGAGATTGTGGACGTGCTGTTCGACGATGTGATCGCCGCTCAGCCAGGGATAGCCGTACCAGTTACGAATCTGATAGGCGACATCGGGCGTGCCCGGTTTGGCCAATCGCTTGGTGTTGGTATTGGTGTTCCAGTAGCAGCGGCCGCCGACCAGTTCGCCGATGGCCCCGTCACGGATACGCTGGAGGGTTTCCAGGTAGGCCCGTTGATGGCGGCGCTGCGTGCCGGCGGCGATGGCCAAGCCCTTGCTCTTGGCCTCTTCGCAGGCAGCCAACACTTTGCGGATGCCGGGACCGTCCACAGCTACTGGCTTCTCAGCGAAGATGTTCTTGCCGGCGGCGACAGCTGCTTCGATATGGATGGGCCGGAAACCGGGGGGCGTGGCCAAGATCACGTAGTTGACTTCCGGACAGCGAATTACCTTCTCATAGGCGTCCAGCCCCACGAAGCAGCGCGACTCCGGCAGATCGACCGTGTTGTCGCGGTCCTTGATTTCTTGTCGCTGGACGAATTTCGTCAGTAACTCGCAGGCATTTTTGAGAGGCTCCGCGAATGCATCGCCCAAGGCAACGATCTGAACACCTGACGCGGAAGAAAGCACGTTTTCGGCGGCTCCACGGCCGCGATTGCCGCAACCGATCAGTCCAACCTTGATCCGGTCGCTGCCAGCCGCATGTACGGCCGGAAGCCCCAGTTGCGTGGCCACGACAGCGCTGGCCGCTGCTGTTGTTTTCAGGAAGTCGCGTCGTGTGGCTTGCGAGTTCTGAGTTCTGCGTGCTGAGTTCTGAGTGATCTTGCTCATATCATGCTTCCCTAAAGAAGGTAAGGAGAACCAACCCCGGGCGGCACGGATAACACGAATTAGAAGGCGGCTACGGAAAATATTCTTCTCTATTTATCCGCAATTCTTCTATTCGTATCCTCCGTGGTTAAGGGCTAGCGGACTTTTCCCTCTCCCCCTTATGGGGGAGGGTCGGGGGTCTTTTCCCTCCCTCCTTGTGGGGGAGGGTTGGGGGTCTTTTCCCTCCCTTGTGGGGGAGGGTTGGGGTGGGGGGACACCCCTCCTGGGCTCCCTTGCCTTGACACCTCCTACCTCAGCCCTCCCCCACGAGGGGAAAGGAGGTTTGGTTCGCTAGCTCTAAGTTTACTCATCCGGACTCTGGAGGGTGATCCGGGAGCGAAAGTTTTTCAAATTGTCCTGTTCCTCGACGGCCCGCACCAGTCGGAAGCCGACAAAATCACCGTCGGTCATCCACCAGATGCTTTGCGGCCGCTGCGGGTCTTGGCGCAGCCAATCGCGCTCGGAGGCAACTCGCGCGGCGCTGCGGCAATCCTTGGCCTCATCGCCCCAGGAGCCGCCACGGACCACGTGCGGATAACGTGCGCTATTCGGCAGCAACACCGGCGAGAGCGTTACCTTGTCGCGCGCAAAAACGGCGTAGGCGTCTTTCTTGTAGCGATCGAGGCACCATTCCGAGACGTTGCCGTACATATCATACAAGCCCCACGGATTCGGCTTTTTACTGCCGACTTTATACGTCTTTTCATCGGCATTGTCTGCGAACCAGGCGTAATCACCGAGTTGCTTGGGATCATCGCCGAAGAAATAGGCCGTCTTGGTACCGGCCCGACAAGCGTACTCCCACTCAGCCTCGGTCGGCAGGCGGTATTGTTTGCCGGTCTTGAGCGATAGCCAGCGGCAATACTGCATGGCGGCGTGCCAGGTGATGCCGAGCACCGGATGGCCTTCACGGCCTTTCTTAAAGGTCTCGTCGGCGTAGGGCGGCGTCGGCCGGGTGACGGCATCGGCATCCTTGGGTTCGTCTGGCTCCTTGTCCTCTTTCTGGCCCGGTTTGGCGCGCCAGTATAGGTCGAATTCATCCCACGTCACTTCATATTTGCCCATCCAGAAGGGGCGAATGCGGACAAGATGCTGCGGCCCCTCGTCATCTTTACGGTCTTTCTCGCTGGGCGGACTGCCCATAAGGAATTCGCCGCCGGGGATGGCAATCATGTCGAATTTGACCTGCGTGCCGGGGATAGTCTCGGTGTACGATTGATGGGGACTGGCCGGTGCTTCGGCGCGGACCCGACTTGCTTCCGGCGCAGCAGGGATCTGCCACAAGGTCGAGAGTAATAAGCCAAAACTGGAGAACACGGAAAACTGTATCCCTCGCTTCATTTGTGATAAGCTCCACAAAAGTTGCTCAAAACGATCGTTAAAACCTCTAAGCCAATTGAACCACCAAGACGCCAAGAACAGAACGAGGAAAAAACAGAAAAAGAAAAACCGGGAAACTTCATAACACAGCTAATCGGATCCTTGCCTTCTTCTTACTGTTCCTTAATCTTGGTGTTCTTGATGCCTTGGCGGTTCCTTTTGACCATTCCTGTAAGGAGATAAACACCATGCGTTCGTGCTTCTTTGGCTTCCTGGCCATGGTCTTCTTGGGCAGAACGGAACCGGTCCTGACCCGCTACGAGTTCACCGAACCGCACATGGGCACACGCTTCCGGATCATTCTCTATGCTCCGGACGAAGACACGGCTCGCAAGGCAGCCACGGACGCTTTCGCTCGCATCGCATCCCTTAATGCTATCATGAGCGACTACGATAACACCAGCGAATTGATGCGCCTGTGCGCCCAGGCAGGCGGTCCTCCTGTGCCGGTCAGCGCCGAGTTGTTCTTTGTTTTATCTAAAGCCCAAGAAGTGTCTCGCCAATCCGGCGGCGCTTTCGACGTAACGGTCGGTCCCGTGGTCAAATTGTGGCGTCTGGCTCGCAAACGCCGCAAGCTGCCTGATGC
>Ga0209061_1001337_pt1 | contig 42353 bp, 38 predicted proteins | sample Coa_R1_10_FD_187157 | JGI IMG/M metagenome (GOLD analysis project Ga0209061, IMG submission 187157) | Surface soil microbial communities from Centralia Pennsylvania, which are recovering from an underground coalmine fire - Coalmine... | ecosystem: Environmental > Terrestrial > Soil >...
AGGCCGATGGGCGTCTTCTCAGACCGAACCTCGATGGACCGTATCCTCTTCGCCGTCTTCCACCATGAAAACCAAAACCAGGGCGTCAGCACCCCTCTCCTGCTGACACAAACCTTTTGACGTTACCCCTTCCGCCCGGACGCGGCCACTGCGCGCCGGAGGCGCATGATGATTTCCCTTCAATGTTTTCTTCCTCACCGCCTTACTGTTCAATTGATAGAACAGGGAGCCAGTGAGGACAGTGAGGATTAAGGGAGGAGGAAAAGATTATGCGCGCCAAAGGCGCGCCATGGTTTCCCCTCACTGTTTTATTCCTCCCTGATCTCACTGCCTCCCTGTGAAATAATAGAACAGGGAGCCAGTGAGGACAGTGAGGATTAAGGAAGGAGGAAAGAGACGTTGCGCGCCACAGGCTCGCTATAGTGTTCTCTCATCGTTTTCTTCCTCCCTGATCTCACTGGCTCCCTGTGAAATAATATAACAACGAGACAGTAGGGACAGTGAGGGATTTTCGCTTGCGGTTCTATCCTTTCCCCGCACCGCTTCGTCAAAAGCGCGCGGGGCCGCCGCCGGCGCGGCGACCCCGCTTGCGAAGGCCGCGGCGGCTCAGCTATGCCAGCGGAACTGCTGCGGTTTCCGGGCCGAGCCCTGCGAGATCTTGACGTTGACCAGCGCCGGGCCGCGGAAGTTCAGCGCCTCGTCGAGGGCGACGCGCAGATCCTTCGGATCCTCGACATAGAAGCCCCGGCCGCCGAAGGCCTCCATGACCTTATCGTAGCGGGCGCCGTAGATCAGCGCGTTCGGCTTCAGATTGTACATCGGGTTCTCCGGGATTTCCGGCATGCCGGGCCCGATGCCGCCATTGTTGAGGACGACGATCTTGGCCGGGAAGCCGTAGCGGCACAGCGTCTCCATCTCCATGCCCGAGAAGCCGATCGCCGAATCGCCGGAGACGTGGATGACCGGCCGGTCGGGATGCGCGACGCAGGCGGCGATGACCTGGCCGAGCCCGACCCCCATCGTGCCGTAGGTGCCGGCATTGAGGCAGGAGCGGGCGTTGAGGACCGGCAATTGGGTGAGGCCGATATCCATCGTGCCGGCGCCCTCGGCGCTCAGGATCGCGTTCTTCGGCATCCAGGCGGCGATGTCGCGGAAGGCCCGATAATAGCCGGCCGGGGCGCTGTCGTCCTCGATCTGCGGCCGGATCATCGCGGCGTTCTCGGCCGCCTTTTGCGCGAGCATCTGCCGCCACGGCGTGTCCTTCGGATAGAACCACTGGCGGCCTTCGAGAGCCTTGTTGAGCTGGCTCATGACCGCCTTGCCGTCGCCGACCAGCGCCACCTCGGTCGCCTTGTTGTGGCCGATCTCCTCGGGCGCGATGTCGAGCTGGATGACCCTGACGTCCTTGGCGTAGCGCGGCGGCTGGCCGAAATGCAGGATCCAGTTGAAGCGCGCGCCCATCAGGAAGACGACATCGGCCTGCTGCAGGGCGAGCGTGCGGGCGGCGGCGACCGACAGCGGGTGGGTGTCGGGCACGACGCCCTTGCCCATCGGCGAGCGCAGGAACGGCAGCTGCGTGCGCTCGATGAAGGCGCGCACCTCGTCCTCGGCGCGCGCCCAGGCCATGCCCTTGCCGACGATGACGAGCGGGCGCTGCGCCTGTTCGAGCAGGTTGAGCGCGCGCTCGACCTGCTCCTGCGGCGCGATCATGCGCGGCGGGTCCGGACATTTCTCGACCTGCACGACTTTGTCAAGCTCGCAGGTGCCGGTGATGATGTCGTCGGGAACGTCGAGATAGCTGGCGCCGGGGCGGCCGTACATCGCGTGCCGGACCGCCATCTCGACATAATAGGGGATGCGGTGGACGTGCTCGATCGCGTGCGCGAATTTGCAGAACGGCGTCGCGATCAGCACCTGGCGCTCCTCCTGGAAGGCGCCCATGCCGCCGCGCCAGGTCTCCGAGGCGCCGCCGATCAGCAGCATCGGCCAGCAATTCTGCTGCGCGTTGGCAAGACCGGCGAGGCCGTGGACGACCCCGGGGCCGGTCACGACGATGCAGGCGCCGGGCCGGCCGGTCAGATAGCCGTAGGCCTGCGCGGCGTAGGAAGCGGTCTGCTCGTTGCGCATGCCGATATAGGCGATGCCTTCCTTCTGCGCGGCGGCGGCGATCGGACCGACGGGAAACCCGACGACCCCGAACAGGTGATTGATGCCCTGCTGCTTGAGGCTCTTCGCGATCAAGGTGGCACCGTCGATTTCGCTCATGTTGCTCTCCTGTCTCTTATGGCGAAGGCCGGCGATCATGATCCGGCTCGCCGGGCGAGGGAACCCTCGCGGCGCAGATTACGCAGTTCCGCCCGGCCTGGATAGAGGACGCGGGCGGTTCTGCGCCGCCGCGCCGCCGCGGCAAAGGATCGGGCGCCCCCCGCTTTCCTCGCGGGGACGACGAGCTGCGCCGAACCGACAGGCTGTTCAATTGATAGAACAGGGAGCCAGTGAGGACAGTGAGGATTAGGGAAGGAGAAAAGGACAATGCGCGCCAGAGGCGCGCTATAGTGTTCTCTCATTGTTTTCTTCCTCCCTGATCTCACTGGCTCACTGTTCAATTGATAGAACAGGGAGCCAGTGAGGACAGTGAGGGTAGATAATGAGAAAAGAGATGTTGCGCACCGGCGGCGCGCGTGATTTCCTCTCATTGTTTTCTTCCTCCCTGATCTCACTGGCTCATTGTTAAATAATATAACAGGGAGCCAGTGAGGACAGTGAGGATTAATAAAGGAGAAGATATTATGCGCGGCGGCGCAGCACGAGGGAGCCGAAGGCGTCGAGGCTGGCCTCGAAAGCGCGGGTCACGACGGTCGCGGTCTCGTCCTCGACGATGACCGCGGGACCGGCGATGCGCGCGCCCGGGGCGAGCTCGCGCCGCTCATAGACCGCGACCTCGGCAAAGGCGCCGCTGTCGCGATCGAACACCGCCCGCCGGCGCGCCGGCGCCGGCCTGTAGGGGGCGGGCTGCGGCGGCGCCTTCGCCTCCGCCGTCGCCGCGGCCGGCGGCGGCGTCGACAACAGCAGCACCCAGCTCAGCGCCTCGACCTCGACGCCGGGGATGACGCGGCTGTAGAGGCCGCGGTAGGCCTCCTCGAAGGCGGTCCGGAACAGCCCGGCATCGCTCGCGGCATACGGGCGCACCGGCAGCGGCACGGCGATCTCGTGGCCCTGGCCGCGATAGCGCATGAAGGCCGTGCGCGTCTCGACCAGCGCCGCCGCGCCGGCGCCGCGGCGCACGACCGCTTCGGCCTCGGCGCGCATCGCCGCATAGAGCGCATTGACCGCGGCGGCGTCGAAGGCGTCGAGCCGCTGCAGGTGCGAGCGCACGATCTCATAGGCGATCGGCGCGCGCAGGAAGCCGACCGCCGAGCCGACCCCGGCATCGGCCGGCACCACCACCTGCGCGATGCCGAGCTTCTCGGCCAGGCGCGCGGCATGCAGCGGGGCGGCGCCGCCGAAGGCGATCAGCGTGCGCGCGCGCACCTCCTTGCCGCTCTCGATCGCGTGCACGCGGGCGGCGTTGGCCATGTTCTCGTCGACGATCTCGCTGATGCCGAGCGCCGCCAGTTCGAGCGCCAGCCCGAGCGGCTCGGCCACCGCGCCGGCGATCGCCGCCGCCGCGGCGGCGGGATCGAGCGCCATGCGGCCGCCGGAAAAGCGGGCCGGGTCGATGCGGCCGAGCACGAGATCGGCGTCGGTCACGGTCGGCCGGGTGCCGCCGCGGCCGTAGCAGGCCGGGCCGGGCTCGGCGCCGGCGCTGTCGGGGCCGACGGTGATGCGCTTGAGCCGGTCGAGCCGCGCGATCGAGCCGCCGCCGGCGCCGATCTCGACCATCTCGATGACCGGGATCCGCAGCGGCAGCCCGCTGCCCTTCTGGAAGCGGTAGACGCGCGCGACCTCGAAGGTGCGGCTGGTCTGCGGGCGGCCGTCGTCGATCAGGCAGATCTTTGCGGTGGTGCCGCCCATGTCGTAGGACAAGACCCGCTCGAGCCGGCATTGCCGCGCGATATGGCCGGCGAAGATGGCGCCGCCGGCCGGCCCCGATTCGACGAGCCGCACCGGAAAGCGGATCGCCGTCTCGACCGTCGTCAGCCCGCCGCCCGAGGTCATCAGCAACAGCGGGCAGCGCACCCCCTCGGCGGCGAGCAGGCGCTCGAGATCGGCGAGGTAGCGGCCGACCAGCGGCTGCACATAGGCGTTGGCGCAGGCGGTCGAGAAGCGCTCGTATTCGCGCATCTCGGGCGAGACCTCGCAGGACAATGTGATCGCGACCTGCGGCAGGCGGGCGGCGAGGATGTCGCGGGCGCGCCGCTCGTGATCCGGGTTCATGAAACTGTGCAGAAAGCCGATCGCGACCGCCTCGATGCCGAGCGCGGCCAGCCGGTCGGCCAGGCGCGCGAGCGCGGCCTCGTCGAGCGGGACCAGCACCCGGCCGGCGGCGTCGACGCGCTCGGGCACCGGGAAGCGCCAGCGCCGCGGCACCAGCGGTTCCGGCAGGTCGATATTGACGTCGTATTGCTCGAAGCGGTTCTCGTGGCGGATCGCGATCGTGTCGCGAAAGCCCTCGGTCGTCACCAGCGCGGTCTTCGCCCCCTTGCGCTCGATGATGGCATTGGTGGCGAGCGTCGTGCCGTGGATGATCAGCGCGAGATCGCCGGGCGCCAGCGCCGCCGCGGCGAGGACCTGCCGGATCGCGGTCATGACCGCGCGCGCCGGCGCCTCGGGCGTCGTCAGCACCTTGGCGCTCCAGCGCCGGTCGCCCTGCTCGAGCGCGACATCGGTAAAGGTGCCGCCGATATCGACGCCAAGCCTTGCCTGCGCCACCCTCTCCTCCTCGCCGCTCCAAACCCGGCTCCAGTTACGACGGCGCCGCCCGCGCCGTCAATGCGCCCCGCCTGGCGAGAGGGCGGGCGGATCAGGTCCGGCCGGCGGCGGCGGGCGAGGGCGGCGGGCGGAAATCGAGCGGCACGTCCCGTTCGATCTGCCGGCGGCCCGGCAATTGCGCCGCGCTCCAGCCGCCGCCCAGCGCCTCGATCAGCGACACGCTGGCGACCAGGCGGCTCTGCCGGATCGACAATACCGTCTCGTCGTCGGCGAGCGCCGTCGTCTGCGCCACGACGACATTGGTGTAGGGCACCAGCCCGGCCTTGTACTGGTTGAAGATCATGCGCGCGGCCCGGCGCGCCGCCGTCGCCGCCCTCTCGGCGGCGCGCTGCTGGCGGGCGAGGATGCGCAGCGCGGCAAGCTCGTCCTCGACCTGCTGGAAGGCGGCGAGCACGGTCTGCCGGTAATTGGCGATGCTCTGCATGAAGGCGGCGTCGGCGGCGGTGAGCTCGGCGTTGCGCAGGCCGCCCGCGAACAGGGTCTGCGCCGCCTGCCCGCCGAACGCCCAGATCACGTTTGCGGCGCTGAACAGCCGGCCGAGCTTCGCCGCCGTCGTGCCGGCGTCGCCCGACAGCGTCAGATCGGGGAAGAAGGCGGCCGTGGCGACGCCGATCTGGGCGTTGGCGGCGGCCATCTGCCGCTCGGCCGCGGCGATGTCGGGGCGGCGTTCGAGCAGCGTCGCGGGCAGTCCGGGCGGGATCTGCGGCACGATGCCGGTGACCGCCGCCGGGGCGATCGCGAACGCGGCCGGCGGGCGCCCGATCAGCACCGCGATCGCGTGCTCGAACTGGGCGCGGCTCACGCCGACCGCGATGCGCTGCGCGCGCGCCGCCTCCAGCTGCGCCTCGGCCTGGGCGACGTCCGCGGCGGCGGCGATGCCGGCGGCGTACTGGTTGCGGGTGATGCGCAGCGCCTCGGCATAGGCGGCGATCGTGCGGTCCAGCAGCCGCTGCAATGCGTCGGCGATGCGCAGCTGAAAATAGTCGCCGGCCAGCGTCGCCTGCGCCGACAGGCGGGCGTTGGCAAGCTCGGCGGCGCTCGCCTGGGCGCCGGCGAGCTGGCCCTCGACGGTGCGGCGCACCCGCCCCCACAGATCGGGCACCCAGCTCGCCGATACGCTCTGGCTGAACAGATTGGCGATCACCCCGGCCGAGCGCGCGCGCTGGCCCTGGGCGCTTGCCGACAGGGTCGGAAAGAAGCCGGCGCGGGCCTCGGCGACCAGCGCCTCGGCCTCGCGGAAGGCGGCGGCGGCGGCCTTCAGGTTCTGGTTCGAGACGGCGACCTGTTGTTCGAGCCGGTCGAGCACCGGATCGCGATAGATGCGCCACCACGCCCCGCGCGCGAGCGCATCGGCGGGATGCGCGACGACAAACCCCGCCTCCTTGTAGCGGGCCGGCACCGGCGCGCTCGGCCGATGGTAATTCGGGCCGACGGTGCAGGCCGCCGCGGCCAGGGCGGCGGCGAGCGCGGCCGCGCGCACGCCTTTCATCCCCCCTCCCCCTTCTTCTCATTCCCCCGGTTCGGGATGCGTGCCGGCGCCGAAGCGCGGATAGGCAAGCCGCCAGCGCCGCATCGACCACAGGCGGAAGCGGTCGAGATAGAGATAGAGGACCGGCGTCGTGTAGAGCGTCAGGAGCTGGCTGACCACCAGCCCGCCGACGATCGCGATGCCGAGCGGGCGGCGCAATTCGGCGCCCTGGCCGAAGCCGATCGCCAGCGGCAGGGCGCCGAGCAGCGCCGCCATCGTCGTCATCAGGATCGGCCGGAAGCGTTTCAGGCAGGCCTCGTAGATCGCCGCGCGCGAGGAGGCGCCGGTGCCGCGTTCGACCGCCAGCGCGAAATCGATCATCATGATCGCGTTCTTCTTGACGATGCCGATCAGCAGCATCAGGCCGATCAGCGCCATGATCGTAAACGCGGTGCCGCTTGCCATCAGCGCCAGGATCGCGCCGACCCCGGCCGAGGGCAATGTCGACAGGATCGTCAGCGGGTGCACGTAGCTCTCATAGAGCAGGCCGAGCACGATGTAGACGGTGGCGAGCGCGACGGCGATCAGCAGCGGCTCGCTGGCCAGCGACTGGGTGAACAGCCGGGCCGTGCCCTGAAAGCTGCCGTGCAGCGTGGCCGGCATGCCAAGGCGGGCGACCGCATTGTCGATCGCCGCCGTCGCCGTGCCGAGCGCGACCTTCGGCGCCAGGTTGAACGAGATCGTCGCGGCGACGAACAGCCCCTGATGGTTGACCGCAAGCGGCGTATTGCCGGGGGCGAAACGGGCGACCGCCGACAGCGGCACCATCGTCTCGGGGAAGGTGCTGACCGCGGCGCCGGTCGAGACCGCGCCGCGTCCGCTGGCGGCGAGCGCGTTGACGGCCTGGTTGCGCGCGACATCGCCGGCGATCTGATTGGCGAGAGCGGCGGCGGCGGCGCTGTTGCGGGCCGGCAGTTGGGCGACCACGGTGCCGGCCGGCATGCCGCTCGCCCGCGTGCCGGCGATCGTGCCGCCGCCGGTGCTGATATAGATGTCGTTCAAGGTTTGCGGGCTCTGCCAGAATTGCGGCGCCACCTCCATGACGACGTGATACTGGTTGCGCGGATCGTAGATGACCGAGACCTGGCGCTGGCCGAAGGCGTCGTAGAGCGTGTTGTCGATCTGCGCCATCGACAGGCCAAGGCGCGCCGCGGTGGCGCGGTCGACGACCAGCCGCACCTCCAGCCCCTTCTGCTGCTGGTCGAGATTGACGTCGCGCAGCACTTTGAGGCGGCGCAACGCGGCCTCGACCTTCGGGGCCCAATGGTACAGTTCGCCCAGATCGTTGGCCTCCAGCGTGTACTGGTACTCGGCAAAGCTCGCCCGCCCGCCGGCGCGGATGTCCTGCGCGCCCATCAGGAAGATGCGGGCGCCGGCGACGCGGTTGAGCTGCGGCCGCAGCCGGCTGATGACCTGCTGCAGCGAGACCGTGCGCTCGGACAGCGGCTTCAGCGTCGCGAACACGAAGCCGCCATTGGTCTGAAAGCCGCCGGTGAAGGCGGCCACGTGCTGGACCGCCGGATCGCGGCGGATGATGGCGGCGAACTGCGCGAGCTTTTTCTCCATCAGCTGGAACGAGATGCTCTGATCGGCCTGGATGCTGCCGATCAGGCGGCCGGTGTCCTCCTCCGGGAAGAAGCCCTTCGGGATCTGCACGAACAGCGCGAGGGCGCCGGCGATGCTCGCCGCCAGCGCCAGCATGACGAGCCGCGGATGGCGCAGCGCCGCCTGCAGCGAGCGCGCATAAAGCGCCAGCAGCAGGGCGAAGGCGCGCGCGCCGGCGGCGGCCAGGCGCCGGCCGCCGGTATCCGGGGCAAGGCGCAGCAGATGCGCGCACATCATCGGCGTCGTCGTCAGCGAGACGGCCAGCGAGATCAGGATCGCGATCGACAGCGTCACCGCGAATTCGCGAAAGAACCGCCCGACGATGCCGCCCATCAGCAGGATCGGCAGGAACACGGCGACCAGCGAGGCGCTCATCGACAGGACGGTGAAGCCGACCTCGCGCGCGCCAAGGAGCGCCGCCTGCCGGCGCGGCATGCCCGCCTCGATATGCCGGGTGATGTTTTCGAGCACGACGATCGCGTCGTCGACGACAAAGCCGGTCGAGATCGTCAGCGCCATCAGCGAGATGTTGTCGAGGCTGTAGCCCAGCAGATACATGACGCCGAACGTGCCGATCAGCGAGACCGGCACCGCAACGCTCGGGATCAGCGCGGCGCGGCCGTTGCGCAGAAACAGGAAGACGACGAGGATGACGAGGCCGACCGCGATCGCGAGCGTGCTCTCGACCTCGTGCAGCGAGGCGCGGATCGTCACCGTCTGGTCGAGCGCGACGGCGACATGGATGGCGTGCGGGATCGCCGCTTCGAGGGCCGGCAGGATCGCCTTGACGCGGTCGACGGTGGCGATGATGTTGGCGCCGGGCTGGCGGTAGAGCAGCACGATGACGGCCGGTTTGCCGTCGGCCAGCCCGAGATTGCGGATGTTCTCGACCGAGTCGGCGACCTCGGCGACATCGGAGAGGCGCACCGCCGCGCCGTTGCGATAGGCGATGACGAGCGGGCGGTAGTCGGCCGCGCGTCTCGCCTGGTCGTTGGTGTCGATCTGATAGCGGCGATCGCCGATCTCGAGCGCGCCCTTCGGGGCGTGGGCGTTGGCGGCGGCGAGCGCCGCCCGCACGTCCTCGAGCCCGATCCCGTATTTGAACAGGGCGAGCGGGTTCAATTCGACGCGCACGGCCGGCAGCGAGCTGCCGCCGATCGTCACCTGCCCGATGCCGGGGACCTGCGAGAGCGCCTGCTGCATGACCGTGGCGGCGGCGTCGTAGATCTGGCCGCGCGTCAGCGTGTCCGAGGTCAGCGCCAGGATCATGATCGGGGCGCCGGCCGGGTTGACCTTGTGATAGGTCGGGTTCTGCCGCAGGCTCGCCGGCAGATCGGCGCGCGCCGCATTGATCGCCGCCTCGACGTCGCGGGCGGCGCCGTTGATGTCGCGGTCGAGGCCGAATTGCAGCGTGATGCGGGTCATGCCGAGCGTGCTCTGCGAGGTCATCTCGGTGACGTCGGCGATGACCCCGAGATGGCGCTCGAGCGGGGTCGCCACCGCGCTTGCCATCGTCTGCGGGCTCGCCCCCGGCATCTGCGCGATGACCAGGATGGTCGGCAGGTCGATCTGCGGCAGCGGCGCCACCGGCAGTTTGAAATAGGCGAACAAGCCGGCCAGCGCGACGCCGAGCGTCAACAGCGTCGTCGCGACCGGGCGGGCGATGAACGGCGCCGACAGGCTCACGGCGCCGCACCCGCGGCCGTGCCGGTGCCAAGGGTGCGGCGCGTCCAGGCGCCGAGGCGGGCGAAGCCGACATAGATGACCGGCGTCGTGAACAGCGTTAACAGCTGGCTCACGACCAGCCCGCCGACGATCGCGACGCCGAGCGGATGGCGCAGTTCCGAGCCGGTGCCGGTGCCGAGCATCAGCGGCAGCGCGCCGAATAGCGCCGCCATCGTCGTCATCAGGATCGGCCGAAAGCGCAGCAGCGCCGCCTCGAAGACCGCCTCGCGCGGCGATTTGCCCTGCCCGCGCTCGGCTTCGAGCGCGAAATCGACCATCATGATCGCGTTCTTCTTGACGATGCCGATCAGCAGGATGATGCCGATGATCGCGACGACGGTCAGATCGCTGCCGTCGAGCATCAGCGCCAAGAGGGCGCCGACCCCGGCCGAGGGCAAGGTCGACAGGATCGTGATCGGGTGGATGTAGCTCTCATAGAGCACGCCCAGCACGATATAGACGGTGACGATCGCCGCCAGGATCAACAGCAGCTCGTTGCCGAGCGAATTTTCAAAGGCGAGCGCGGCGCCCTCGAAGCTCGTGATCATGCTGGCCGGCATGCCGATCGCGCGCTCGGCCGCGCGGATCGCGGCGACGGCGGCGCCGAGCGAGGCGCCGGGGGCAAGGTTGAACGAGACCCGGACGGCCGGAAACTGCCCCAGATGATCGATCTCGAGCGGCGTTGTGCGCATCTCGATGCGGGCGATCGCCGACAGCGGCACCTGGCCGGTGCCGCTCAGCGCCGAGGGCAGATAGAGCGCGCCGAGCGCGGCCGGCGAGGTCTCCGCGGCCGGGTCGGCCTCGAGGATCACGCGGTACTGGTTCGACTGCCCGAAGATCGTCGAGATGATGCGCTGGCCGAAGGCGTCGTAGAGCGCGTTGTCGACGGTCGCCGGGGTGATGCCGAAACGCGCGGCGGTGCTGCGGTCGATGTCGACATAGACGGCGGGAGCGCTGGCCTCGTAGGTGCTGGAGACGCCCTCGATCTCCGGGATCCGTTCGAGACGGCGCAGCAGTTTCGGAACCCAGACCGCGAACTCGGCCGGATTGGCGTCTTCGAGGGCGAACTGGTAGGCGGCGCGGCTGACCGTCGCGTCGACGGTCAGATCCTGCACCGGCTGCAGGTAAAGCGTGATGCCGGCGACGCCGGCGGTCTCCCGCTCGAGGCGGCGGGCGATCGCCGCGGCCGACCGACGGCGGCGGTCGTGCGCGATCAGATTGATCAGAAAGCGGCCGGTATTGGGCGTCAGATTGGTGCCGTCGACGCCGATGAACGAGGACAGGCTTTTGACGTCGGGATCCTTCAGGATGGCGGCGGCGAGGCGCTGCTGGCGGCGCGCCATCGCCGCGAACGAGACCGCCGGCGAGGCCTCGGAAATGCCGGCGATCAGGCCGGTGTCCTGGACCGGGAAGAAGCCCTTCGGGATCACGATGTAGAGCAGCACGGTGAGGGCCACGGTCAGGACCGCGACGGCGAGCGTCAGCGGCTGGTGGTCGAGGACGCGGGCGAGCAGCCGGCCGTAGCCGGCGAGCAGCCGCTCGAACCCCTGCCGGCTGCGCCGCGCCAGCCACGACATCTCTTCCGGGCCGCGGCGGCGCAGGATGCGGGCGCACATCATCGGCACCAGGGTCAGGGCCACGAGCGCCGAGATCAGGATCGTCACCGCCAGCGTGACCGCGAATTCGCGGAACAGGCGGCCGACGACGTCGGGCATGAACAACAGCGGGATCAGCACCGCGATCAGCGAGAGGGTCAGCGAGAGGATCGTGAAGCCGATCTGCTGCGAGCCTTTGAGGGCGGCGGCCAGCGGCGGCTCGCCGGCCTCGATGTAGCGCGCAATGTTCTCGATCATGACGATCGCGTCGTCGACGACAAAGCCGGTCGCGATCGTCAGCGCCATCAGCGACAGATTGTTCAGGCTGAAGCCCAACAGATACATGACCGCCAGCGTGCCGATCAGCGACAGCGGCACCGACAGGCTCGGGATCACGGTCGCCGACGGGCTGCGCAGGAACACGAAGATGACGGCGACGACGAGGATGACGGCGAGCAGCAGCTCGAATTCGACATCGGCGACCGAGGCGCGGATCGTCACCGTGCGGTCGGTCAGCGGCGTCAGCGTGACGGCGGCGGGCAGGGCGGCGCGCAATTGCGGCAGCACCGCCTTGATGCGGTCGACGACGGCGATGACGTTGGCGCCGGGCTGGCGCTGGATGTTGAGCAGGACCGCCGGCTGCCGGTTCATCCAGGCGGCGAGCCGGGTGTTCTCCGGGGCCTCGACGGCGCTGGCCACATCGGACAGCCGCACCGGCGCGCCGTTGCGGTAGGCGATGACCAGATTGCGGTATTGCGCCGGGTCGGTGATCTGATCGTTGGCGTTGATCGCATAGGCCCGCGCCGGGCCGTCGAAATTGCCCTTTGGCGTGTTGACGTTGGCGTTGGCGATCGTCGTGCGCAGATCGTCGATGTTGAGGCCGTAGGCGGCGAGCTGGCGCATATTCGCGCGGATGCGCACGGCCGGGCGGTTGCCGCCGCTGATGCTGACCAGACCGACCCCCGGCAATTGCGAGATCTTCTGCGCCAGCCGCGTATCGGCAAGGTCCTCGACCGCGGTCAGCGGCATCGTCTTCGAGGTCAGCGCCAGCGTCAGGACCGGGGCGTCGGCGGGGTTGACCTTGGCGTAGATCGGCGGCGCCGGCAGATCCGAAGGCAGCAGATTGCCGGCCGCGTTGATCGCCGCCTGCACCTCCTGCTCGGCGACGTCGAGGGAGAGATCAAGGCTGAACTGCAGGGTGATGACCGAGGCGCCGGCCGAGCTGATCGAGGACATCTGTTCAAGCCCGGGCATCTGCCCGAGCTGCACCTCCAGCGGCGCGGTCACCGAGGTCGTCATCACGTCGGGGCTGGCGCCGGGATAGAAGGTCTCGACCTCGATCGTCGGGTAATCGACCTCGGGCAGGGCCGACAATGGCAGGTAGCGATAGGCGAACAGGCCGACCATCAGGATCGCGGCCATCAGCAGCGAGGTGCCGACCGGCCGCAGGATGAACAGCCGCGACGGGTTCACGTCAGCCCCTGCCCGGCATCGCCGGCCGGCGCGCCGCGCCCCGCCGCGGCCCGCCGGCGGCGCCGGCGACGGTGACCTTGGCGCCGGCGCGCAGGCGGTCGGCGCCGTCGACGACGACCTCCTCTCCGGGTGTCACTCCGGAGAGGACCGCGACCTGCTGCCCCGAGCCGGGTCCGAGCGTGACGGTCCGAATCGCCACCGTGCGGTCGCGGCCGACCACATAGACGAAGGTGCCGGGGGCGCCGCGCTGGATCGCGGTCACCGGCACGATCGCGACGCCGCGCAACGTGTCGAGCAATAGCCGCACCGTGACGAACTGGTTCGGGAACAGCATCTGGTCGGGATTGGCGAAGACGGCGCGAAATTTGACCGTGCCGGTGGCGGTGTCGATCTGGTTGTCGACGGTCTCAAGCCGGCCTTCGGCGAGCTTTGTCGTGCCGGTGCGGTCATAGGCGATGACCGGCAGCTTCGCCCCGGCATGCAGGCGCCGCAGCACCTGCGGCAGATCATCCTCGGGCAATGTGAAGATGACCGAGATCGGCTGCAATTGGGTCACGACGACGAGGCCGTTGGGCTCGTTCGGGGTCACGTAATTGCCGGGATCGACCTGCCGCAACCCGACGCGGCCGCTGACCGGCGAGAGGATGTGGCAATAGGCGAGGTTGAGCTTCTGCGCATCGATCTGCGCCTGGTCGAGCCGCACCTGCGCCCGGTCCTGCGCGACCTGCGCGGCCTGCGTGTCGCGGGTCTGCAATGCGATCGAATTCTCGGCGACCAGGCGGTTGTAGCGCGCGAGCGTGAGCTCGGCATCCTTCAGCGCCGCCTCGTCCTTGCCGAGCTGGGCCTCGGCCTGTTCGAGCGCCATCTGATACGGGCGCGGATCGATCTGCGCCAGGAAGTCGCCGGCCTTGACGAACTGGCCCTCGCGGAAGCCGACCCTGAGCAGCTGGCCGCTGATCTGCGACTGCACGGTGACCGTGGCCAGCGGCGTCACCGTGCCGAGCCCGCTCAAAGTGACCGGCATGTCGCCGCGCCGGACCGTCGCCACCCCGACCGGCACCGGCGGCAGGAAGCGGGTGCGGCCCGGGGGTTTGCCGAGCCGGGGCACGATCAGCGCCGAGAGGCCGGCGATCACCAGCAGCAGCGCCAGCCACGGCAAAAGCCGGGCCGGTCCGCGCCGGGCCGGTTGTTCGGCGCCGATCTGCGGCGGCTCGGCCGTGCGCGCGGGAGCGGGCGCGAGCGCCTCGGCGGCGGGGTCGGGGTTCGCCTCCGGCCCGGGCGGCGCGCGGATCTCGTCGCGCTGATCGACCATCCCCCTTCTCCCCGCTCGTCGGATCCGGTGGGATTATAGGCCGCCCGCTTGCGGCATATCCCGGGCGGCGCGAGCCGGGTCGCCGCGCCCTCTTCCGCGGCGCCCGCGGATCGGTTCATATGCACGAACGGATGCGGCAATAAAGGGGCGAGGCCGGCGATGGCGCAGAATCGGAACCTTACCAGCGGCGGCGAACTGGTCGTCGCGGCGCTGCGCGCGCAGCGCGTCGCAATGGCCTTTGCGGTCGCCGGCGAGAGCTATCTCGAAATCCTCGACGCGCTCTACGACGCCCCCGAAATCCGCCTGATCACCTGCCGCCAGGAAGGCGGCGCCGCCTTCATGGCCGAGGCCTACGGCAAGCTGACGCACGAGCCGGGCGTGCTGCTGGTGACCCGCGGCCCCGGCGCCTGCAACGCCGCGATCGGCATCCACACCGCCTTCCAGGATTCGACGCCGATGGTCGTGCTGGTCGGCCAGGTGGCGCGCTCCCAGTGCGAGCGCGAAGCGTTTCAGGAGGTCGATTTTCGCCGCATGTTTGCGCCGCTCGCCAAATGGGCGGCGCAGATCGACCTGAGCGAGCGCATCCCCGAATTGCTCGGCCGCGCCTTTCACGTCGCCACCTCGGGGCGGCCCGGCCCGGTCGTGCTGGCGCTGCCCGAGGACATGCTGCGCGAACGCTGCGCCGCCGCCCCGGCCCCCGCCCGGTACGGCCCGGTGCGCGCCCATCCCGGCGCCGACGATCTCGCCGCGTTGCGCCGCCTGCTCCTCGCCGCCGAGCGGCCGATGCTGCTGGTCGGCGGCGGCGGCTGGAGCGACCAGGCCTGCCACGACATCGCCCGCTTCGCCGAGGCCAACGCGCTGCCGGTCTGCTGCGCGTTCCGCCGCCAGGACATTGTCGACAACCGCCTGCCCGTCTTTGTTGGCGATCTCGGCACCGGCGCCGCCCCGGCGCTGGTCGCGCGCGTCAAGGCCGCCGATCTGCTGCTGGCGGTGGGGACGCGCCTTGGCGAGATCACGACGCAATCCTATTCGCTGCTCGGCATTCCCGAGCCGGGCAAGGTGCTGATCCATGTCCATCCCGCCGCCGAGGAATTGGGCCGCGTGTTCCGCCCCGCCCTGGCGATCCAGTCCGGCGTGGCGGAATTCGCCGCCGCCGCGGCGGCGCTCGAGCCGGTGCGGCCGGTGCGCTGGTCGCGCTGGCGCGAGGAGGCGCGCGCCGAATACGAGGCCGGGCTGGCGCCGCCGCCGGCGGCGGGACCGCTCGATCTCGGCCGGGTCATGGCCTATCTGCGCGAGCGCCTGCCCGACGACGCGATCGTCACCTCGGACGCCGGCAATTTCAGCGGCTGGCCGAACCGCTTCCTGCAATACCGCCGGCCCGGACGCCAGCTCGGGCCGACCAGCGGGGCGATGGGCTACGGCGTGCCGGCCGCGGTCGCGGCCAAGCTCGTCCATCCCGACCGGCTCGTCGTCGGCTTTTGCGGCGACGGCGGCTTCCTGATGACCGCCCAGGAGCTCGCGACCGCATGCCAGGAGGGAGCCGGCCCGGTCATCCTGGTCTTCGACAACGGCATGTACGGAACCATTCGCATGCATCAGGAACGGCGCTTTCCCGGTCGCGTCATCGGCACGCGGCTGACCAATCCGGATTTCGCCGCGCTCGCCCGCGCCTACGGCATGTACGGGGCCGCGGTCGCGCGCACCGAGGACTTCGCCCCGGCCTTTGAAGAGGCGCTCGCGCATACGCGCGCCCATCGGCGCGCGGCGCTGATCGCGCTGGCGGTCGACCCCGAAGCGATCACGACGCGCACGACGCTCTCCGAAATCCGCCGCCTTGCCGCGGCGCGGCCGGCCGGAGCGTGAGCCATGAGCGGCGTCGCGCAACAGCACTGGCTGGCCGAACGTTACGCCGCCAACGCCGCCTTCGTGCCGGCGCTCGGCACCGCCGCGCTGGCGCTGCTGGCGCCGCAGCCGGGCGAGCGCATTCTCGATCTGGGCTGCGGCGACGGCGTGCTGACCGCCAAGATCGCGGCGGCGGGCGCCGCCGTCGTCGCGGTCGACGCCGCTCCCGACATGGTCAGGGCGGCGCGGGCGCGCGGTCTCGACGCCCGCGTCATGGACGGCCGCGCGCTCGCCTTTGCCGGCGAATTCGACGCGGTGTTCTCGAACGCCGCGCTGCACTGGATGCGCGAGGCCGACGCCGTGCTCGCCGGCGTCTTCCGGGCGCTGAAACCGGGCGGGCGCTTTGTCGCCGAAATGGGCGGGCACGGCAATATCGCCGCGATCATCACGGCGCTGAGCGCCGTGCTGGCCCGCCGCGGCGTCGACGCCGCGGCGCTGAACCCGTTCTATTTCCCCTCGGCCGCCGCCTATCGCGCGCGGCTCGAACGGGCCGGCTTCACGGTCGCCGAGATCGCGCTGATCCCGCGCCCGACCGCGCTGCCGGGCACGATCGAGCCCTGGCTCGACACCTTCTGCGAGCCGTTTTTGGGCGCCCTCTCCGAGCCCGAACGCGGCCGGGCGCGGGCCGAGACCGCGGCGCTGCTGCGCCCGGTATTGCGGGACGAGAGCGGCGCCTGGATCGCCGACTATGTGCGGCTGCGCTTCCGCGCATTCCGGCCGGGCTGAGCGTTACGCCGCGTGCTCCTTGGCCCAGCGCACCACCTCGGCATGGGTGGCGAACCATACCCCGCTATGCGCGCGGGCGTGGCGGATCACCTCTTCGAGGATCCAGATGCGCGAGCGGTAGCCGATGATGTGCGGGTGCATCGTCAGCTGGAACAGGCCGCCCTCGGCATAGGCGGCGTCGAACTCGCGGCGGAAGATGTCGAACACGTCGGCGGGCGGCGTGTACGGCCGCAACGCCGAGAAACGGTTCATCATCAAATAGACGGCGTCGTCGCGCACCCATTCGACCGGCAATTCGACGACGCCGCAGGGCTCGCCGTCGAGCAGCAGTTCATAGCAATCCTCGTCCGACATCAGCGAGGAATCGTAGAGCAGCCCCAACTCCTTCTCGATCGCGAGCGTCTCCCAGCTGAAATCCCAGGACGGCGTGCGCAGGCCGAGCGGCCGCACCCCGGTGATGCGTTCGAGCGTCTCGGCCGCGCGCCAGGCGAGTTCGCGCTCGGCCTGCGGCGGCAGCTGCGTGTTGACCTCATGGATCCAGCCGTGCAGGCCGATCTCGTGGCCCTCGGCGATGATGCGGCGCTGTTCGTCGGGATGGATCAGCGCCGTCACCGCCGGCACGTAGAAGCTCGCGCGGATGTCGTATTTGCGCAGCAGGTCGAGGATGCGCGGCACCCCGACGCGGGCGCCGTACTGCCCCCAGGCGAGGCGGCCGATCGACCTGCCGCCGTCGCGCAACTCGCTGGTCTCATGATCGGAATCAAACGACAGCGCGACCGCGCAGCGCGCCCCGCCCGGCCATGCGGCCGGCCGCAGCCGCCGGCCGGCGCGCACCCGGCCGACCAGCCGGCGCCACTCTTCTTCCGGCCATTGCCAGGGTTCGAGGTCCGATCGGGGAGCGCTCATGCCGGCCTCCGGCGCGAAACGGAAGGATCGAGCGGGCGCGCTCGCGCCCGCCGCCATGAAAGGCTGCCCGCGGCGGCGGCAAATTGCAAGGGGCTGCGGCGTTCCAAATCCGGCCCCGGTGCCGGAAGTTCCGCGAGAGCGATCAAAGCCCGCCGTCGCTGCGATAGCGTGATACTATGCCGGCAGAGTATGTTGGCCGGCGGAATTGTCGGGCGATCGATGGCGGATCGCGGGGGTGCCGGCGAGGAGCGCGCAGATCCGGGAGATGCCGATGCCAGCCATGTCCTTCCTTGCCGAGGCGGTGAGCCGCCGGAAGCTGCTGCGCGATGCCGGCGCCGCGGGAACGGCGCTGTTTGCCGCCTCCGCCCGAGCCGAGCGGCTGATCCGCCTGCCGCTGCCCGGCGGACCCGACGAGCGACCGCTGACGACGGCCTTTCCGCAAAAGGGCGCGATGATCCTGCAGCGGACCCGGCCGCCGCTGCTCGAGACGCCGTTCGCGGTCTTCGACGAGGGCATATTCACGCCGAACGACCGCTTCTTTGTGCGTTGGCATTGGGCGGTAATTCCGACCCGCATCGACGTCGATCGTTTCCGGCTGAACGTGCGCGGCCATGTGAACCGGCCGCTGTCGCTGACCCTGAAGGAGGTGCTGGCGCTGCCGCAGATCGAGATCGCGGCGGTCAATCAGTGCTCGGGCAATTCGCGCGGCTTTTTTCAGCCGCGCGTCGCCGGCGGCGAATGGGGCAACGGCGCGATGGGCAATGCGCGCTGGACCGGCGTGCGCCTCAAGGACGTGCTCGATCGCGCCGGCGTCAAGGCGGGAGCGGTGCAGGTCCGCTTCAACGGTCTCGACGAGCCGGTTGTCGCGAACGGCCCCGACTTCATGAAGTCGCTCGCCGTCGATCACGCGCGCGACGGCGAGGTCATGATCGCCTACGCGATGAACGGCAGGCCGCTGCCGCTGCTGAACGGCTTCCCACTACGCCTCGTCGTGCCCGGCTGGTATGCGACCTACTGGGTCAAGATGCTCAACGACATCGAGGTCTTGAACGAACCCGACACCAATTTCTGGATGAAGACGGCTTACACGATACCCGCCACGCCGAATGCCGACATGAAGCCGGGACAGACCGGCGTCAGGATGGTGCCGATCAGCCGCATGAACCCGCGCTCGTTCATCACCAACCTGGCGGCCGGTGCAAGGATCCCGGTCGGCAGACCGACGCTGGTGCGCGGCATCGCGTTCGGCGGCGACAGCGGCGTCAGCCGCGTGGATTTCTCGTCCGACGGCGGCCGGACTTGGCATGCCGCGCAGCTCGGCAAGGACGAGGGCAAATACAGCTTTCGCCGCTGGGAAACGCGCTTCGTGCCGACGGCAAGGGGGCGCTACACGCTGATGGTGCGATGCACGAACGCCAACGGCGAGGTGCAGCCGGCCCAGCCCAATTGGAACCCGGCCGGGTTTATGCGCAACGTGATCGAAACGACGCCTGTTTCGGCGGTATGAGGAGGGCGGCCCTTGACGCGCGGAATTCTGCTCTGCGTTCTGTTCTCCGCCCTGATCCTACCGGCGGCCCAGGCAAGGCTCGCGATCACGCTGAAATCGATCGCGGTCGCGCTGCCACAAAGCAGCCGCACGCTGCCTGCGGGTCCGGGCGTAAAGGTCGTGCACGACAACTGCCTTGGCTGTCATTCCGCCGGCATGATCTTCAACCAGCCGCGGCTGCCGAAAGCGGCGTGGGCGGCGGAAGTCGACAAGATGCGCAACGCCTATAAGGCGCCGATCGCAGCCAAGGATGTCCCCGCCATCGTCGATTACTTGGCGGCGATCAAGGGCTCGAAATAGGCGCGGCCGGCACCGGCAGGACCGCAGGCCGGCCGCTGCGGGAAGCGGCGGCCGGCTGTGAGCGCCGGGCGCTCGAGCGCCCGGCTGGCTAGGCGACGCGCTCGTAAGGGAAGCGCTGGACCTTGTCCATGTTCTTGCCCTCGATGCGGATCAGCCGGGTCGGGCCGTCGCGCCGGGGCGAGTGCAAATCGCCTTCGTTGTACAGATAGGCCATGCCCGGCGTTAATACGTACTCTCTGACGGGGCGCGCCTTGCCCGGTCTTCCCTCGCCCGGACGCGCCACCGCCTCGTAATCGGTCATCACGGTCTTGCCGCGCGCCTGGCCGTAGATCGCCCAGGACGGGCCGTGATCATGCGGATTGCTGTCCTTGGCGCCGTGATAGACATGGCCGAGGATGCAGAAGCCGAGTTCGGGATCCTCGTACAAAACCTTGCGCTCGGGCACCTCGTCGCCGAGATAGGCGTTGACGAAATCGTCGTCCTTCAGCACGTCTTGGACCAACGCGCACACCCGCTTGCGCCCTTCGACGCCCGGATCCTGCTTGAGGATCCGGCGGCATTCCGACGCAAATTGCTCGAGCGTATATCCCATCGACAACCTCCTCGATGTCGTTGCGGAGCGGTACCAGTGGTCCGCAGCCAAATCGACGCCCGATCCTACCCGAACCGACACCGGATCGCAAAAGTTCGTAGCAGCGGTGATAATTTCTATTTAACATATCTGAATAGCATAAATATACATATTCACAAATAAATTAATGTATTCTATATTTATTACAGATCATGTTATGAATTATTGAGCAGGGTTGTAGACTGCCCCTATCGTCGGCAAGCCCGCGATGCGGTACGGGCGGACGCGGCGGGCGCGAGATCGCGGCGATGAAGGGGCGGCCGCAACAAGAGGATCACGGAGGCCATAATGGATTTGACATTGGCGATCGGCCGTTACGACCGGCATGTGCCGTTCTTCAACGGCACCGTCCAAGGGCCGCGCGGCCTCACGCTCAAACCGCTCGAAGTGGGCGAGAGCGCCCGCCATCGCGACGGCGGCGAGCGCCACGGGCGCATGTTGAAAGAGCATGCCTTCGATATCGCCGAACTCTCGCTGTCGTCTTTCATCATGGCGGCGGCGCGCAATCCCGATCTGCCGCTGATCGGCGTGCCGATCTTTCCGCGCCGCCTGTTCTCGATGGGCCAGATCTATGTCGGCGCCGCTTCCGGCATCGCAAAACCGGCGGATCTGATCGGCCGCAAGGTCGGGCTGCATTCGTTTCAAACCACCCTGTCGGTGCTCGCCAAAGGCGATCTCAAGCTCGAATACGGCCTACCTTGGGAACAGGTTCACTGGGTCTGCATGCGGCCGGAAATCGTACCGGTCGAACTCGGCGGCGATGTGAAGGTCGATACGCTGCCTCCCGGCTCCGATCTCGGCGCCATGCTTTGCGCGGGCGAGATCGAGGCGCTGATCTCGCCATATCCGCCCCGATCCCTGCTGGCCCGCCCCGATCGCTACCGGCGTCTGTTCGCCGATATTCGCGCCGAGGAGGTGCGGTATTTCAGAAAATACGGTTTTTATCCGATCATGCATCTGATCGTGATGAAATACGAGCTCGCGGAGAGATTTCCGGAATTGCCGCATGCGCTTTTGCGCATGTTCGACGATGCGAAGAAGCTTGCATACGAATATTATGACGACCCGAACTATTCGCTGCTGATCGATGCGCGCCTGCTCTATGAGCGGCAACGGGCCGATTTCGGCGACGATCCATGGCCGCACGGGCTTGCGGCCAATCGCAAGAATCTCGAGCAATTTATCGGGTATTCCTGCGATCAGCGCCTGATCCCCGAACCGTTCCCGCCCGAGCGACTGTTTCATCCCGCGACCCATCGGACATGACGAGGCGCGGCGCGCCGGCGGCGCGAAAGGCCTCCGAACAAGTCCGAAATGACCCTGCCGGCTCCCCTGAGCTTCCCCGGCCGGTTTCCGGGGCAGCAGCCCATCCGCCAAGTCTTTGAGGAAAGATGGTCGGAGCGGCGAGATTCGAACTCGCGACCCTCAGCACCCCATGCTGATGCGCTACCAGGCTGCGCTACGCTCCGGCCGGCAACGAGATCATAGTCACGCCTCCCGCCCGGTGCAACCGCGCCGGCGCGGCTTTAAGAGCGTCCGCGCTTGTCGAGCAAGGCCCGGATCGCGACAAGCTCGCGCCGCACCGCCTCGAGGGCGGCCGCCAGCGCCTCGCCGCAGGCGGGCGGGGCGGCGACCGGCGCCGGCCCGGCGGCGGCGAGATCGGCCGACCCCTCGCGCAGCCCGCCCTCGCGCAACAGCTTCTGCACGCCGCGGATCGTATACCCTTCCTGATAGAGGCACTGCCGGATGCGCCGCAGCAGCGCGACGTCTTCGGGACGGTAGTAGCGCCGCCCGCCGGCCCGCCGCAGCGGGCTGATCTGTGGGAATTTCGACTCCCAAAAGCGCAGCACATGCGCCGGCAGACCGAGCTCCTTGGCGACCTCGCTGGTGGTGCGGAAGGCGCCGGCGGACTTGCCGGCGCGCCGCGCCGCGGTCGCTTCTCCGGCCTCGCTCACCTCAGGCCGGTCGCACCCTGGCCGTCCCGGCGCGCGGCCCCGCCTCGCCGCCGGCCGTCCGGCCCAGGCTGTTGTTGATCTGGTTCTTGAGCGCGTGCGAGGCGCGGAACACCAGGACCCGGCGCGGGCTGATCGGCACTTCCTGCCCGGTCTTCGGGTTGCGGCCGATGCGCTGGCCCTTGTGGCGGACCGCAAAGCTGCCGAACGACGAAATCTTGACCATCTCGCCGCGTTCGAGCGCTCCGGCGATCTCGGCAATCACCGATTCGACCAGCTCGGCCGATTCGTTGCGCGACAACCCCACCTCCTGATAGACGGCTTCGCTCAGTTGCGCGCGGGTAACGGTACGCCCGGCCATGACCCCTCCCTTGGCTTTTGCCGCAAGGTTAGCCCGGCCCGAAAATTCCGTCAAATTCCAAAGCGTTGTCCGGATTTTTCGAGATCGCGCGCAAGCCCGGGCTACCAGCGGATCAGGCTCGCCCCCCAGCTCAACCCGCCGCCCAGCGCCTCCATCAACACGAGATGGCCGGGCTTGATGCGCCCGTCCGCGGCCGCCTCGGCAAGAGCCAGCGGGATCGAGGCGGCCGAGGTGTTGGCGTGGCGCTCGATCGTCACGACCACCCGCTCGGGCGGCAGGCCGAGCTTCTTGCCGACGCCGTCGATGATGCGGCTGTTGGCCTGATGCGGCACCAGCCAGTCGATATCGGCGGGCGCGAGCCCGTTCGCCGCCAGCGCTTCGTCGACGACTTCGCTCAGATGCTGCACCGCCTGGCGGAACACTTCGCGGCCTTCCATCCGCAAATGGCCGACGCGGCCGGCCGAAGAGGGACCGCCGTCAACATAGAGGATGTCGTAATGGCGGCCGTCGGAATGCAGATGGTTCGACAGGATGAAGCGGCCGTCGCGCGGCGGCCCGTCGACCGCCTTCAGCACCAGCGCGCCGGCGCCGTCGCCGAACAGGACGCAGGTGGCGCGATCCTGCCAGTCAAGAATGCGTGAAAACGTCTCGGCCCCGATCACCAGCGCGGTGCGCGCCTGGCCGACGCGCAGCGCATTGTCGGCAACGGCGAGGGCAAAGATGAAGCCGGCGCACACCGCCTGCACGTCGAACGCGGCGCCGCGCCGCATGCCGAGGCGGGCCTGGACCTTGGCGGCGGTGGCCGGAAAGGTGTTGTCGGGGGTGGCGGTGGCGACGACCAGCAGATCGAGATCGCTGCCGCTCATGCCGGCATTGGCAAGGGCGCGCTCGGCCGCCCGCACCGCCAGATCGGAAGTCAGCTCGCCGGCGGCGGCGATGCGCCGCTCCCCGATCCCGGTGCGCTGCCGGATCCAGGCGTCGGTGGTGTCAAGGCGGCGCGCCAGCTCGTCATTGGTCACGATTCGCTCGGGCAGATAGGCGCCGCATCCGGCCACCTGGGATCGCAGGTTCATCGCGGAAACGCTTGCTGTCTGTTGGCAACGGAAAGATGCGGGGGCAACGGCTTATCCCGGGTCCTGGCAACGAAGCGTTCCCGACCGGCGCCGGCCGGCCCGGGACCGGCCATCCCCCTGTTCCCGGGCGGTGCGGGCAAAGAGGCGGGCGGGCGCGCCAACCGGCGCCTCGAGCCCGCAGGCTGCGGACCCGCCGGGCGGGAGGCCGGCGGCGGTCCTCGCCGCCGGCGCGTGCGGGTTCCGATCGTCGCGAGCCGGAATTATACGGTGCATCCTGCGCACGGGCCTCCCCCTCCCCCGTTCACGGCCGCCCGGCCGGATCCCGGAGCGGGCGGGACGGCAATAATGGTCGGCGGGGCATTAATTCTTCAACCCGCGCCGCCGGCCGGCCGCGAGCGCTACACCGGCTGCGCCGCCGGCCGGGCCTGGGTCAGACGGGCCAGCTCGCTGCAGATCTTGTCGATGAACCCGTTCGCCTTCATGTCGACGGCGACGCCGATTGCATTGGCGAAGCCGAGGGCGTCGGTCGAGCCGTGGCTTTTGACCGCGATCCCGGCCAGACCCAGGAAGATCGCGCCGTTATAGCGGCGCGGGTCGAGCCGCAAGCGCAGTTTTTTCAGCGCACCGCGGGCGAACAGATAGCCGATCCGCGCCAACAGCGAGTGACGAAAGGCCGATTCGAGAAAGTCGCCAAACAATCTGGCGGTGCCTTCGGCCATTTTGAGCGCGACATTGCCGGTAAAGCCGTCGGTGACGACGACGTCGACGGTGCCGCGCGGAATGTCGTCGCCTTCGACAAACCCGTAGAACTGCACCGGCACGAGCCCGGTGCGCAATTCGGCGGCGGCGCTGCGGACCGCGGCGTTGCCCTTCAAATCCTCGGCGCCGACATTGAGCAGCGCCACGCTCGGCGCCGGCAAGCCCAGCACGGTGCGGGCGAAGACGTCGCCCATCAGCGCGAACTGGACGAGATTGGCGGCGTCGCATTCGACATTGGCGCCCAGGTCGAGCACGACCGTCTCGCCGACCCCGGTCGGAAACAGCGAGGCGATCGCCGGCCGCTCGATGCCCGGCAATGTCTTAAGCACGAATTTCGCCATCGCCATCAGGGCCCCGGTATTGCCGGCGGAAACCATGCCGTCGGCGCGCCCTTCGGCGACCGCATCGAGGGCAAGGCGCATGCTCGATCGCCGGGCCGTGCGCAGCGCCAGCGACGGCTTGGCGTCGGCCGGCACCATCTCGCTCGTATGACAGAGCCGCGCCGTTCGCGACAGATTGGGCAGCCGCGCCAGCAGCGGCCGCACCTTGTCCTCGGCCCCGAACAGCAGGAAGTCGACGTTCGGAAAGCGCTGCAGCGCGATTTCGGCGCCCTTCAAGACGATCGCCGGCGCCCGGTCGCCGCCCATGGCGTCGACAGCGATGGTGATCCGTGCGCTCACTGCACGCCCATCCGGTCGCGATCCCTGCTCAGCTTTCCTGCGTGCGTCGTCTCACCACCTCGCGCCCGTCGTAATAGCCGCAGGCCGGGCACAAGTGATGCGGACGCTTCAGCTCCCCGCAATTCGGGCATTCGGCGTGGGCCGAGGGCTTCAGCGCATGATGCGAGCGCCGCATGTCGCGGCGGGACGGCGAAGTCTTCTTTTTCGGTACGGCCATCGGAGGATGCTCAAAAGGTGCGGCGGGCCACACAGGCTGCCGCTAATTAGCCAAAAACCCGCCCCGCGGCAACAGCGATCGGGCGGCATGTCCGGAAGGGACGGCAAGGCTCACTCCTTCCCTCCTCGCTGCCGGCGGGCCGCCGCCAGGGCCAGCTCCGCCTGCGGATGGCGCGGAAATGCCGGCAGCGCCAGCGAGAGCTCCTGCGCCACCGCCTCGCCGATATCGATGACATCCCCGACCAGCGGCTCGCAGGTGAGTTCTTCGCAATCGAGCGCGACTTCGCGCTCGGCCGCCGCGGCCGGATCGTAGAGCAGCGTAAAGCGCTGATGCGCGGCGCCGCGCACCGGCTCCAGCGAGACGACGCATTCCTGCACGAATTCGGCCTCGAACTCGGCCTCCAGCAGGACCGATGCGTCCGGCTGGCGCGACAGCACGACGGTGGCGACGAGCCGATCGAGGGCCAGCAGGCCGAAGCGCCGGGCCAGCTTGTCGCGCTCTTCCTGATTCGCCGCGATGTGCTGGCGAAACGGGTCGCGGCCCAGCCGCGCCAGCGGCACCGGCCGCGAGAATTCGGGAAGGGGCGGTTTCATCGCTCGGCTCCGGCAGGGCCGGCGGCGGGCGCGGATAGCGGCTCGGGGTGGGGAAAGACGATCCGCCCGGCCAGCAGCTCGGCCGTCGGCTGGGCCGCAAGCGCCGCCGCCGCCCGGCGGACATAGGCGCTCGCCGCCGCCAGCGGCGGCGCGCCGGCAAGCGTGCCGAACAGATTGCGCGCCAGCGCCGCGGCCAGCAGCGAATCCGAGCCGGCCAGCCCCTCCTCATAGGCGCGGATGCGGCCGTAGAACCCGCGGGCCATGCGCTTGACCTCGCGGCCGACCCCAAGATCGGATCTGCCCATTTCGCGCAGCGAGCGATCCATATCGGCGAACATCGTATCGAACAGCTCCTGGCAAAAGCGTCGGGTCTGCGCCCGCTCCGATTTGAGGCGGTGGAGATACAGGAAGGCGTGCAAGCAAATCAGCTCGAACCGCCCGTCGAGCGTATCGGGAACCTGGTAGTCGGTGAAGAACACCCTCTGGCGCGACTGCTCGACGACCCGCCGATAGCCAAGAATGGCGGCGGCACGGACAGGATTGCGTCGTGAACGCCAAATCACCGCGCGATCGCAACAGGCTCGCAGATTGACAATCGGAAGATCCGGGCGGAAGCTGTTTCGACAGAGATGGGCCCGCTCGCCTCTCTCTGCAATGTCTCGTTTTACCTCCACCAGAGCCCGATGCCCAACGCGTCCCCCTATCCGGCCCTTGCGGCGCTCGCCGCGCTGGTCCTGGTCGCCGCCTGCTCGGCCGATGTCGTGCAGCGCGGCAATCTGCCGGAGCATGATCAGCTCGCCAAGATCCACCCCGGCACGACGACCAAGGCCGAAGTCGAAAAACTGCTCGGCTCGCCGTCGAGCACCGGCGTCTTCGATCCCAACTCCTGGTACTACATCAGCAAGCGGACCAAGAGGGTCGCCTTTTTCAACCCCGACGTGCTTGACCAGGAGGTCTACATCATCCGCTTCAACAAGCAGGGCGTGGTCAGCGGCATCGACCACAAGACCCTCAAAGACGGGCGCGAGGTGGCGATGGCGCCGGGCGCGACCCCGGCGCCCGGTCGTCATCTGACCTTTCTCGAACAGCTGATCGGCAATATCGGCCGCTTCAACAACGGCCAGTAGCCCGGCCGAAGGCGGGCCGCCCCGTTCCCTCTCACCCGGCCCAGCGCGCCAGCACCGCCAGCAACAGCAACGCCACGATATTGGTGATCTTGATCATCGGGTTGACCGCCGGGCCGGCCGTGTCCTTGTAGGGATCGCCGACCGTGTCGCCGGTGACGGCGGCCTTGTGCGGCTCGGATCCCTTGCCGCCGTGATGGCCCTCTTCGATGTACTTCTTGGCGTTGTCCCAGGCGCCGCCGCCCGAAGTCATCGAGATCGCGACAAACAGGCCGGTCACGATCGTACCGAGCAGCATCGCGCCGAGGGCGCTGAAACCCGCCGCGCGGCCGGCGACCGCGGCGACGACCGCGTAGAGCACGATCGGCGCCAGCACCGGCAGCAGCGAGGGCGCGATCATCTCGCGGATCGCCGCCCGCGTCAGCAGATCGACGGCAAGACCGTAATCGGGCTTGGCCTTGCCCTGCATGATGCCGGGAATGTCGCGGAACTGCCGGCGCACTTCGACGACGATCGAGGCCGCCGCGCGGCCGACCGCGGTCATGCCGAGCGAGCCGAACAGATAGGGCAGCAGGCCGCCGACAAACAGGCCGATCACCACGTAGGGATCCTGCAGATGGAAGCTGACCGCGAGATTGGGGAAATAGTGCCGCAAATCCTCGGTATAGGCGGCGAACAGCACGAGCGAGGCCAGTCCGGCCGAGCCGATCGCGTATCCCTTCGTCACCGCCTTGGTGGTGTTGCCGACCGCGTCGAGCGCGTCGGTGGTGCGCCGCACCTCGCGCGGCAGATCGGCCATTTCGGCGATGCCGCCGGCATTGTCGGTGACCGGGCCATAGGCGTCGATCGAGATGATCATGCCGGCGAGCGCGAGCATCGTCGTCGCCGCGACGGCGATGCCGAACAGCCCGGCCATCGTGAACGAGACGACGATGCCGACGCAGATCACGATGACCGGCAGCGCCGTCGCCTCCATCGATACGGCCAGGCCCTGGATCACATTGGTGGCGTGCCCGGTGGTCGAGCTGAGGGCGATGCTGCGCACCGGCCGATAGGCCGTCGCGGTGTAGTATTCGGTGATCCAGACGATCGCGCCGGTCACGCCGAGGCCGACCAGCGCGCACACCCACAGCCCCAGCCCGCTCGTCGTCGCGCCGGTGGTCATCGCCAGCGGCTGCGAGAGACCGAAGAGCCAGTAGATCGCCGCCGCGATCGCCACGACGGACAGGATCCCGGTCGCGACGAGGCCGCGGTAGAGCGCCTGCATGATGCCGTTGTCGCGGCCGAGGCGGACGAAGAAGGTGCCGATCACCGAAGAGGCGACGCACACCGCGCCGATCACGAGCGGCAGCAACAGCATCTTCTCGCGCAGCGGCGGCGCGAAAAAGATCGCCGCCAGCAGCATCGTCGCGACCACCGTCACCGCATAGGTCTCGAACAGATCGGCGGCCATCCCGGCGCAATCGCCGACATTGTCGCCGACATTATCGGCGATGACGGCCGGGTTGCGGGGATCGTCCTCGGGGATGCCGGCCTCGATCTTGCCGACGATATCGGCGCCGACATCGGCCCCCTTCGTGAAAATGCCGCCGCCCAGGCGGGCGAAGATCGAGATCAGCGAGGCGCCAAAGCCGAGCGCCACCATCGCCTCCAGCACCGGGCGCAGATCCGCGCCCGTCATCGTCGCCCGCAGTATGAAATAGTAGCCCCCGACCGCGAGCAGCGCGAGGCCGACGACGAGCATGCCGGTGACCGCGCCCGCCTTAAAGGCGAGGGCCAAGCCGGCGGCAAGACCGTTGCGCGCCGCCTGGGCGGTGCGGGTATTGGCGCGCACCGAGACGTTCATGCCGATATACCCGGCCGTCCCCGACAGCACCGCGCCGATCAGATATCCGATCGCCACGCGCAGGCTGGCGAGCGCAATGCCGAGCACGATCAGGATCACGACGCCGACGATCGCGATCGTGCGGTATTGGCGGTTCAGATAGGCGCGGGCGCCGACCTGCACCGCGCCCGAGATCTCCTGCATGCGGGGATTGCCGGGATCGGCGGCGAGAACCTGCCGGCTGGTCGCCAAGCCGTAGAGCAGCGCCAAGGCGCCGCAGCCGAGGACAAGAATATAGACGGAAACCATCCGCAGCATTCCCTGAAGAGAATGGAAACAACAAAACGCCCGCCCCAGTCATATCCGGGACGACGGGGCGGGCCGGGGCGGGCGGAACATGCCAGAACCGCACCCCGCGCACAACCGCGCTGTCAGCCGCCGGCGGCCGCTCCCAGGCTCAGAAGTGCCGATAGCCGGTGCTGGCGAGCGTGATCTCGCGCCCCTGCCGATCGAGCAGGCGGACGCCGCTGCCGCTCTCGATGCGGCCGATCGCGGTGATCGGCAACGCGAGCTCGGCGGCCAGCGCGGCGATGCGGGCTTCCGCCGCCGGCGGCGCCGTGAACAGCAATTCGTAATCATCGCCGCCGGCGGCCAGCCGCGGCAGCAGCTGCGGCATCTCCGCGACGACATGGCGCGCCGCCGGCGACAGCGGCACGGCCGCCAGCTCGACGACCGCCGCGACCCCGGAAGTCTCGCAGATATGGCCGAGATCGGCGACAAGACCGTCGGAGACGTCGATCATCGCGCTGGCGATGCCGGCAAGGCGCGGCCCCAGCTCGGTGCGCGGCTCGGGCAGCCGGAAGCGCCCGATCAGCGATGCGCGCTCGTCGGGAGACAGCGCGGAATGGGCGCCGCGCAGCACGGCAAGGCCGAGATAGGCGTCGCCGATCGTGCCGGAAACCCAGATCCGCTCGCCCGGGCGCGCGCCGCTGCGGCGGATCTCGGCCCCCGCCGCGACTTCGCCGATGGCGGTCAGCGACAGCACCGCCGGCCCCTCGGTCGCGACCGAATCGCCGCCCAATAGCGCCACCCCGAAGCGGTCCTGATCGGCCGCCAGCCCGCGGGCGAACGCCTCCAGCCAGGCGCCGCCGAGATGGCGCGGCAGCGCCGTCGTCAGCAGGTAGAACAGCGGCCTTGCCGCCATCGCGGCCAGATCGGACAAGTTGACCCGCAGCAGCTTTTGCGCGACCAGATCGGGCGGATCCTCGATCAGGTAATGGACGCCGGCGACCAGCGCGTCGGTGGTGACGACGAGCCGCCGGCCGGGACGGCAATCGACGAGCGCGGCATCATCGCTCAGCCCGAGCCCGCCGGGCCCGGCCAGCGGCGCAAAGAAGCGCCGGATGCGCTCGAACTCGTCGGGCTCTCCGGCGGTCATGGCGCCTGCATCTCGGCCGGCCGCAGCAGGCGGCCGAGGCGGTCGAGCACGCCATTGGCCAGGCCCGGCTCCTTGCCGGTAAAAAAGGCGTGGGCGATCCCGGTATATTCGCTGACCGCCACGCGCGGCGGGATGTCCGGGCGGTGCACGAGCTCATAGGCGCCGGCGCGCAGAATGGCGCGCAGCACGGCTTCGAGCCGCAACAATGGCCAGTCCTTGGTCAATACCGCCGAGATTTCGCGGTCGAGCCGTTCCTGGTCGGCGGTGACGCCGCGCACGATCTCGGCAAACAGCGCGACGTCGGCCTCGCCGTAGAACTCGCCGTCGATCTCGCGCCCGAGCCGGTGGCGGGCAAACTCGGCGATCACCGTCTCGGGGTTGAGATCGCGGTTGAGCTCGAGCTGGTAGAGCGCCTGGACCGCCGCCAGCCGGGCGAGGCTGCGGCGCCGCACGGCGCCTTGCCGGCGGCCGCTGCGCACCGCCTCCGGCGGCGGGGAGGAGGCGGCCATTATCCGCCTCCCGCGGCAAAGCGCCGCTTCAACGCCACCAGCGCCAGGCAGGCGCGCACCGCCTCGCCGCCCTTGTCGCGTCCATCCGGGGCCGCGCGCAGCAGCGCCTGGGCTTCGTTTTCGACGGTCAGGATGCCGTAGCCGATCGCGAGGCCCTCGCGGATCGCCAGATCCTGCAGGCCGCGCGCGCTCTCGGCGCAGATATGATCGTAATGGGTGGTCTCGCCGCGGATCACGCAGCCCAGTGCGACAAAGCCGTCGAAGCGGCCGGTCATGCGGGCGGCAAGAGCGACCGCCGCCGGGATCTCGAAGGCGCCGGGGACCGTGACGATCTCATGCGTGGCGCCGGCGGCGGCCAGCGCCCGTTCGGCGCCCTGGCGCAGCAGGGCGGCGATATGCGCGTAATAGGGCGCCTCGACGAGGAGCAGGTGAGGCGAGCGGGGCATCGGTTCGCAATCCCTTCAAAGGGGGCGCGCGGCGGCGCTGCCGAGCAGCCTTGCGAGGTAGCGCGCGATCATGTCGACCTCGAGATTCATGCTCTGCCCGACAAGGGCGGTGCCGAAATTCGTGCGGGCGAGCGTCAGCGGGATGATGTTGACGCCAAAGCGATCGCCGCGGACCTCGTTGACCGTCAGGCTGACCCCGTCGAGCGCGACCGAGCCCTTGGGGGCGATCAGCGGCATCAGCTCCGGCGGCGCCTCGAAGACGAAACGCAGCGATTCCGCTTCCGGGCGCCGTTCGACGATGCGGGCGACGCCGTCGACATGCCCGGATACGAGGTGGCCGCCCAGTTCGTCGCCAAGCCTGAGCGCGCGTTCGAGATTGACCCGGGTGCCCTCCCGCCACAGCCCGATCGTCGTGCGCGCCAGGGTCTCGGCCGAAGCCTGCACGCAGAACGCCCCGGCCTCGAGCGCGACGACGGAAAGACACACGCCCGAACAGGCGATCGAGGCGCCGGGCGCAATCGTCGCGATGTCGAACGCGGTCTCGATCGCAAGCGTGACGAGCTCGCCGCGGACGATCCGGCGCACCCGGCCGAGATCGGTGATGATGCCGGTGAACATGCCGCTAGCCTAGGGACCAATCCGGCGCTTGACCAGCCTTTCGCGCGCCGCGATACGAAGGTCAACCGATGTCTGTCGTCAGCCGAGGTCAGTTTGGATAAACCCGCTTCCGGCCCCGGGCACCGCCGGCCCAAGGCCTACCAGGACACCCGCTTTCTGGAAAGCAGGGACGCCCGGGCATTGCGCATCCTGGCGGAGTATCTGGAGCCGCTCCACCGCTTTCAGCGATACCATGTCGAGGACACGATCGTCTTTATGGGATCGGCGCGGCTGCTCTCGCAGGAGGCGGCGACGGCGGCGCTGGCGGAGGCCGAGCGCCGCGGCGAAGGCATCGAGGCGGCGCGGATCGCCCTTGAACTGTCGGCCTATTACGAGGCGGCGCGCACGCTCGCCCGCCGCCTGACCGAGTGGTCGAAAAATCTCGGCCGCGAGGAACGGCGCTTTGTCGTCTGCACCGGCGGCGGTCCCGGCATCATGGAGGCGGCCAGCCGCGGCGCCTCGGAAGCGCGCGGCCTCAATGTCGGGCTGACGATCTCGATGCCGGAGGATGAATTCGGCAACCCCTATGTCAGCCGGGAACTGCATTTCCACTTCCATTATTTCTTCATGCGCAAGTTCTGGTTCGTCTATCTCGCCAAGGCGGTCGTGCTGTTCCCGGGCGGCTTCGGCACGCTCGACGAATTGTTCGAGATCCTGACCCTGGTGCAGACCCGCAAGATGCGCAAGCGCATCCCGATCGTCCTGTTCGGCACCAAATACTGGGACGAGGTCGTCAATTTCGGCGCGCTCGTCAAATACGGCACGATCAGCCCCGGCGATCTCGATCTGTTCCGGCGCACCGACTCGGTCGACGAGGCCTATCACATCATCGTCCAGGGCCTGGCCGAAAACGCGCTCGGCATGCCCGGCGCGGTACTGTAGCCGCCGGCCCGGTCAGGATCGGGCCCGCAACGTCGTCAGCACATCGGTGCCGACGCGCTCGACCGAGAGCGGCTCGAAGCGCGGCCCGTCCGCCAGAGCGGCAAGGTTCAACTCGGCGACCGCCGGTACCCCGTCGCCGCCGAGCAGCAGCGGGGCGTGCAACCACAGCACACGATCGACCAAGCCGGCGCGCAGCAGCGCGGCGGCGAGCCGCGCCCCGCCTTCGACAAGCAGCCGGGTGAGGCCGCGCGCGGCCAGCGCCGCCAGCGCCGCGGCGAGGTCGAGACCGCCGGCGGGATCGGGCGGCACGTCGATAAGGGTGACGCCGCTGGCGGCGAGCGCGGCGCGGCGCGCCGGATCCGCCTCCGGCAGCGTCAATATCCAGGTCGGGACTTGGCCCGCTCCGGCGATGACCCGCGCGCCGAGGGGAAGGCGCAGCTGGCGGTCGAGCACGACCCGCACCGGCGAGCGCCCGGCGAGCCCCGGCAGGCGGCAGGTCAGCTCCGGATCGTCGGCCAGCGCCGTTCCGGTGCCGATCATGACCGCATCGTAGCGCGCGCGCAGCCCGTGCACGTAGGCGCGGGCGGCCGGGCCGGTGATCCAGCGGCTCTCCCCGGCGGCGGTGGCGATGCGGCCGTCGAGCGAGGTGGCCAGCTTCAGGCTGACCAGCGGCCGTCCGCGCCGGACCCGGCACAGAAACCCGGCATTGATCTCGGCCGCCTCCTCGGCGCACAGGCCGCATTCGACCGCCACCCCGGCGGCGGCCAGGCGGCGCAGTCCGCGCCCGGCGACGCGCCGGTCGGGATCTTCGAGCGCGGCGACGACGCGGCGGATTCCGGCCGCGATCAGCGCATCGGCGCAGGGCGGCGTGCGGCCCCAATGCGCGCACGGCTCGAGGCTGACATAGGCGGTGCCGCCGCGCGCGCGCGCGCCGGCCCGGGCGAGCGCTTCGGTTTCGGCATGCGGGCGGCCGCTGGGCTGCGTCCATCCGCGGCCGACCACGCGCCCGTCGGCGACGATGACGCAGCCGACGGCCGGGTTCGGCCACACCGTGCCGAGGCCGCGGCGCGCCAAGGCCAGCGCCGCCCGCATCAGAGCGACCTCCTGCCGCGCCGCTGCGGCGCTACTCGCCGGCGGCGATCTGCCCGACAAATTCGCCGAAATCCTTGGCCTCGCAGAAATTGCGGTACACCGACGCGAAACGGATATAGGCGACCTGGTCGAGGGTCGAGAGCGCCTCCATGACCAGGCCCCCAATCATCGTGCTCGGGATGTCGGTCTCGCCCGAGCTTTCGAGCTGGCGCACCAGGGAATTGACCAGGCGCTCGACCCTTTCGGGCTCGATCGGGCGCTTGCGCAAGGCGATGCTGATCGAGCGGGCGAGCTTGTCGCGATCGAACGGTTCGCGCTGCCCGTTCTTCTTGATCACGGTCAGCTCGCGCAGCTGTACCCGCTCGAACGTGGTGAAGCGGGCGCCGCAGCTTGGACACAAGCGCCGGCGCCGGATCGCTCCGCGATCATCGGTCGGCCGCGAATCCTTGACCTGAGTGTCGTCGGCCCCGCAAAACGGACAGCGCATTCTCTCCTCCCCTGGTCTCGTCCGCTCCGCTACCGGGAGCGAATCTTTCAACCCTGCGGATCGCCCGCCGCCCGCTCATAGATCGGAAAGCGGGCGCACAGCTCCCGCATCTGCTGGCGCACCCGCGCCTCGATCGCCGCACTGTCGGCCGGCTGCTCGGCAAGAGCGCGCAAGACCGCGACGATGGCCCGACCGACGGTGCGCATCTCGTCGGTGCCAAAGCCGCGGCTCGTCACCGCGGCGGTGCCGAGCCGGATGCCCGAGGTCACCGTCGGCTTTTCCGGGTCGAACGGGATCGCATTCTTGTTGCAGGTGATGCCGGCCCGTTCGAGGCTGCTCTCGGCGGCGCGGCCGGTCAGCCGCAGCGGCCGCAAATCGACCAATAGCAGATGCGAGTCGGTGCCGCCCGAGACGATCTCGAGCCCCCCTTCGGCGAGGGTGGCGGCGAGCGTCTTGGCATTGGCGACCACCGCGGCGGCGTAGCGGCGGAACTCCGGCGCCAGCGCCTCGCGCAGCGCCACCGCCTTGGCGGCGATGACATGCATCAGCGGCCCGCCCTGCAGTCCGGGGAAGACGGCGGCGTCGATGCGCCGGCCGATCTCCTCGTCATCCGAAAGGATCAGGCCGCCGCGCGGGCCGCGCAGGGTCTTGTGGGTCGTCGTCGTCACGACATGCGCGTGCGGCAGCGGGCTTGGATAGACGCCGCCGGCGACGAGCCCGGCGAAATGCGCCATATCGACCATCAGATAGGCGCCGACCCGATCGGCAATGGCGCGAAAGGCGGCAAAATCGATGATCCGCGAATAGGCGCTGCCGCCGGCGATGACCAGCTTGGGACGATGCGTTTCGGCGAGGCGGGCGACCTCGTCGAGATCGATTCGCCCGTCCTGGCGGCGCACGCCATAGGCGTAGGCGCGAAACCATTTGCCCGACAGGCTCGGGCGGGCGCCATGGGTCAGATGGCCGCCGGCCGCCAGCGCCATGCCGAGGATGGCATCGCCCGGCTGCAACAGCGCCAGAAAGACGGCCTCGTTGGCCTGCGCGCCGGAATGCGGCTGCACATTGGCAAACCGGCAGCCGAACAGAGCCCGCGCCCGCGCGATCGCCAAGCTTTCGGCGATGTCGACAAATTCGCAACCGCCGTAATAGCGCCGGCCGGGATAGCCTTCGGCATATTTGTTCGTCAGCACCGAACCCTGCGCCTCGAGCACCGCGCGGGAGACGATGTTCTCGCTGGCGATCAGCTCGACCTGCTGCGCCTCGCGGCGGCCTTCCCCGGCGATCGCCGCCGCGATTTCGGGGTCGGCTGCGCTAAGGGGACGGGAGAAGAGAGTGTCGATGCCGGAGGGGGAGAAGTCTTGGGGGGTCAATCGAATGCTCGCCGGTCTGGGAGAGGATAAAGGGCGCCCGCACCGCGAGCGGGCGCGGCGGCGTGCTTCCGGGATTATCCTACCATATTTCGCCTGCGCACGCCAGCCAGCTACCAGAAGTCGCGTCCGAAACCGCACCGCACCGATCCTGTAGCGATCGGGGCGGGATCTGTCGCCGGTCGTCTTGCGCAAGCACTCGAGGGTTGCCGTTTGTTAGGCTCGCGAGGAGTTCCTTGCGAAGCGCGCCGGCATACAAGTCATTGATCGATTATGGCCGTGACGATTACTGTGCTCTCTCCCAGGTTTCGATTGACACAAGAAATTCGTGCTGCGATTATGCTGGCCAGCTTGAACCTTCTAGAACTTATCGGGGCAAGACATGGCTGAAACGGCGCCGCCGAAAGTGGCAGAAGAAGAGTTACTGCGGATGACCGCCGATGTTGTGGCGGCTTATGTCAGAAACAACACATTGCCGACGACTCAGTTGGCGGAGGTCATTAATGCGGTGTACGGCTCGCTGAAGGCACTCGAGGGCCATGCGGCCGAGCCGCAGCCGGAGCCTCCGAAGCCGGCCGTCCCGATCCGCAAATCGATCACACCCGACTATCTGATCTGCCTGGAGGACGGGAAAAAGCTGAAGATGCTGAAGCGGCATCTGCGCTCGACCTACAATATGACCCCGGACGAATACCGCGCCAAATGGGGCCTGCCGCCGGATTATCCGATGGTCGCGCCGAAATATGCCGAGCAGCGCTCCGAATTCGCTAAGAGGATCGGTCTGGGCCGGGGGACCGGACGCACCGCCCGCAAAGCGCCGCCCGCGCCGGCGCCCGCCAAGAAGTAGCCGGGCCGCCCCGGCGGAGATGCCATCGGCGGCGGCCGGCCCGGCCGAGCGGCATCGCTGCTTCCGCCATGCCGCGGCGAGATCGAAGGGACGAGGCGGGCCGGGCCGCCGGCGATCGGGCGCGGGGATCCCCTGCGGTTGAATCGGGGCCGGTCGGTCCTGCGTCCGGCCGCTCCTGATGCCCTTCGCGCTAGCGCCGTTTTCGGGGTGGCACGCCGGGAGGGCGTAGCCCGACCAGAGTGACGTCGCGAAAACGGCGGCGAAATTCATGCTGCCGCGACCTGCGGCAGGTTGTGGAAGTAGGCGTGATCCGGCGTCCTGGCGTCAAGGCTCGAATGCGGGCGCTTACGGTTGTAGAAGTCCAGATATCGGCCGATCGAAGCGCGGGCTTCGCCGACGCTGTCGTAGGCCCGGAGATAGACTTCCTCGTATTTGACCGAGCGCCACAGCCGCTCGACGAACACGTTGTCCCGCCACGATCCCTTGCCGTCCATGCTGATGGCGATGGCCTGCCCCAGAAGGAGGCCGGTGAAGTCGGCGCTGGTGAATTGGTTGCCTTGGTCCGTGTTGAAAATCTCCGGCCTGCCGTGCTTCGCCAGCGCCTCCTCGACCGCCTCGAGGCAGAACTCCACCTCCATCGTGATCGAGAGCCGCCAGGCCAAGGACCCGGCGGCTGAACCAGTCGACCACGGCGGCGAGATAGACGAAGCCGCGCGCCATCGGGATGTGGGTGATGTCCATCGCCCAAACCTGATTCGGCCGCTCGACCGTTATTGCGCGCAGCAGGTACGGGTAGATCTTGTGGCCCGGTTCCGGCTTCGAGGTGTTCGGGCGGCGGTAGAGCGCCTCGATCGCCATGCGCTTCATCATCGTCGCGACGCGCCCGCGGCCGATCGCGACGCCCTCGCCACGCAGGAGATCGCGCAGCATCCGGCTGCCGGCGAACGGGTAGTCGAGATACAGCTCGTCGATCCGCCGCATGATCGCCAGATCGGCCGGCGACACCGGACGGGCCTGATAGTAGAGGCTGCCGCGACTCAGCTTCAGAAGCGTTGCCTGCCGCGTCAGCGGGAGCGCGTGCTCGCGGTCGATCATCGCTTAGCGCTCAGCATGCCGGCCTTGCCGAGCGCACCGGCCAAAAAATCGTTCTCCAACGCCAACTCGCCGATCTTCGCATGCAGCGTCTTCAAATCTACCGCCGAGGCCGCCGCTGGGCCCGCCGAGCCGGAGCCGAACACCCTGGCGGCGCCCTCCCGCAGCTGCGCCTTCCAGGTCGTGATCTGGTTCGGGTGTACGTCGAAGAACTGCGCCAGCTCCGCCAGCGTCTTCTCACCCTTGATAGCCGCCAACGCCGCCTTCGCCTTGAATGCCGGTGTATGGTTCCGGCGTGCCCGTCTCGTCATGTGCTCTCCTGATCCGCGGCGATCCTCGCCGCCCTCAGGCAGAAAATCCACTTATCCCGCTGTCCAGATTCTCCAGGCCACCTCTCCGAGCGCGCGGGCAGGTCTTCCAGCTTCGCGCGGAGCGTCACGAGCGTCTCGTCGGACGGACGCCGGTGCCGCATCTCACGCGCCGGCTTCGGCGACGTAGTTGTAGAGGGTCGGCTTGCTGATCCCCATCAGCCGGCAGATCTCGCCGATTGTGTGCTTCTTCTCGGCATAGAGCTGGACCGCAAGCTGCCGCTTGGCCGGCTCCAACACCTTGGGCCGGCCGCCGCTGGAGCTGGTGTCGATCTTCTCCCGCAGGCTCATCAGGCCGACGCCCATCTCGTCAAGCCGACGGCCGAGCAGGATCAGGTCATGCAACGAACGGCCGAGCCGGTCGAGCCGCCACACCGTCAGCACGTCACCGGCGCGGGCCACCTCCAGCGCCATCGCCAGCCCGGGGCGCGCCGCCTTGGCGCCGCTCATCCGGTCTTCGTATACCTTCTCGCAGCCGGCCAGGCGCAAAGCGTCACGCTGCAGGTCCAGGTTTTGATCGTCGGTCGAGACCCGCGCGTAGCCGATCAGCATGCCACTCCTTGCCGGTCAGGGAACCCGTGCAGGATCGCCAAATTTGGCCGTAGATATCCTTACCGGGTTGTATGCCCGAAATCCGGGGCTGCCAAGCCATTCCGGGTGCATCGGATCAGAGGGCAACAAACCGGTCGTTTCCCTGCCCGCCCCGGCCGCCATCCCGTGCAATCAGCGTGGGCACGGCGCCGATGATGCGATCCCAGTTGCAGCCTTTATGCGCTCAGTTGCAGTGATTGTGGGTCGGACCCCTCAGCTCCGTTGCCATGATTTCGGGTCCGACCTGCCGATCATTGCGATCCCAACCGCCGATGATTGCGGGTCGCTATAGCTGCCGACGCGGGTTAGTCGTGTCGGAGATGTGTCAAGGTCCGGTGCACGAGCGCCGCAAGCTCCGCTTGATGGCTCGTGCCGGTTTTGAGGAAGGCCTGTTGCAGCTGGCTGCGCGCTGTGGTTATAGCTACGCCCGTCGTCTCGGCGGCAGCTTGCAGGCCATGGCCACGCGCAATGGCTATGGTGATTTGCGCCTCACGATTGGTCAGGCCGTAAGCTTTCCGCAGCGATTCGGCATTGGGGTCATCTATCCAGCTCGGATCGCTGATGAAGACGACACCGCAAGTCGAATCATCGGAACCATTTAGCGGCCGCATCAACTTCAGCGGAACAGCGGTCAGCAACAGCGGCCGCAAATCATCGCCACGGCTCACGGCCAATAGACCCTGCGTCCCTTCGGATACTGCGCCTTTGATCAGTTCGCGTAACGAACGGGTATCCGACGCGGTCCGCCCGACGAGCCCGGCGGATGAGAACCGCAACGCATCTGAATGGCCAATGACTTCCTGAGCTCGCCGGTTGAGCCATAGGGGCCGCCCTGAGCGAGCGACGAAAACAACGCCAATTGTCAGGGCATCAAGAGCACCTAAGGTCATATCGGCGTTCAGATCGGCTGATCTTAAACGTGTCTGCAAGCGCAGAGCTCGGTCGAGGTGCGGCACGAGCAGGCGCATGCAGCGCAGATTGTCAAGACTAAAGACGCAGCCGTCTTCCCAAAGGGCCGCGATCAGCTTGCGCAGTGCGGGCATTGACGGTGATGACACCGAAGTCCCTTCTATGCATTCAAACGCTGGCAAGTAGCGCCGTGCCATTCTCAGGCCGATAGCCTCACGGGCTTCTGCACCTTTCTCAGGCCAAAGGGTGCTCAAAAACACAATTTTGAGCAAACGGATAATAAGTTCGCCGAATTCCTCGGCATATTGATCGAGCACCTTCAGGTCGCCGCGCGAGAGAAAGAGAGTGGGGCTGCAACTGGTGCCGAAAATTTGTCTGTTCCAGCTCACATCGACCGCGAGGTCTTCAATATCCTCGTCCATGCCCCAGAAGCCGTGTCGGCCGCCGACAAGCTCGACCATCGCGGAAATAGTCTTTGGCCAAAGCTCCGGACGTTCGATCGATTCATAGATGCGATCGACCAAGGAATGCAGCGCGTCTTCGGTGGCGATCGTCATGGTGTCGGGTCCGTTCAGAAGCTTCACGGGTGCGACGAGCTTAATAGAGGCCATCCTAGAATTTTTCATCCGTTCATAGGAAGACCGCGCCGCGCTGGTCGGCGATAGATGTCCGGCGGAGGGGAGAAGGGTCTGAGGAGAGCCCCGCCCTCGACGGCTACGGAGAGGACCCATGGTGGCGAGTTTAACCGCGATTGTGGTGTTCGAGGTTATCGGCGACCTCATTCAGAAGCTGGCCGGGCTGCCGATCCCCGGCCCCGTAATCGGAATGGCGCTGCTGCTTGCCGCTTTGATTCTCAGGGGCCGTCTGTCGGACGAGCTCGATCGCGCAGCGACCGGCATACTCTTTTACCTGCCGATGCTATTCGTTCCTGCCGGTGTCGGGGTCATGGCGCACGTCGATTTGATACGGACTGAATGGCCGGCGCTCGCGCTGGGGATCGTCGGTTCTTCGATTCTCGCCGTCGCCGTCACCGCACTGACGATGTGCACCATCGAACGGGCGTGGCAGGCAATACGTGAGACGCGGCGCCACGCTGCACCGGCGCCGGCCACGAAGGTGTCCCATGAGCCCGATGTTCCATGACGTCTGGATCCCTTTATCGCGGAGCCCGGCCTTTGGCATCGCCCTGACCCTGATCGGCTATCAACTCGGCTGCCGGCTGCAACGGTGCTTGCGCGGCAATCCGCTCTGCAATCCCGTGCTGATCGCGATCGGATCAATCATCGCCGTACTGCTGCTGACCGGGACGGATTACCGGACCTATTTCGAGACGGCGTCCTGGATTCATTTCCTGCTCGGTCCGGCAACCGTTGCGCTTGCGATCCCGCTCTACAAGAACATCGGCGAGATCCGACGCGCAGCCCTTGCGATCGGAGCCGCCGTCGGCGCCGGCGCATTTGCCGCCAGCGGCAGCGCCATGGCAATCGCCTGGAGCCTCGGCGCCTCGCCCACTGTCATCCGTTCAATCGCGGCAAAGTCGGTCACCACGCCGATCGCGATGGGCGTCAGCGCGCAGATCGGCGGCATTCCGGAGCTGACTGCGGTTCTCGTCGTCGTGACCGGCGTTTTCGGCAGCCTTTGCGCCCCGGAGATTGCAGCCGTCCTCGGGGTGCGCTGCTGGCGTGCCCGCGGGCTCGCCGCCGGGGTTGCCGGTCACGGCATTGCCACGGCGCGGATGCTGTGCCTCAATGAGACGGCAGGAGCCTTCTCTGGGCTCGCCATGGGGCTGTGCGGGCTACTCACCGCGGTCTGCCTGCCGGTCATTTTTCATTTCTTGCACTTGGACGCTTGGTGATTGCGGTGCGTGCGATGAGGACCGGCCTCCGCTCTCACCCGAATGACAGCTGAGGGGCAAAATTGCTCGGCCAACACGAGCGCCGGCAAATGACCGGTTCGGCCGAAACCGGACACCCTTTGGACAAGGCCCGGTTTCCACATCTTGTGCCCTGGTGCATCGCCGGTGACGCGGTCAAAGACGCATAATTTCCCAATCTGAAAAATCCTCGAAAGTCTTCGTGAAATCCTCGCGCGCATCGTGAAGCACAACCGGCTCGCGGTGGCGATTTGATCTTGCCGCGCCGGCCTGGGACGCGGTGGTCTGGACCTACGGTGCCGCGCGATGACTTGGGACGCCCCGACACAAGATGTGGGACAGGGGTCAGCGCGATCTGGCGGCACAGCCTGGAAGAAAACCGGCCGCACGCGAGAAGGTCGAATGCGGCCGGTCAGGGAGAGGGGCCGCTTACGCGGCCCCGGTCGCCTCCGGCTGTCTGTGCAGCGCCTCGAGGGTGGCATCGAACGCGCGCGCGTGCTCGGCCTGCGCGGCAAGAAGCCGCTTCAGCTCGGCCTTGGCCTGGACGCGCTCGCGGCGGGTCAGAAGACAACCCGTCATTTCGGCCCGCAACTCGTCGATCTGTTGTTCGATGGTCATTGCGCTCTCCTCTGTTTGAAAAACCGGGAGAGCGGCGTCATGCCGGGGCGGGCGGTGTCCAGCTTCGCTCCCGAAGGGGCGACCGGTCCTGAGCTTGTCGAAGGGCCGGCGCACGGGGGAGCCGATTTTGTCGAGCGTCACATAGAACTTGCGCGCATCAGCGCGCTCCGTGCGCTCGGCAAAATTGGGGGTAACCGTGCGAGCTGGAGACCGTCTGTCCCGGCATGATACAATGGCGGGACCGTTGAGAGAGATCAGGTTTGGGGTTCCCCCGGCGGCGCAGTGTTAGAGCGATTTTTGGGTTAGCGTGACGGAACGAAGCGGGGAGGCCGGCGTCTTTCTCGGCAGGATCGGGAGGTCTGTGGAGGGTTTGATGCCGCTTCCCTATTCGGCGGATCTGCGCGAGCGGGTG
>Ga0209061_1001338_pt1 | contig 42351 bp, 37 predicted proteins | sample Coa_R1_10_FD_187157 | JGI IMG/M metagenome (GOLD analysis project Ga0209061, IMG submission 187157) | Surface soil microbial communities from Centralia Pennsylvania, which are recovering from an underground coalmine fire - Coalmine... | ecosystem: Environmental > Terrestrial > Soil >...
GGTTATCCCAGCAGGGCGCCCAGCCTGGTTGTGGTTCCTCTGGCTTTCTGGTGCGAAGGAGAAGCAGCGGCAAGTTTACGAGTACATCAGTGGGCGCTAAGCCCCCTTTCTAAAAGGAGGTGTTCTATGAAGTTCTCGAAATGGGAGGATCAGTGCTTAGAGGCTGATCTGCTCGTGCTCTTAGATGATTTGCTGGATAACTTGGTACAGCTAGAGGGGGAGGTGTGATGTGGCCGTAAGTACGCGTGTGAAGGATGCTGGGGATGTTTCGGTACAGCCGTTGCTGCTGACGATTCCTCAAGTAATGCAGTGTCTTGGTTTGGGAAAGAATAAGGTCTATGAGCTTATCCAGAAGGAAGGATTACCTGTTAAGCGGTTTGGTAGAGCGGTGCGGGTGTCGTATGTAGACTTACAGAACTGGCTTGCTCTGCGAGATTAGGGAGGGGTGTGCTTATGGCAAAGCGTAAAAAACGTGAGGATGGTGAGGGCTGTGTGTTCCGTAAACGTGATGATCTGTGGGGTGCTTATATTGTTGGCGAGGATGGCAAGCGTAAATACTTTTATGCCAAGTCAAAGCAGAAAGTACTTGAAAAATTGAATAATGCTCGTGAGGAAAAGCGGCGGGGCATGCTGGTGGCTGCGCCGCAACAGACCTTAGCTGAATACCTTGCTTATTGGCTTGGGCATGTGGCAAAAGATGCTGTCCGGCCTCGCACATTTGAGCGCTATGAACAATATGTGCGTCTGCATATGGTTCCTGAGATTGGTCAGGTGAAGTTGCAAGCTTTGACTCCTCAGCATGTGCAGAGTCTTAAATCGAAAAAGTTGAAGGCGGGCCTTTCTCCTACGACGGTGGGGACTATTCAAATTGTTTTGCATAAGGCGTTGAGTGATGCTGTTAGGCTTGGGCTGGTCGCTCGCAATGTTTGTGATATGGTGTCGCCTCCGCGTAAGGTGCATAAGGAGATGAGGCTGCTTACGGCTGATGAGGCGCGGAAGCTGCTTGATGCTGCTGTGGGGCATCCTAATGAGGCGCTTTTTGTGCTGGCGCTGGCTACTGGTATGCGTCGGGGAGAACTACTCGGGTTAAAATGGCAAGACGTTGATTTTGCAACGGGTATTCTGTATGTGCGTCGTGTGCTCAACCGGATGCCTACGGTGCTGGGTGATAGAGCGGGTTTGTTGGTAGAGTCTGAGCCGAAGACACGGCATAGCAGGCGTAGCATTATTCTCGCTGGCTTTGCTTTTGATGCGCTTCGGAGGCATAAGGCACGTCAAGAGGAGTGGAGGCAAGCTGCCGGAGACTCCTGGGAGGATAGCGGCTATGTGTTCACTACGCCATTAGGGCGCTATATTCATCCTAATTCCCTTAATAATCAGTTTAAAGCGCTTTTAGAGAAAGCGGGCCTTCCTGATATCCGTTTTCATGATCTGCGTCATAGTGTCGCTTCGTTGTTGCTTGCGCGTGGGGTGCATCCGAAGGTGGTGCAGGAAATTTTGGGGCACAGCCAGATTAGCATTACAATGGATGTCTATTCTCATGTTTTGCCAACGATGCACCAGGATGCGATGCGAGTGTTGAACAGGGCCTTTGTGGAAGATGAGGATGGTGAGGGTGATGGAGATGGTGAGGATAATGGGGATGATGGCGGAGGTGCTGTATTGGCTCGGAGGTAGTTGTTGCACTTGTTGTTGCACTTGTTGTTGCACTTGGGGGAGTTCTCTCGGAAACAAGGACCCCTCACCCAGCCTGACAGGCTGGGTGAGGGGTATTCTCTTGGGAAGTTGGTAGCGCATACGGGATTCGAACCCGTGATCTCCGCCTTGAGAGGGCGATGTCCTGGACCGCTAGACGAATGCGCCCCGTGTACTGGTGTGAGACCAGGCATTGTTGGCCTGCCGGTCACGCGATATATAATACGCCGGGGCCGCGCTCTTGTCAAGGGGCTGCGGCCCCTTTGCGCCAGGTCATTCCATAATGGATGATATACCCTGCTTTTAACGCTCTAAATCGACGTGGACTGCTTCGCCTCTATAGAAAAAGGTGAAGGCCAGGCGCGTCCAGTTATCGGGCCAGCGTGGATCGGTCTTGTAGCCGCTCCTGTCGACGTGCAGGCCGGCGAAGCCCAGAATGACCGCCTGCCATACCGCCCCACAGCACGCCGCATGGATACCCTCCGGCGTGTTCCCGCGCAGGTTCTCCAGGTCCACCAGGGCGCCCTTCAAGAAAAGCTCGTAGGCTTCTTCGGAGCGTCCTAGCTCGCTCGCCAGAATCACATGCAGCGCCGGCGTCAGCGATGAGCCGTAGTCATGATCGGTGATGGGATAGTAGTAGTCCCAGTTGGCCTCTTTGGTCTGCCGATCAAACTGCTCATCGAGCACCGTGAGGAGCATCAGTACGTCGGCCTGCTTCACGATACGATACTTCTGTACGGCCTCTATCCCCAATATGCCCTGATACGAGTCCTTACGGCCTTTATAGCGCTCCTGGTCGAGAGGCTTGAGCGAGAAAAAGCCTTCGAATTGCTCAAAGACCTTTGTCTTTGGATCTTGAAGGATACGCATATGATCGGCAACATCGCGCATGTGATGCAACCGTTCGGAAGTCAGATCGAGCTGCCGCTCCAATTCCTGTGCTTTGCCGGGCGCGCTGGACTTGAGCCAGGCGAAGCTATCCAACGCGATCTGGATGTTATGACGGGCCATGTAGTTCGTGTAGGTGTTGTTATTGACATGCTCGTGCCACTCGTCAGGCCCGATGACATCCGTAATTTCATAATCATGATGCTCATCATTTTTTTCGGCGCGACTGGCCCAGAATATCGCTGTACTCAGCAGTATCTCGGCGCCATAATTCTGCATGAACTCGTCATCGCCTGTAACCTGCCAGTACTGCCAGACAGCCTGAGCGATGCTGGCCGTAATATGCAATTCGATGAAGCCATTCAGGACGGGGATCACCTCGCCAGTCTCCGGGTGGATGATGGAGGACGGGGTTGTCTCTTCGCCATTAAGCGTACTCTCCCAGGGATACTGTGCCCCCTCATAGCCATTGCTGGCCGCCTTTTTACGCGCTGCCGGCAGCAGGTGATAGCGATAGAGCAGCAGGTTACGCGCAATCTCCGGCATGACAAAGGTAAAGAACGGCAGCATGAAGATCTCGGTATCATGGAAGACATGTCCGCGATATCCGAAGCCAGTCAGGCCCTTGGCCGCGATACTATAACGGCTATCGTGCGACGAGGCGTTGATACGTAACTGGTACACGTTGTAGCGGACGCTCTGCTGTGCTCTATCGTCGCCCTCGATGACAATATCGGCCCTCTGCCAGAATTGTTCCCACGCCTGCTTATGCTTCGCCAGGAGTTGATCGTAGAGTCCGGCCTGCATGGAGACAGCGACCTGTTGCTCGGTAGTGAGCGAAAGAGCGTTATGGATATCTGGCTCCTGCGCCATAGCAGCTTCTTTCAGTAGTTCCTGGTGGTGCTCCAACGCGCTGCGCGTCGGTTCGATATCGTCGCGTGATGTGTACATGACGACGATTTTCTCAGTCGTGAATGTCTCTCCTGGTGCCAGTGTACCATAGAAACGAATGCTCGGATCGATATCTGAATCGACGATCTCCTGGCGCAAACTTTGCTGCTCAGAGCGGAAACTCATGGTCTGGGCAAGCTGCACTCCCGATTTCTTTGTACGGCTCTCCAGCCACAGCAGATCGCCCCGCTGGCCCTGGTCAACGGTTTCCCAGTGCATGGTATTGTAGTTGCCAACGGCGGTATTGATGCTCGCCCGCAGAGCGATCTCGGCCTCTTTAGCCTGCTCGTTCTCTTCGAGGGTGACGCTGTAGCGGATGGCGCCGACGTGCTCATCGGCAAGACTGGCGAAGCGCTCGCTGCGCACCTGCAAGCGAATGCCATCGGGGCTTTCCCAGTTGACAGTACGATACAGCACGCCATGCTGCATATCCAGCGCACGATGATAGGAGAGGATTCTTCCCCGGTCAAGGCGGAACCGTTCTCCATTGACGAAGAGCTTGATAACCGTCCAGTCAGGAGCGTTGGCAAGTTCCTCTCTGGCTATAGGAACGGCATCGAAGACTCCGAAGAGGAGTGTGGCGGGATTGGCCTGGGGATAGCCTTCTTCAAATGTGCCGCGCGTGGCAAAGTATCCATTGCCAATGGTGTAGACGGTTTCCTGACTATGGATGTGTTTAAGATTGGGTTCAAATGTCTCTTCCTGTATCTGCCAGAGATTCACTACAGCGTCCTCCCTCATAATAAAAAAGATTCTGTGTACTCGCCGATGTGCAGAGAGCCTTGACTGCTCACCGCTGCGCGGCTCGCCTCATCAGAAAGGGCATCGCAGGCGCTCTGCCCGCAGGCTCTTTCCTCATCAGAAAGGGCGTCGCAGGCGCTCTGCCCGCAGGCTCTTTCCTCATCAGAAAGGGCGTCGCAGGCGCTCAAAAACATGCACAGCGCGTTGCTTAACGCGCTGTGCATGTTTTTCTGATGGCACACCGCTGCGGCGCATAACAACATACACATCGCGTTAACTAAATCAATAAGTCTTGCAGTCGTTTATGAACGAGATCGGGCAACACTTTGTCGGCTCTATGAAAGCGCTCTCTGGGGCCAATAGCCAGAGCTTGCATGCCCGCGTTCTTGATCGCCTCGATACCGGCGTCAGCGTCCTCGACTCCCAGACAGGCCGAGGTCGGAACTCTCACGAGACCCGCTGCATAGACAAAGAGATCCGGGGCCGGTTTGGTATTTGTGACGCTATAGCCGTCAGCGATGCCGTCGAAAAAGTCGGTGATCTTGAGATGGTCAAGGACTGTGCGGCAGTTCTTGCTCGCAGAGGCGATAGCGATTTTGATCCCCGCCTGCCTGATCTCTTCTAGCAATTCCCGGCCACCCGGCACCAGTTCGCCCGGCGTCATCTGTTGTATCAACTCATTGTAGTAGCGATTTTTGCGCTCCATCATCTCCTGGATCTGCTCTTCTGAGTACCTGTCCTTGCGGTCGCGAATCAGGTACATCAGCGATTCGCGCCGTCCGACACCGCGCAGATGGGCATCGTTCTCCTCGTGAGTGAAAGGAATACCCTCTTCATCCGCCAGACGTTTCCAGGCTCTATAATGATATTCTGACGTATCGGTCAATACCCCATCGAGGTCGAAGATAATAGCCTGTGGTTTTTGCATAGAAGCTTCTCCATCGAAAAAAAAAGCTATGATGATACGAGAAGGAAGCAGGTTTTTTCTCTGCTCCTACGAGCAACTTCTCATTCCTTATACATTATAAACGTCCGAGCATGAGATGACGTTTACAGTGGGAAGCGCCGGTAGTAGTATCGGTTATTTTGCTGCCATAAGCGGAGTATTCGATGCATAGCGGCTTCGCCTCTCTGCCGCGCCTTCATGCGGCTCCGCCGCGCAAGGAATCTATTGTTTTGTACAAAACAAATAGATAAGATAGACGGTGCAAAGGCAGGCAAACGATAGTCCTGGAAGGATATCAGTCGCGGGCAGCAGCGGGCGAAAACAGCGGGCAAGCCTGGCGAAAGTTCTGCACCAGGCGCTCGACCTCCAGAAATGGCTGGTGCATGGCTGCCGGCGTTGAGAGGTTAAAGACCAGGATCTTGCGATTGAGTTCGCGCAGTGTCCGTTCATAATCAGCAGCGGCATTTTTCACAGCCGTATCGAAGGCGCGCTTCTCGCTGGTAAAGGGAAGGATACGACGTGCGCGAAGGGCCTTGCCACGCTCCACCAGCTTCGCCAGACGCGCCTCTATACGCGCTCGCTCGTCGCGGATCTCTTTGATAAGCTCGATCTCCGGGGGTGCGAAGCCGTTGCTCTTCAGAAGGTGATACGCCAGTGCGTTATCGCCGGCATAGCTATTGTCATCCAGCGCCAGCGGCTTCCCCGTTCCGGGCAGATTATCAAATTCTCCGCGCTCCTGCGCCTCGCGGATCTGCTCTTCGATATAGTCGCCCCGTCGCTGCGCGCGCAGGCGCTGCATGTCGGACCTGGAGGCCATGGCCTCGGCTTTGATCGTATCAGGTACTTTGCGCCAATCTATGAAATCCATAATCTAAAAGAGTTATCTCTGGTTGTTAAACATCATTGACCGCGCCGCGTCTCGCGCAACCTCATATACGTCCATCAGCGGCATAGCGCGCTCGCGGGCGATGCGCCGGCATTCTTCGTACTCGGGCGCAACGCTAACGATCTGCGCGCCCAGGCGCTTCACTTTCACCGTCATCGGACCGAGTTCCGTCTCGACACGCTGCTGCTCGCGCCGCGCCTTGAGGCGCCGCACCGGCTGGATACGCACGCCCAGCGTACTCGTCTCGCGCAGCAGGAGCAATGCCAGCCGCTCGCCGTCTTCCTCGCGACAGATGACCGTCACCAGCGTCGCCGGACGATTCTTTTTCATATGCAGCGGCGTATAGCTCACATCCAGAGCGCCGGCCTCAAAGAGGCGCTCCATCAATCCACCCAGCAGTTCTCCACTCATATTATCTATATGTGATTCTATCACAATTGCGCGATCAGTATCGATCCCCCCGGCGGCCAGTTCCATCTGCTCTTGGCTGCGCCCCAGGCAGAGGCGCAGGCAGTTCGGCCAGGGCAGGCGTTTCTGGCCGAAGCCGTAGCCGACGCGCTCAATAGCAATGGCTGGCGTCTCGAAGCGGGCCAGTGTCGCCAGAATCGCCGCACCCGTTGGCGTTACCAGCTCTCCCTCGGCCGGGCAGGGGCGCCAGGGAGCCGCGACGCGGCGCAGAATCTCCAGCGTCGCGGGCGCAGGAATGGGTAGCAGGCCATGTGCGGACCGCACATGGCCGGTAGTCAGTGGCAGTGGTGAGGCGTAGAGCCTGCTGATGCCCAGCGTCTCTATACCGATAGCCGCGCCGACGATATCCACGATAGAATCGACGGCGCCCACCTCATGAAAATGTACGGCCTCGATGCTTGAGCCATGCACGCTCGCCTCGGCCTCCGCAAGACGCTGGAAGATGGCGAGCGCCGTCTCGCGCACACGCGGCGCAAGCGGCGCATCCCGCAACAAAGCTGTGATATCAGAGAGGTGCCGCTCCGGCTGCTCTTCTTCCGTCACGGCCACATGCAGGCGTGAACCACGAATCCCTTTATCTGTATACGGAGTGTGTTCCAGGTGATAGCCCTGCATGGGCAGCGCCGCAAGCGCCTTTCGCAGCTCCTCGAACGGGAGCCCGGCATCCAGCAGCGCCCCCAGGAACATATCGCCACTTATTCCCGAATGGCAATCAAGATACGCTATTGTTTGCGTCATTTGTGCTTCCGCCATCTTCCGCTTCTTTGTTGTAACCTTTCCGTGCGTAGCAGCGCAATGATGATTTTACCTACCAGGATCGGTAATATCCTTTAACGCCGGGCTGTCCAGCCCTCCTTCGGCTACCTTGCGCAGCCGCTTCGCGTCCCGGCGCTGCCGCATATATACGATCTTCTCGTCGCTGCTCTCGCTCCTCTCAGCCGCAACCTGAGAAACCTCACCGGCTGGTGGCAGTTCCGCCTCGACAGCATGATAGTAGGCAACAAAATCCGCAATCGCCTCCGCATATTGTGGATAGCGCGCCAGATAATCGCTCAGTCGCGGGTGCAGGCCAGCCTCCAGTTCCGCGACATAGCTGGCTGTGATGCGCAGTACTGCTTCTTCCTGTTCTCTATCCATAGCGGACCTCTTTCTCACCTTCCAGTGTATCACGTAAGAGCCGCAGCGCTTCGCGTAAGCGATTGCGCACTGTGCGATCCGAGATACCCAGGATGCGAGCGGTCTCCTTCTCGGTTCTATCCTCCCAGAAAATCAGCAGGATGACCGCTTGCAGCCTCTCGGGCAAACGCAATACCATATGCAGCAGTTCATGGCGCTCAACCGCCTGTAACATCACCTGCGCGCGCTCATCCTCCACGTCGAACGCGCTGCTACTGCCATCCTCCTGCTGGAGCCGCTGATCGAGGCTGACCAGCATCACGCGAGGGATACGCATCCTCTTCTGCCCTCCCGGATCGCTCCAGCGGCCCTCACGCAGCATAAAGGACCGATATACATGCCTGCGTTCAAAGCGCAGGCAGTGCAGAAAGTTCTCCTCCCAGAACGGGCGCGCTGGATCGAGCAGCGCCTGCACCATACGCTCGGAGAGATCGGCCCAGAGATCATCCACCAGCGCGCAGCGCTCGCCTTCCGGCGCCACCACATGCCCGAGGGCCTTGCGTGCCCATAGCTCATTGAGTGCCCGCGTTCTCTCAAGGATCGCCGCCAGTATGCGTGTGCGCGCCTGTATGTCTTTGCGCTTATCGGCGCTGCGCAGATACTTCACCAGCGTCTCCAGAGGAGTTTCAACGCATTCAACGGCTTCCCAGAATGCTGATGAAGCGTTATGGGGGGATGGGTCATAGGCTTGCGCCAGCGAAGTCTGGCACCTGACAACCTCCGCGTCACACATACTTTCGTTATCAACAGAAGCCTGCGCCATGTCCACGATGCCCTTGCCTCCGAAAAAGTTTAGCAGCTTGCTCCAGTATAGGAACATTTGTCTCAAAAGTCAACAGGCAGCAGCGCGAATATTACCCTATTTACCCCCTTTGTGAAAGGCCAGGGCATTGCGGTAGACCTCAACGTAGCGCAGGGCTGAGGCATGCCAGGAGTGATCGGCGGCCATACCGCGCAGTTGTAAGCCACGCCATACATCCTTGAAGCGATAGACCTCCAGGGCGCGCATGATCGCCGCGAACAACTCCCAGGGATCATAGTTTGTGAAGGTGAAGCCGTTGCCCTCGCCCGTGCGGGGATCAAACTCCTGCACGGTATCCGCCAGCCCGCCGACGCTGCGCACGATAGGCACGCAGCCATAACGCATAGCGATTAACTGGCTCAGGCCGCACGGCTCAAAACGAGAAGGCATCAGGAACATATCGCTGCCCGCGTAGATGCGCTGTGCAATCTCTGCATTAAAGGTGAGGAAGATCGCGACCTGATCTGGATAGCGCGCGGCGAGATTCTGAAACATCTCATGATAGTGCTGGTCCCCGATACCCAGCACCACCAGTTGTACACCCTGCGATAGCAAGGGCTGCGTAATCTGCGATAACAGATCAAAGCCCTTCTGGTCGGTCAGGCGGGAAATCATCGCCAGCAAGGGTACATCCTCACGCACCGGCAAATGCGCCTGCTGCTGCAAGGCTACCTTATTTTCGGCGCGCCGGTCAAGTGAATCGGCATCAAACTGTGTATGGATGTAGCGGTCGGTAGCCGGATTGATCTCCTGATAATCGATGCCATTGAGGATGCCAAAGAGGCGATCACGGCGCGAGCGCAGCAGGTGATCGAGCTTCTCGCCGAAGGTTGGCGTCAGGATCTCCTGTGCATAGCGCTCGCTCACCGTCGTAATCGCATCGGCGAAGAGGATACCACGCGCCATAATATCGACGACATTCGCCAGTTCGGCGATCTGAGGGTAGAGGAAGCCATTGGCCGCCACGCCCGCCACCTCCAGAATACGATAGCCAAAGATCCCCTGATAGGCGAGATTATGGATCGTGTAGACCGTAGCTGTATTGGCGAAAAAAGGATCGTCGCGGTAGATCGTATGCATCCAGTTTGGCACAATGCCGGTATGCCAGTCGTTGCAATGCAAGATATCGGGGGACCAGTTCAGCGTGCGCATCGCCTCTAGCGCTGCCCGGCAGAAGAGGATAAAGCGTTCGCCATCATCGGTATAGCCATAGATATTCTCGCGATCAAAGAAGCGCGGTGCGTCGATCATATAAACAGGGATATGATCGCCAATTTCGCCCTGACGCACACAGACCTGCACCTGGAAATTGCCTATGCTCACAGAAACGTTCTCGGCCACTGTGCCAAGTTGGAAGCGCTGGGGATCAACCTGCCTGTAACGAGGCATAACCAGGCGAACATCATGACCAAGCTTACGTAGAGCCTTTGGCAACGCGCCTACAACGTCAGCCAGGCCGCCAACCTTAGCAAATGGCACGATCTCCGCCGCCAGGATCAGGACCTTGAGCGGCCGCTCATGCTGCATACGCCTTTCCTCCCGCACTCAAAATGTATTTTCTTCCCTCGCATTCTGCCCCATTATAACATGCGAAAAGAGAGAGACGGAAGCTGAAAAAAACAATCCCGGGTGGGCGTGCCCACCCGGGATTGTTTTTTCAGCGCTAGATCTTGTAGCGATTGCGTGCCAGGAAGAAGAACTGAATGCCGGCGATAATCCCCAGGGCGATGAACATTATGATCGCATCGGAGGCGGGAATTGATGGCGCCTGGCCGGGGGGAGTCGGAGCCGGGATAGCCGCGCCGGGAATAAACGGAATATTGGGTTCAGTTTCGGGCGGCCACTGGGCGAGTGAGAAGAAGGCAAACGATGCCAGGTAGACCAGCAGGCAGGTGCCAACCACCAGCCATTGACCGAGGCAGCCAAGATTTCTCTCGCCGACCACAGCGAACTCGCGTCGTGCCACAGTGGTCCAGATCCCGGCCAGCACCAGCATGCCCCCGCAGAGTACGAGCGCGACCAGCCACATGCTTGATGCCGTATGCAGTACAAGCGTCGCGGCAGCAATGGCCGCCGTCGTCACGATGCTGCCGATAATGATAAAGTTACGGTGCGTCCGCCAGAAGTAGACCGCCGCCATCAGTAGAATGAAGAAGTTTGTTGTGACGATGGCATTTACAATATAGCCGGCCTCCTGTGAGAAAGAGCAGCTTGCCGGAATATTGCTGGCCTTCGAGCAGGCCGTCAGATAGCTGCCCAGGCCGATAAACGTCCACGACTGCATCCAGTCGATCAGCGGATAAGTGACGATCCAGAGTATCAAAAAGATCGCGCCTAACTGAGCCAGGCCGAGCGCACCAAACGCATAAAGGCCCGACATCGTGCGCTTGCGTACCGGGCGCATCAGGTAATGCAGGCGCAGAGCCAGCGCCCCGAACGCCAGGAAGACAGCGGCGCCAAGTATAATACTCGCCCCCAGGTCAACCAGCTTCTGTCCGAAGAATGGGTGCTGGGGAAAGAGCGCCACCGCCAGGCCCTGATCGCTCACATAGTTATAGGCGACCATGAAGATAATCAGCAGCATGATCGAGGCGATAATCATCCAGCGTATGCCCGGCGTCGTGCCCAGGTCGCGGCGGTCAGGATTGCGCTGCTCCTGCATCGCCAGGATGCTATAGAAAACCCAGGCCAGGCCAACGCCCAGCACCACCAGGCCCACCGCCAGAAAGTCAACCGCGCCAGGCTCGAACCAGAGCACATTGCCCCCCAGCATCGGATTCCACGAAGTGGTGCTCAGAGGGAAATACTGATTGCATGCCTGGTTTTGCGGCGTGCAACCCGTAGCCGTAGCCCAGATGCAGATAGCCAGACCCCCGAGCGCCAGAATGACGCCCAGAAAAGTAAAGATAGCCGGCGGTACGACAGGCTTGGGATCAAAGAGCAGCACTATACATTGAATGACCGCGAAGCCTCCCAGGCAGACCAGCGCCAGCCCCAGGGTCCCTTGCTCCATCCCTTGAAGGGTTGAAGCGGTCATAATCAAGTTGATGTATCCGGGGAGCTGCCCGATCAGGATGGCGGCGATAAAGAAGAAGCCAACACCAAAAATGATCGCTCGCGCCCATGACATCCGTTCCGACAACTCGCGTTGTTGTACCTGTTGCATGAATCGCAATCCCTTTCGACACGTCGTTCGCATCCATCCTGAACGACATGATCGTGATACGTCCTCACCGCGCCTTGCGGGTGCGATGAGTCAGATAATCTATTGCACGATGGTCAGTTCGCCCAGCATATCAGGATGGATGCGACAGAAGTAGTTGACCGTGTGATTCGAATTGAACGTATAGGCAGCCGCCGTGACCGTCCAGGTGAACTTACCGCCCGAAGGGATCAGCGTCGAGGAGCTGCCGTGAGCGGAGTCGAAGATCTGCTCCGCCGGTTTGCTCGTATCGGTCCCCGTGATAGCTGTCACCGTGTGCCCCACCGAACTCTTATTCACCCAGGTAATCACCGTGCCCACCTTCACCTTGACGTTGATCGGCGTAAAGCAGGCAACCTGGCTGCTACAGGAGGCTCCATTCTTTCCCACATCCACGATATCTATCGTAACCGACTGATCTTTGGTCATATCGACAGGCTGTCCAAATTGCCCGAAGCTGGCGTATGAGACCGCCGCCTGATACTGCGCCTGGTCATTCGCCTGCAAGTAGGCCGGGAGCATGTCGAAGCCATTCTTGAGAGGAAGACCATTCTGCTTTAAATACGCCGGGTCGGCGGAGCGAATGAAGTCGAGGATATAGGTTACATAGGGTTGGAGCAGCGCTCCGCCATACTGATCACTTTTTGGAACAAGGTTCGGGTTAGAGAGCGGCGGTGCCTTAGGATTATAGATACCAGCGCTGATGATGCGCGTAATATCGGTATCGGTCATCTGGTTCAACTCGTCGATGGTATACCCGTTGTATTTGGCATCCACAACCTTGCCGTTTTTGATCCCATAGCAGTTGTAGGTGCAGTACTGAGCATACAACTGCATGCCCTGCAAAACACCGCCTGCATACGTCCCGAGCTGATTCTGCCCCTCGAACTGATCGCGAGTAGCAGCAGCCTGATTGCCCGACTCCATAATCCAGAAGACAGGGATCATCAACGAGACCAGCGCCAGCATAATCAAGGAGCCATATCCCGTCTTCTGGACCGCGTTTGTGCGTGAGAAGAATATATACAGCAAGCCGCCGACAACGATAATCATGACGATGATGCCCACGGCAGCCTGTCCAAAATTAACCATAACACACTACCTCGGATTGCGAGATGCCCTGATGCCCCCTCGTTGAACGAGGGCAGGGGGAACATAGTAACCCTGAACATTACCAGCAGAGCATCAACCGCCGCCACCGCCAGCGCTACATTCAACCGTTGGCATGGGGAGGATGCGCGTTGAAGCGTCGGGATGCGGCACCGGATGCGACGGGAAGTTCAGCACCCCGGTGTTTATCATAACATCACCATTGCTGAAAGACATCTGGAAGCGATCCAGGCTCCTCGGCGCAGGCCCATCCAGGTACTCACCATCCACATTGTAGTGTGAGCCGTGGCAGGGGCACTTGAAACTGTGGCAGTCATCGCGGAACGGCACCGTACAGCCCAGGTGGACGCAGCGCTGGTAGAGCGCGATCCAGTAGGAGCCATCGCTGTCCTTGACCCACCACTCCGATTGCAACTGACTTGTGAGATCGTCGCCCGACAACAGGAACTTCGTGTCTTTCGACAGATGCACAAGCCAGGTTCTGGGCACCGGCAGGTGGTATACTCCCAGCGTGTTAGCCTGCAATTGTTCCGGCGTGCCGGCCTGGAACTGCGTCTTCTTCCCCACATCGATGATAGAGCCAAAGGAACCGGTTGAGCCTGCCAGGTTGGGATAGAGCATATATAATGCGCCCGCAACACTGGCCGTCGTGGATAACCCCCACACGGCCAGCATCGACCTGCGTAAGAAGCGGCGCCGCGAGAGACGCTGTTTCGCGATTTCCGCGGCCTCGGCGCCGCCACCGTGCAAGATCTCATACTGTTGTGGCGTAATTGGCGGTCTGTCAATATCGGTACTCATAACTCAGCTTATCCTCTAGACTTCCCCTGCCTACAGGTCGAAGTAAATGTTCTGCCAGGGCCAGATCCACGCCCAGCCAGGACCACGGAAGAAGCTTCCGGCCAGGGTCACTACCGCCCAGAACACAACGCACATCGTGAATACGACAATTGCCAGCTTGCGATCAGCGTAAGCGCGGCTCGGATTGCGATCCACGTATGGCAGCACGGCCAGGCCGAGCAGCACAAAACCCGGGACCAGCACGCCAGCAGTCGTCGGCGGGAAGTAGTGCAGCAGTTCCTGCAACCCCAGGAAGTACCAGGGAGCTTTGGCCGGGTTCGGCGTCACGCTTGCATCCGCCGGTGGGCGCAGGGGAGCATCGATAGCGAGAGAGAGCAGTGTCACCATCACCATTACCGATGTCGCGGCAAAAAACTCGCGCACCAGCAGATGCGGCCACACGAAAACCGAGTCCTCAAGCTGCTTCTCTACGCGCGTGATGGCTTCCTGCTTGACCACGGCCAATGTACGATACCGCCGCTGCGTCGCAGCCGCCTGCGTCTGTACCTTTGGTTCTTGTTCAATCGCCATAGCAGTATCCTCTCAGTAGTGCCGCGCAGTCTGTGCACATGCGCGGCCATCAACGTACACCGCTAACGGGCCGAACCGGCCACAGGGCGCTCCGCCCGAACTTCTATCTCACGGCGAGCCGGAGGCGGAGGACCGGCGGCGCCTCCATCCTTACGAATGCGCCAGAAATGAACGGCCATCAACAACGCGGCGGCCAGCGGTAACAATATCACATGCCCTACGTAGAATCGTATCAACGTGGGCTGAGCCACTGCACCACCTCCTACCAGGATCTTGTACACCGTGTCGCCAAGCAGCGGAGTGTAGGGCGCCAGGTTGGTTCCCACCGTGATAGCCCAGAGAGCGATCTGATCCCAGGGGAGCAGGTAGCCGGTGAAACTCAAGAAGAGCGTCACAAAGAACAGCCCCACGCCGACCACCCAGTTGAACTCTCTCGGTGGCTTATAGGCCCCATGATAGAAGACACGAATCATATGCAGCGTTACCGAGACCACCATGAGGTGAGCCGCCCAGCGGTGCATGTTACGCACGAGATGGCCGAACGAGACGGCGCTACTCAACTGCTGGATATTCTGGTAAGCGACGTTTGTGTCGGGGATGTAGTAGAACATCAAAAAGACGCCGGTGATCGTCAGCAGCAGGAACAGGAAGAAGGAGATACCACCCATGCACCATGTGTAGGTGACTTTCATAGCCTGGCGGCTGACTTTCACAGGGTGTAGATGCAGAAATACGTTGCCCATCATCACCAGCGACTGGTTTAATGGCGTGTCAGGGTAGCCATGGCGGAAAATAGAGCGCCAGACCTGACTCTCAACGAGCTTCTGCGTCGCCATATCGAGCAAGCTTTTATTCGTAGTAGAACTCACCGTGCCTGCCTTCCTCAATGTATTTACACAGAGTTGGTTTCTGTATCGCCACTCTCGTGTTCCAAAGGAACGCTACAACGAGATGGCTTTACAGTACATCGTGCTACTTCCGTAGCATATGCCCCCAGCCGGGGAAATGACCGGATGGTTCCGTCTCCAGTCATATGTATGCGGAAAAACCCGCCTGACGCTTTTACGCCGTCTTCTAACGGTCCAACGACTTGTAGGTCTCTTGCGACTGCCGAGTCAGCCGACTTCTACTGAGTGCGCTACGCTCAGATGTATTCACAGTGAATACATAAGCTTCTGCTTGCACAGGTACAACACCTGTGCAAGACTTCTCACATAAGGATCAAGCCCGGACCATGATGGAAAGATATAGCAAAAAGATCCAGAAAAGTTCCAGGCTGCGTGGCAGATTATATCATAAACCGCGCTTGCATGGATATCCCCTCCCGCTGTGCTGCCATTTTTACCCGAGACCGGCATGCGCGCGCTTTCTCCATCATACACGTACCTCCACGCTCGATCAGTAAAATTAGCTTACCGCCCCACGCCCCGGGGAGCATCAGGTACTTACCTGATTTTTCCCTCCCCCTCACCTGATTTTTCTGCCCAATCGCTTGCTCGCACCTGCTGCGCTCGCCCTTTAGAGGGTGCACTGCCACACCACGCTCCCTCCCTTGCATAGTCTTGCTGCGCGCCTGCTCGCATGGAGGATGGAGGTGCATGGAGCCGCCATCAGGCGGCTGCTCCATGCACCTCCATCCTCCACCCCTTGCGCGGCTCCGCCGCGCGAACGGCAGGCAAGAGGAGGCGAGGACAACTGGCGTTTGACAGTTCAGGCTAATAACCGATACAATTACTATGTACATTGTAAGGGAAAAAGTGCGTTCGTGCAAAGAGAACTTCGCTATGATCCATTCCAGCCAGAAGCCGGGGGCAGCAACGCAGGGTAGCAGCCTGCTCAGAACCCTGTTCGCTATTCCCCTTCTCTATAAAGTATTGATCGCGAACAGCCTGATTATCTTCGTTGGCGCAACGGGCGGCACCTGGCTCGCATCACGCCTGAACAGCCTCCCCTCCGCGCCCACGATCCTGATTATCTTTGTCATCGCCGGCTGGCTTGTCAGCGTGGTGCTCAATTTCTTTCTCCTGCAAATCGCCTTTCGTCCGCTCATGGATCTGGATAAGGTAATGAATCGCGTGCAGGCAGGAGAACGTTCACTGCGCGCTCCCATTACCAGGCTTGATCCGCAGGCAGACCAGCTCGCCAGCACTTTCAATACGATGCTCGAAGCGATTGACGACGCGAACCGCCTGCGTGCCACACAGATCATCAATGCTCAGGAGGAGGAGCGCAAGCGCATTGCCCGCGAGTTGCACGACGAGACCTCCCAGGTACTTACCTCGCTGCTGATTAGCCTCGCCGTCCTTGAGGAGTCTATCACGACACAGGAGGCGCGGGACCGCATCGCGGAGACGCGCATGCTCGCGCACCGGACGCTGCGCGCCATTCGCAATCTGAGCATCGATCTGCGCCCAAGCGCCCTCGACGATCTGGGACTGCTGCCGGCCTTGCGCTGGTATATTAAAGAATACCAGCAGAAATTTTCGATCACGGTAGACTTTCAAGCCTCGGGCCTCAAAATGCGCCTGCCGGCGGCGATGGAGACGGCGCTCTATAGAATCGTGCAGGAGGCGCTGACCAACGTAGCGCGCCACGCTCAGGCTCATCACGTATCTGTGACGCTCAAAGAGGATGGGCACATGGTTGAAGCTATCATCAGCGATGACGGCTGCGGCTTCGATGTCGAGCAGTTGCAAAAAATGCCCGGGCCGGAGCAGGAGCGCGGCTGGGGACTGGTCGGTATGCACGAACGCGCGCACTTGCTCGACGGGACGCTGAAAATTACTTCCGCACCCGGCCGGGGGTCAACCGTTCACGCACGCATCCCCCTGCCGCAGGCAGTCTCTGCGGCTGAGACCGGCAGACGCGAGCTTTCTCTGAGCTAAAGAAAAAATATTCAGGATCATGCCACTATGAGCATACGTATTCTACTGGCCGATGACCACACCATTTTACGCGCCGGACTAAAAATGATGCTGAACGCGCAGCCCGACATGGAGGTAGTTGGTGAGGCCCAGGATGGTCGCCAGGCATTGCAAGAGGCACAGCGGCTGCAACCCGATATCATCTTGATGGATATCACTATGCCAGATATGAATGGCATCGAGGCTACAAAACAGATCAAAAAGGAACTGCCCGATGTAAAGGTTCTGATCCTGACGATGCATGAGCACGAAGAGTACGTCTTCCAGGCGCTGCGCGCCGGCGCCTCCGGCTATATGCTCAAAGAAGCTGCCGACACCGACCTCATCTCGGCGCTGCGTATCATACAAAGCGGGCAGTTCTATCTTTCACCAGCGGCGCAATCCGTGATGGTGGGGGATTACCTGCAAAGGGTGCGCACCGGTGAGGAGAAGGATAGCTATAGCAGCCTGACCGAGCGTGAGCGTGAGATCCTCAAGCTTGTGGCGGAGGGCTACACCAACAACCAGATCGCGGAGCGCCTCGTGATTAGCCCCAAGACCGTTGATACCCACCGCACTCACATCATGGATAAACTCAATCTACACAGCCGCGCCGAACTCGTAAAGTACGCGATGCGGCGCGGCCTCTTAGAAGATTAGGAGTTGCGCGATCAATCGCGCCTGAACGTATTTCACAGGTCGATCTGGCGTGATCAATCGCGCGGCCTACGCACTGTTTTTCGGTATTATCGTCCCTCGTCGTCGTCGAAGTCGCCGAGTTCGGTATTCTCCTCGGCGAAGTATTCATCGCTATAGAAGCCAACATCCTTGCCGACATACACACTGACAAGAAAATCATCGCGCGGCATATCGGCAGAGAGCACGAGATCCTCGTCGATCTGCTCGATGAGCTTTGTCAGGTCGGCCTCTTCAAGTTCCCGCTCCAGGATCAGCGTTCCGTGTACAGCAGAGGTGGTAAAATGAATATCAACGGTGCCCAGTCGATTGTTGCTCTGCAAGCCATTGCCCTGCATGATGTAGTAGCCCTCTGAGTATGGCGTGCGGAAATGACGCTCGAAATGAATATCATCCATAAGCTTTGTGTCTATGCGCAGCCCATCTTACTGCGCGCTCTCCTTTCTTCTGCATTCTCCGTCTATGACTATGTGCATGCCGCTATTGCACAGCTTCGTACCCAATGCTCTCCCCTTGAAATAAACAATAAACTTGTGCTGCAAGCCAGCGGGCCTATTATATCATAGTGAGGCGCTGACTCCTAGTGGAAAACTCACGTTACACAAATCGCAGCGACGCGCGCAGGGGAGAAAAGCTCATCTGCTCTTCGGCAGCATAGATACTCTGGTGAGCAAGCTGGGTGAGGACCACAAAATGATCGTTATGCACGGTGGCAAACATAGTCTCGACATAATTCGCTCCGCGCAGGAGCACGTTGCCTTGAATGCGCTGCCACGACACGCCGGCAAACGAGAGCGGCGCCCCCGGCTTCGCTCCGATCATGCCGTGCTGCCTCGCTTGCTGCTGGAGATAGTGCGTCAGATCGCTGTTACCGGCAGGCGCCACCATAATATCGACAGCGGCGGTATGGCTGCTATCAAAGAAATGTACGGTAGACTTGCCGCGATCCACCTGCACCGTCCAGCCGCCAGGGTAGAGCAGAGCAAGGCCAAGCTGCTTATCCTGAAAGCTCTGCTGCGGCTGCGTAATTGCGGGGACGCTGAAAGGCCGGGCGCGCACGATCCACGCTCCCACGCCGCCAAGCACGAGTATACACAGCAGGCTCACGACAATCAGCCAGAGCGCACGCCTCCCCCCGGCAGGTGGCAGCGGGGGCGACCCCGGGGAAGATGGAGGCGGGGTATGCGGCAGCTTCTGAAATGCAGGCGCAGGAGGCTTTCCCTGAGCGTTTAAGAGCAGCGTGTCGCGCTGCGCTACATCATCGCGCTGGCTCTGGTTCCCGGTACGAACGGGAGCGCCGGGGGATGATACCGGCAGCCGGGGAGATGCCGCGAGCGGCGGCGTAACCGGCGGCTTCTCAATGGCATCTTTTTCCGCAGCGGGCCGTTCGGCGGGCGCAACGACCACCTCGCGCGTAGGCAGATCTTCAATGGCAGCCACTTCCGCAGATTCGTCCACCGGCTGCGCCTCTGGCTCCCACATCTTCACGTTCAAGGCGCGGGCAGGCGCCTCCGGGTGCGACTTCTGTTCAGGAGAAGGGAAATCTTTCTGCGCAGTATTGTCCGGCGCCTCCGGTCTGTGGGCCAGAGGATCCGCAGCCGTGATATGCGTGAGAGGGGCAGGCCACGCGACGGGCGATTGATCTTGCTGTTCTCTCTCGCCGACCTCCGGCGTCTTCTTCGCGCCAGCTCCATCCTGCCCTCTCTGCATCGAGCGAGCCTGCGGCTGCTGCGCGATCTGCTCACGCAGCGCTGGCTTCCTGCGCTCCGGTTGAGATGGGGCAGCGGGTGGTGGAGTCGCGGGACCTTGCGACGAGGATGGCTGCGCGCTCGACTGGCGACGCACAACCGGCGCCCCACAGTTGGAGCAAAAGCGAGCATCATCTCGCGGCAGGGCTTTCCCACAGTGGATACAGCTTAGCGCCACGAATTATCTCCCGCAATTATGGGTAATCGTTGTTACAATAACCTGAAAGCCTGCTCTCAGTCAAGAGGCGCGCCTGGCTAGCGCAGCGTCAGCAGGGCTTCACGCTCGGCAGCGCTGTCAATGGTCTCCTGATTTTTGACGATATCCACGAGCTTCTTGCGGCCCTTCGGGCTGCCGATCATAATGGCTCCGACAAGTTTGTTCTCGCGGAAGAAGAGCTTGCGATAGTTATCGTTGCCCTTCTCTCCAGGCTCGCGCCTGGCTATGCTCTCCAGTTCCGGGTTATTCGACTCCGCTGTACCGATGACAGCAATATTCACATCGAAGAGGGGACTGGTATAGGTTGGAACGTCTATATAGGGCTGGTGCCCGCCGGCCATGTTCACGCCAGCAATGCGCCCGTGCGCCATCGCGTTATCCCAGGTGCCCATCGTATGATGCCGATTGATGGTCGGATCGAAGAACTCGGCCACATCGCCCGCCGCGTACACCCCCGGCACGTTCGTCTCCAGATATTCGTTGACCACGACACCACTACGTATCTCAAGCGGCGTCCCCGCCAGAAACTGCGTGTTGAGCGTGATGCCCAGGCCAACGCCCAGCAGATCGGCCTGGATCTCACGGCCCTTCTTCGTCTTGATATAACTCGGCACGCCATTTTTGGGGACGATGGACTCTATCTCATCGCCGTGAATCACCTCCACGCCGAATTTCCTGGCGATATTATCCACCACCTCACCGCCCTCCGGGTCCAGGCTGTAGCGCAGCCAGTAGGGGCCGCGCATGAGCCAGGTGGTATCGAGCTTACGCATGGCAAAGCCGTCGCACAGCTCGTAGGAGATAAAGCTGCCGCCATAGGCGACGGCGGTGCGCGATTCGAGCATCCTGGCGATGATGGTTTTGGTATCGTCCAGCGTCACGAAGTTATAGATATGCCTGGTCTCGCTGGCCCCCGGTACACGCAGGGGATTGGCCCAGCCCCCGCTTGCCACCAGCAGAGCATCATATGGCAGACGCTGCCCTCTGTCGGTCTCGACGACGCGCTCATCGGTATCAACGCGCGTGACCAGCGTTTCCGTGATAAGTTGAATGTTACGCTGCTCATGCCATTCAAAGTTGCGGATCATGACCTTCTGCTCGGCCAGTACGCCCTGCAAAAAGCGCGGCAGCGAAACGCGATTATAGAGTGGGTAAGGCTCATTGGTGAGCAGGTGAATGCTGCAATTGGGATCGTTCTTGCGCAGTGTCTCCGCCGCGGTGGTACCCGCAACCCCGTTACCTATGATTACATATCGTTTGTCGTGCGTTGCCAACTCATCCTCTGCCTTTCAAAACGTAGTAAAACGCAGGGTATTCCTGCATCCTGCTTCCTGAACGCAAGCAATGCTCATGGATTTCGAGGGAATCTTAACATAGTTTCGGCAATAACGCTACATCCCAGGACATGACAAGGATCAGGAATAGTTGCTTCGGCTGTAGACTGGTTTAAGATAATCCCAGCAACTTTTCAAGAAATGTACTCAGTTGTGTCACTTCGTTTACACTGCTTAGCGTCGCATTACAAACCCATTCATCCTGAGCAATGCTAGGGGTATTAGACATGCCCGGCCTGAGTACACTCACAATAGAGGCAATGAGAGCCTTTTCGGAATCGAACGGCCCCCAATGGCCTTTACGGGCTGCATCTATGCTCTCTATAAAACGCTCAGCTCCTGCTTTAACATCTGGATAAGCCATAGAAGCGCACTTAACAAGAATAGAATCCAGTATCCCTGGCCTGACGTTATCAGGCAGAACATAAATACCTGTTCTGGGTTCTTCTATTGTGACAGCACCAGCTATTTCGGGGAAAAGCGGGAAGAGAACACGTAATTTTTCGGCTTTTTGTTTTGCGACCTGATTCGGTGCATGTTCATCAGCATCGACAATTAAGCCGAATGCATAGATATCTTCCGTATATGGCTGATGAGTTCTCATCTTATCAATTAAATTTGGGCAGAGGTTGGTTCCTTCACCCTGATAGATGGCTACCGAATGGGTGTGTGAGACAAAGATTGAGGGCATATCCAGGCGGGCATATAATCTTCCGCGGATAGGATAGCTAGGAATGAATTTCTGCCAGAAAGGATCTATGTTTTTATGTTGACCGTCAAACTTTGTGAAACCGCGCATTTCAAGTAATTTGCCAACGAAAGCCTGATCATGTGGACCTTCCACTCCCAGAATACAATATTTCAGGCTCACCATCTTATTTCTACCCCCAGATCCTGTCTTAGCCGAGTAAGATAAGCTTTATCGAACCTTGTGACGCTTATCTGCCCATCATTCAACAACAAACGATAGGTAGCCAAGTCAACAGTTTCATCGCAGGCTTGTAATAAAGCATCTACTGCTTCCAGGCTATGTGTTGTGGCAAAAAGCTGAATATTATTTTGTACACAGGCTTTGACCAGCCACGCAAAGCTCTTCTCAAGGGCCTTCGTATGGATGGCTAATTCTAGCTCATCAACGAGTAGCAAACCCCCTCTGACTCTTGGAATAGCCGCTGCTAAAGTAAAAATACGGCGTAAACCGTCGCCAAATATACTTAGAGGTGCACGCTTGAGTTCCTTATGCTTTACGGAAATTGTCGGGCGTCCTGCAAAACCAATAATGATATCTACATCCTGGATGCTATTATCGAAGAAACGCAATAGCTGAATAGCCTCCTCCTTCGCCTCCGCGTTTATGACATCGGTCCATAATTGGGAAGGTGTGCTACTGAGACGATGAGAAGATGGGTTTATAATTTGAGCAGGGAGCGTAGTAACTCCTGATTTTCCTGGAGGAAGAGAATATCGACTCGCGGGAAACATAAAGGTTTCGTGCAGTTCACGACTAGTATCAAATAGACTTGGTAGTGCTTTACTTAGAAGTGTCGAAACCTCTACCTTAACACTTTCTACTTCCCTGTATCTATCTTCATAAAAGAGTTCACGCTCTGTCTCCCTTATTAGAGGTCTTGCTTGTACCATTTCAGAAAATTGCTCGTAGTGAGCCACGACCTCTTCTACCGGGAACCCTCCAAACGCAGAAAGCCAGATTTTAGGAGCAGCCGAAGATGAACTATCATCATCATAATTCTCGCTTTGCGGAAATAGCCATGTTACTCGCTCACTTACACTTAAACTTGCTGAGTTTCCTACCTCGCGCGTAGATGGAGTACCGGACCATTTTCTCCAATTGAGAGGATCACAAAATAGCGAAAGAGCCTCTAGAATACTTGTTTTCCCTGAATTATTTTCTCCGACCAGAAGATTGATCTGGCCTAACCCTTCTAGTTTTATGTCGCGCAGACCACGAAAGCTATGGATGGTAAATTCATCTATATGTCTCATAATATCTTTCTCCTTGCCTCAAGGTCGCGCATTGCGCTAAAGCCACTCCACATTTATCCTCACCTATTCTGTATCGGAACCATCCCTCCGGTTTACTATCTCTAAGAAGCCGGCTATCTGGTTGGCATTATCCTACTTTTTGCTATGATTTACAACTATGTTCAGCTACGCGGAGTTTCTTGAAAATGGCTGCGCGATAATGAAATGTGACGAACACGTTCGGGCCTGCCATCCTTCGCTGCCGCTCAGGATGACAGGCCCACCTGCTCTACCAGGTCACTTTCCAAATCTGGTTGTTACAACTCTTACAGCGACGTGAAAAGCTGGAAGAGCAGATACACATTGAGAGTGACAATGAGCGCCGTGACGAGCCAGGCCACGAGCGTCGTGATACGATGGTTCACCAGATCCTTCATGACGCTGCGCCTCTGCGTGAAGATCACCAGGGGAACCAGCGCGAAGGGCAGCCCGAAACTGAGCACCACCTGGCTGATGACCAGCGTATGTGTGGGATCGAAGCCCAGGGCGATCACGACCAGGGCGGGCAGCATGGTCAGCAGGCGCCGCAGCCAGACCGGGATCTGGAAATGGAGAAAGCCCTGCATCACGACCTGGCCGGCCATCGTTCCCACCGTTGAGGATGACAGCCCGGAGGCCAGCAGTGAAACGGCGAAGATGATGCTGGCCGCGCCTCCGAGCAGGGGCGTGAGCGTGCGATACGCCTCCTCGATGGTGCCTACGCTACTTATACCATGCGCGAAAAACGTCGCGGAGGCCATCACCAGCATGAACACATTGACCAGCCCCGCCAGCGCCATCGCGATTACGACATCGATCAACTCGAAGCGGAAGAGACGGCGCCGCTCGCGCGTCCCCTGCACGGTGATGCGATGCTGCGTCAACGATGAATGCAGGTAAATGACGTGCGGCATCACTGTCGCGCCCAGTATGCCAACTGCCAGCAAAATGCTGTCCGTCCCGCTGAATTGCGGCACCACAGCATGATAGGCAATCTGGCCCCAGTCGGGCCGATCCAGTATCGTCTCGACCAGGTAGCTGCTGGCAACAACGCCCACCAGTGCGGTGATTACGGCCTCAAGCGGGCGGAAGCCATGATTTTGCAGGCCCAGGATGAGGAAGGTCGTGATACCTGTCAGGATACCGGCAACGAGTAAAGGGATATGAAAGAGCAGGTTAAAGCCGATGGCCGCCCCCAGGAATTCAGCAAGATCGGTTGACATAGCAACCAGTTCAGCTAATACCCACAGTCCCCATACTACCGGGCGGGGAAAATATTGGCGACACAGCTCGGCCAGGTTATGCCCGGTGGCTATGCCCAGTTTTGCCGACAGCGATTGGATCAGCATGGCGATCAAATTGCTGGCAACCACTACCCAGATCAGCGTATAGCCGAACTGCGCGCCGCCCTGGATGTTGGTCGCGAAGTTGCCGGGGTCGATATAGGCCACGCAGGCAATGAAGGCCGGCCCCAGGAAAGGCAGGATACGGGCCAGCACGCCTTTCTTGCTGCTCCCGCTCAGGATGTCGCGGGCAGCCATGACAGTAGCGACATCCCTTGCATGAATGCGCTCGTTCTCTATTTCCATTACTCGCGGTAGTGACGCCATACGCTTACTCCTCAGACACCTGTTCAATTTTTCATCTTTCATTGAATTTTACGAACATATTTTTGCAGCAAAAACACGCTTACATTTACTGTAAAATCTCCTGAGTCTGTGGCGCTGTAACCACGATATGCTCGGCCAGCTCCATGCCGATCATGCGTTCTGCCTGCGCGGGTGCCTCGCCAACGCGAATACGCAGCGGCCCGCCAAACGGCTCGCGCCTGACAACCTGCACATGGACCTCTGGATAGAGTCCCAGTTCGCCCAGATAGCACAATTTCTCGGAATCCTGATCGCTGACACGCAGGATCTGCGCCGATTGCCCCTCCTGCAATTCGGAGAGCTTGCGCCCCTTACGCACAACGATGACGCCATCTTTGCTAGGAATAGGATCGCCATGCGGATCAACGGTAGGATAGCCGAGCAGTTGATCCACTTTGTCCTCAAACTCTTCCGAGATGACATGCTCCAGTTTATCGGCCTCCGCATGAACCTTATCCCAGGTGTAGCCAAGCTGGCGCGCAAGATAGAGTTCGAGCAGGCGATGATGACGAATGACCTCCATCGCCTTGCGCTCGCCCAGCGATGTGAGGCGCACGCCGTGATGCTTCACGTACTCAACCCAGCCGACGTTATGAAAATCTTTGAACATCATCGTTACCGTGGCATCGCTTACGCCCAATCGCTCGCTCACTACAGAAGTCGAGACCTTCTGGCCCTGCTCTTGTAGAGAGTAGATGAGCTTGAGACAATCGCTGATGCGTGGTGTCAGATCCTGTATTGGCTCCTGCATGGTTTGCCCCTCCTCAAAGATACTCTTTCGTCTCTTCAAAGTAATTTTTTAGGAAGCTAAAAATATATTATCACAAAAATAAAACTTTGGCAAGGGAGATAATTACTATCGAGGCTCCTTGCCGCCGGGGCGGCAAGGAGCCTCGATAGTAATGGAGGAGAAAGAACTTCACACGACCTGCACGAAGAGCGTGCGTTGGAGGGGGGCAAAGCCGGCCGCATGGCTGGTAATTTTGATCGCCCACGGTCCCGCCATATCCAGTCGCAGCTGCACGCGGTAACGCCCCTGCCCAATATCGCTGACCGAACTCTGATCCACGCCCATGACCATATTCGTCATATCAGCATGTGAGACGATGAGCGCCTGATCGATGGGCAGCCCCTGCGGATCGGTGAGATGTACTGTCAGCGTGGTCATACCATATGCTGTAGGATGCTGCTGGTCGAGATGCACCTGCATTATAGCAGGCACATCTCTCTGTAGCAGCGTGGCGAAGACCAGCACGGCTATACATGCGACGGCGAAAAGGCACCAGAAAAAAGGACGTGCATGCAAACGCATAATGCAGTCCCCTCTAGACAGGGTAAAGAAAGCAGATCATAGCACACCCTTTCTGAATCGCCTCCTGGCAAGGAGCAATATACCAGCAAAACTCGAAGCGGTCAAGTGATTTTGCATTCGAGACGTTGCATGTGATATCTTCGCACCATTCGCTATACTACGGCTTCCTGCTCTTTTCCTCTTCTTCACGCATAACGGTTCCATTCGCCTGCGGCAGCGTCGCAGGGGCAGTCCTCCGACGCCCGATGCCCAGTCCGGCGGCGAGGCCAACAATCAAAGCGACGATAGCAGCGACGACGGGCACCCAGATCGGTGTACCGGGCGAAGCAGTATTGCCCGGCGGCGTCGCGGGAGCAGAATTCTGCTGCGCGGGCGTGGCGGCTGGCGTCGTGACTGCGGCGGCGCCAACGGTGAACACGAAGGCGCCCTGGGCGGCATCGCCATCCTCTGCCGATACCGTCTTCCACTGCACCACATACACGCCTGCCCCCTCGGCCTTGATAGGCACGGACATCTCGCGCGGATTGTTGAGCGGGATCGTGGCGTTACCCTGGCTGATCAGGTCGCCGTTGGGTCCATAGACGAAGAGATTGCTGAACTGTGGCCCCGGCTTCATATTCTCTGCCGTCTGCACGCTGACGCTGGTGGGCGGCTTCGCAATCGTCGATCCGATAGCCGGCGTGGCGCTGATTACTTTCGCATGCGCATAGGCTGTCCCCACGACGATAAAGAGCAGGAGACTCAGGCTCGACAGCGCTGCCAGCCCGGTCCAGATAGAGCGACGCGCAATAGTCATAGTAGTAATACTCACACCTTTCTATAACAGTTCCTTTGCTCGCGCCTGCGCGCTCGCCTTATTTCATTTGTAGTGTGAGAACAATGCGCTGCGCGCATTGTTCTCACACTACAAATGAAATCTCAGGCGCGGGGAGCCGCGCAGTCGGCCTGTCTGAGCAGGCAAGAACGCTGGAAATCAGACACATTCTCAATAAGCATACAATAATGAAGAACAGGCGAACTGTCATCAGGATGAATCCCTATTTTTTACTGTAGGGTGCGCGTCCGGGCTATATGGTACAATATATCAATAGCGCCAGATACAGGGAAGCATGCTAAAGAGAAGGAGAGAAAAAAGCGTGATATCGGACAAGATTCGTGCAGCATTTGATGAGGCGAGCCAGCGCCGGACTCGCCCGCGTAAGCTCATTGAGGAGCAGCTCATCGCCCTTGCCGCAAAGGGTGCCGATTTCACGGTTGACGATCTCTGGCAGGCATTACGGCAGAAGGAGCCGCGCCTGGGCCGCGCCACCGTCTATCGTTCTGTGGAGATGCTGGTCAATGCGGGCCTGCTGGATCGTATCGAGTTCGCCGATGGTACGCATCATTACCGCATCTGCCCCGACCACCACCATCACCACCTGACCTGCACGCACTGCCACCGCGTGGTTGAGGTTGATGTCTGCCTGCCCGCCGACCAGCTTATGGCTATCGGGCGCCAGACCAACTTTTCCATTGAGGGGCATTCGCTCTCTCTCTTCGGTCTCTGCCCCAGTTGTCGCGCGCACAGTATGTAGATCCGCTCAGCCTTTTTTCTTTCCCTGCCGCAGCGCCAGGCCATGCCAGCGCGGCCTCTTGCCTCCACTGGCTCGATAGCCGCGCTCGATCAGGGCAACGCGGAACTGGCCGAGCAGAGCCGGATGCGCCGTCTCTTCGCTCGTACTCTGCCAGAAAGTGCGGAAACGGGAAAATAATGCTCTATCGGTGACGTGTAGATCGGCGCCAGAGCAACAATCCTGCTCAAGAAACTGATCGACAAGTTCGGAGAATGTTTTTTTCGTCGCTACTTCCATACATATCGCCAATCCTGCACTCGCCAAAGGCGTAGAGAGGCTGCACCGCTCACCGCCGCGCGGTTCGCCAGGATGAGGAGTCTGGGGCACAGCGCCGCAGGCGCTGTGCCCCAGACTCCTCATCAGAAGGTGCGCCACAGGCGCACAACAACATTCACGTCGGGCTAACAATCCTCTCAAAGAGTACACACTGATGTTTAAGCAGAGTTTAACGCAGTGCTTAAAACAGGTTAAGCTGATGTTAAAGTTCTGATTGAGATTGGATTGCGGGCAGCTATGCTCGGCGGTAGGAAGAATATCTCAGTCGCTTGTCCCTGGCAATACAGGCATGGCACAATGGGGAACATTAAATGTCACGCTGAGAAACATTAAATTGAGTGGACAGCTTGAATAGAAAGAAGAGACTCCATGACCACAAACATCGCCTCCGATAGAGAAAATTTGAAAACCGCGCGCTTTATACGCATACTGCTCGCTGATGACCATGCACTGGTGCGCGAAGGCATCCGTCGTCTGCTGGACGCGGAGGAGGATATGCGCGTGGTAGCCGAGGCTGTCACCGGAGAAGAAGCCATTGCCGCCGCGCAGCAACTGCATCCCGACGTGGCTATCGTAGACATCGCCATGCCAGGCATAGGCGGCATTAAGGCCACCCATACGATAACAGCCACATGTCCTGAAACTGCTGTGCTGGCTCTATCTGCCTATGATGACGAACCATATCTGGTGGCGCTGCTTGAGGCCGGAGCGAAGGGCTTTCTACTCAAAAACGCACATGGTCAGGAACTGGTCAACGCGGTGCGTACCATAGCGTCCGGGGGATCGGTATTGCATCCATCGCTGGTGCAAAAAATAACGCGGCGACTCTCCCAACGTGCAGCTTCGGCGCAGGCTCTTCCAGATACGCTTAGCGAGCGCGAGTTCGAGGTGCTGCGCCTGGCTGCGCAGGGGTTGCCCAACAAAGAAATTGCCCGGCGCATGGGACTCAGCATTCGCACGGTCCATAGCCATCTCGCCAGCATCTTCGCTAAATTGCAGGTCAACTCCCGCACTGAAGCCGTTCTACTGGCGCTGCGCCGGGGCTTAATATCCTTGCAGGACACGCACAATGGTTAAATGGCTGGCAACGCGGCAGGGACGGCGGTTGATAATCCTGTTTTCACTGGCGCTGAGCGTCGCGCTGCTCATCTGGGCGCTCACCAGATACCAGCTCGCTCCCACCACCTTTGGTATGCACACCGTTGCCAAGCTGATACTGCTTTCTGTATTCCTTGCGCTGGCGGGACGCGCGCTGCTTGGCTATATGCTGCGAACAGAGGATCCCGGGATGAAGTCCACACAGCGCCGGGCGCCGCTGCTCTGGCGCCCGGTCTTTCTGCTGGATCTCAATGCTCCTATCTATCTGGCCGTCGCCGTGCTGACGAACGTGCCTGCCTCCGTGATTACCGTATTGATTACCCAGGTTCCTCTCCAGATATACACAGCCCTGCGCGGCCTGCTCTCCTGGACCGAAGCCTGCTACCGCGTTGCGGGCATGGCGCTGCTGGTCCTGATCTCCGGTAAAATCTATAAATGGATCGCCGGCCCGCCACGCGATCTCCAATATGGGATCATCGTTCGCGTGGATGAAACAAAGGAAGTCTTCGGCGCCACCATAGCCGCTGCCGCCATGCTGCTGCTGATTATTATCTTCTTCGCCCCGATGCTGGTACAGTTGAACCGCAGGTACCAGTTCGCGACCTGGAGAACATATCTGGCCGCTCCCATGTTCTTCCAGGGCTTGATTCTGAGCATGGGGCCGCTGCTGCCCATCATGGATGTTTTTGGCAGTGGAGTGGCTGAATTTACGTGGGTGCTCTTTCTCGGCCCGCTTTTCGCCATCTACTACCTTGCGCTGATTAATACGCGCATGAACGTGAAAACATATGCATTACAACGAACGCTCCAGGAACTGGGGGATACGCGCAAGCGCCGCGATCAACTGAGCAGCTACGCATCGTTAATCACGCGCGCCCAGGAGGACGAGCGCCGCCGCCTGGCGCGAGAACTCCATGACGATACAGCGCAATCCCTGATTGCATTGTCTTTAGGACTGGACGGCATGGAAAAAGCCGTTAAGAAACTACACCCGCCACCGCAATATTTGCAGTGGTTCGCATACCTGCGCCGCCTTACGGACGACACGCTGGAAGGCGTGCGGCGGGCCTGCCAGGATTTACGCCCCTCCATACTTGACAATCTCGGCCTGCACGCCGCGCTGGAGTGGCTGAGCGATGGCTCCGCCACACGCGGCATCCCCTGCACTTTTACCTGTTCCGGTCCCCCTCAACCCCTTTCCCCTGAGGCCGAAATCGCGATTTTTCGCATCGTGCAGGAGGCTCTATCGAACATCTGGCGGCATTCTCATGCCACGCAGGCCAGTATAGAACTGCGCTATCTCCCGAAACTACTGCATGTGACTGTTTGCGATAATGGCAAAGGCTTCGTGGCTCGCGAGCAGAGCAAAGAATCCTCCGACGATGCCCCGAGAAGCATGGGGCTGGTAGGCATGCGCGAACGCGCTTTGCTGATTGGCGCGACGCTGACCATCGATACCTCTCCAGAGGAGGGATCGACGGTTTCGCTCTTCCTCCCCCTCTAAGACGCATCCCCGCTCCTGCTTCCTCTTGCCCGGTATCCCTGTTTCTCGGTGTTTCAGTATTTTTACCTACCTCTATGCCAGTAGGATTGCCGTTCACGCTTCTGCACTTCTACGGTTTCCCCGGCCCCCGCGAGAGATGTACTCTGCTATACGAGATAACTTCCGGGAAAGCGCCCACCTTGCTTTACTTACGGAAGTATCTTTCTGATTAATAAATGCTTACAGGTACATTGAGGGTTAAAAATGCATATCTGTATTGTTATTGACAGACCTCGTTACAAAACGCTGCCACTGATTAGCGAACTTATGCAGGGGCTGAACGTGAGGCACAGGGTGACGCTGCTCGATCTACAAGCGCATGAGCAGGGCGCCGGGGAGATGCCGCCTCCGCAGGCCGATCTTTATTTGCTGAAATCTCATGGCCCGCTGACCTTAAAGTTTGCGTACCAGTTGGAGCAACGAGGCGCGCTGGTCATCAATAGCTGGGCCGCGACACTGGCCTGCCAGGATCGCGTTATCATGACACAGCTTATGAAAAGGGCCGGGCTGCCCTGGCCTCAAACCAGGAGTTGTTCGTACCTGGGAAACCTGGCCGCAGACGCGCAATCGCTGGCAACTCTCTCCTTCCCTTTGATTATCAAAAGCAGGAATAGCGATGATGATGAGCTTATAGCAAAAGTGAGCAATGTTGAGCAGTTACAGAAGCTAGCGCTGGAATGGCCCCTCGAAGCAGTGATTTTGCAGGAGTGGATGAGCGGTGATGGTTGGGACACCAAAGTATGGGTTATCGATGGACATCTGTTCGCGGCAAAACAGCGCAGCCCTCTGGAAAATCAGCCAAAAGATCAATTTCAACTGCTGCCAGAACAAATCGACGAGCGCATCCGGGAAATCGCGCTGGAAACGGGGCGCGTATTTGGTCTGACGGTCTATGGAGTCGATTTCACTACCACCGGGCAGGGACCGGTGGCAGTCGATGTGAATGCCTTCCCCGGCATGCGCAATCTGGTCGGGCCTGACAAAGAGTTGATTGCACTGGCGGACCGCCTGGAGCAGAGCATCACCGTCAGGCCACGGCCACAACAGCAGTTGGAGACTGCCTATTATTACCTGTAAAGATAGATTATCTTGCGCGACAATCCTGAAGGCAACGAGTTGAACGTACCGCCGGGCATCGAGGGGGACAAGCGGGTCATCCCCCCGCACTTTCAATTGCCGGCAGTGCAAAAGCCAGATATAGAAGGAGATCAACCTCCCCCGGGAATAACTCGCTCTGGAAACGGAGCCGTTGATGATACCGATTGCGAAGAGTGTCCGACGGTTCGCCTGGAGCGCGTCGACGATATCGACTTTGAAGAGCGTCCGACGCTCCCTCTAATGGTAGTCAAAGGGATCATGGCCTGGCAAAACCAGCGGATGCCAGTCAAGGAACCGCAGCCTTCAAGACCGGCACGCGGCCCGGCCTTCTCCTCCTCCATCCATACCAGTCGTCTCGACGAGGATGACGAGTTTGACGCTCGCCCTACGATCCCCCTGATGGTGCTCACGGGGATCGCGGCCAGACAGGGCCAGCCGGCTCCGGTCTTGAACTCCGAGATTTCAGGATCGGCAAGCAATGCAGCCTACGTCGGGCTTGGTAATATCATGGGCACGGTGCTCAAATACGGCATCAGTCTCCTGATACAAAGGGGCTTCGGCGCGGCTGTCTTCGGGCTATATACCCTCAGCCTATCGCTGGTGAGCCTGTTTTCTTCGATGTTCACGCTCGGCCTCGATGATGCTGTGGTCCGCTACGTGTCGATCTACCGCAGCAAAGACCAGCCCGCATCGCTGCGCGGCCTCGTCATCTTCTGCTCGCTCATCGCGGGGGCTGCGGGCGTGGTTGGCGCGCTGTGTATGATTTTCTTCGCACCACTGCTGGCCGCCCTCAAACATTCAACATCAACGCAATTGCCCCAGATTCTGCAACTGATGGCCCCTATCATCCCTCTTCAATGCATGGAATCGATCTGGACCTCCGGCCTGGCCGGGTTCAAGGACTTCCGCTGGCGTGTCCTGGCAGAAAAACTCACACTGCCTGTCCTGCTGATCTTCTCACTCTTGCTACTCATACTCTTTTTCCGCGCAACGGGTCTGCTCGGCATCACGCTGGTTGTGTTTGTCAATGAAGTGCTAAGCCTGCTGCTGGCACTCTGGTTCTTTATCGATAAAATTTCCCGTTTCGTCAGGCTGGAGCATGAAAGGTATGAAATGCGCCAGTGGTTGGGCTTCGCTGTGCCCAACTTTCTGACGAATACGACGGATCTAGTTCTGGATTCAGTTGATACGGTGCTCCTGACGCTCTTTATCTCCGATGTGGCCCTCGGACAATATGCTGCCGCACTCAAGGTTAGCGGCTTTATCGGCATGCCCCTGGCGGCCCTCAATACCATGTTCGCGCCGACGATTGCCGAATTACATGCCAGAGGCGAAACGGCAAAGCTGGCGGAGATGTTCAAAGTGGTTACGAAATGGGCCATTACCTTCAGTCTGCCTATTTTCGGTGTGGCAACTCTCTTCTCCTCTTCGATACTGGCTATCTCAGGCCCCGCCTTTGTCGCGGCCTGGCCGCTGCTCATCGCGTTCTCGCTCGGCAATATGACCAATGTCGGAACCGGCTCCGTCGGCTATATGCTCATGATGACGGGGCATCAGAAAGCTTCTTTCTTCAACTCGCTCACCGCCTTTGTACTCAACCTGGGCCTGGGGCTGATCCTGGCTCCGCGCTACGGTGCGATGGGCGTAGCCATTGCGACGGGCACAGCGCTGGCCGTAGTCAATCTGCTGCGGCTGCTCCAGGTGCGCGTACTCCTCAAAATGCAGCCATACCGCCGCGATACGCTCAAACCCATCCTTGCCTGGCTCATCAGTTCACTGCTGATCGGCAGCATTCTCTACGCGCTTCACGAGGTACATTTCACCATCCGCATTTTGCACAAGGTCGTCCCTTTCCAACTCGGCCTGATCCCCGTTTTCCTTGCCTGCTACATCGGGCTGCTCTTCCTCTTCGGCACTGCCCCCGAAGATGCCGTGGTCCTGAATGCCATGCGTAAAAAGATCGCGAAGCTCGGGAAGCGCAAAAAGAGATAGTCGCCAGTTATTATATGAAGCGCACGTCGTCGATCTGAAAGGCGAAAGGACCACCTGCCATGCCGGCAGCGAAGAGCACGCCGAGCAGATTGCTACCGTCCACGCCGCTAAATTGTGAGAAGTCGAGGCTCACCTGCTGCCACTCCTGGCCGGGGACGAAGACTACAGCGGGGGGCATGGATTGCCAGCCCGCGACAAAGAGCATGACGCGGTAGGGCTTGCCATCGCCCTTTGTCCAGAAGGTCAGGCCCTTTTTTGCTGAGAGATTGGCCGGTGTCCAGGGCGCGGCTCCAGGAAAGAAGATCGCGCCGGCCATTGTGAACCAGGATGGTGCGCCAATCTCGCCACTGATGAGCAGCGAACCTTTGCCGCCGCCGGCTCCCTCCGTGACCACTCTGAACTCGGCTCTTGAGCTTCCGCCGCGCTGGCTATCGTCCAGGATCTGCCAGCCGGCGCCAAAAGCCGTGCTCATCGTGCCGTCCTCAAAGTCGCTGACCAGCCCGGATTCTGAGCCGGCGGGAGCCGGCTGGCGGCGCGCTTCGCTGCGCCGCCGCTCGATGGCTGCTCGATATCCTTCGCGGTCAGCCGCAACGCCTCGCTTCCAGACGCCGGCGATAGCGCGCGTGGCCGTGATATCGCTCACTGGATCGCCGCTCACGAGCAGCAGGTCGGCGCGCAGGCCAACAGCGATGCGGCCCCGGTCATGCAGGCCAAATTTTGCGGCAGGAAGGGAGGTGGCCGCCGCCAGCGCTTCGAGTGGCATCAGGCCGGCCTGAACAAGTAGTTCAAGCTCGCGATGGATGCTTACCCCGTGCTGAGTACCGGGATTGGGTGCATCCGTGCCCGCAAGGATGGGCACGCCGGCGGCCTTGAGCTGGCGCACAGCCTCCTGAGCGACGGCATAGTTCGGCTGGACCTGCGCTCCCGCCCGGCGCGGGAATGCGCCCTGTAGCTGGCTGCCATCCCACGGCTCAAAATAAGGGGTGAGGCGAGCGTCCGTGCTCAGCGATGCGCCGCTCGGCGTGCCGCAGAGACTTTCCAGTACGGTGAGCGTGGGGATCACGAAGGCATGATGCCCGGCCACAAATTGCCCAAAATCAGCGTCGGGGAACTCATCAACGAAGAGATGGGCCAGCGCATCGGCCCCGGCGGCTATCGCTGCGCGCGCATCCTGGTAAGTTGTGATATGCACAACGGCCAGCTTGCCGCGCTTATGCGCCGCCGCGATCACCGCAGCCAGCGTCTCCCGGCTGATCGTTGGGAAGGGATGGCCGGTGATTTTGCCGTCTTCGCAGATGACCTTGATATAGTCGGAGCCTTCCGCGATGCGCGCATCGACGAAATCCTGCGCCTCCTCCGGTGCAGTGATCGTAGGGATAGGGATACCGTACTCGGTGCAATGACCGCCGGGCGCGGTGACAGCGGTCCCGGCTGAGCGCAGGTCGGCCATGTCCAGTCCCCCACCGGCGGCCTGCTGCTCTTTAATCTGGCGCGCGAGGTTCTGATCCATGAACATATCCAACTCGGTGGTAACGCCGAAGATGAGCGCCTGCTTCAAAGCCTCGCCCCAGACGTGCGTATGGGCATCGATGAGGCCGGGGAGCAGCGTTTGCCCCTCCCCATCGATGACCTGCGCGCCGGACGGAATGGCGCTCTCATCGCCCACCGCCGTAATCACGCCATCCTGAAAAACGACGGTCCCGCGCTGAAGGATGCGCTCTCCGTCGAAGATGCACACATTGCGAATCGCCGTTGCCTGTGACATAGTATCCCTCTCGATAATTTGTTGTTACATATTGCTCTGCTGTGCCAGGACAATGCGTGCGCCGGCGGCCTGATCGGGCGAGAGCAGCAGCGCATCCATGCTGGTTGGCGCCGGGGTGAAGTGTATGCCGTGCTGCATCAAAAATGCCCGCGTCTGGTTGAGATCCTTGACCGCCAGCCGCACCTCGAACGGTCCCTCGCCAACAGTGGCGAGCATGCGCTGCACCGGCCCCTCGCCCATTGGCGTCAGCAGATCGATGCTGGAGGATCCGAGGTGGAACGTGGCGCGGCGCGCGGCAAGGGCAGGAACATCGTCCCTTTGCGCCAGCGCCAGGCCGATCTGACGCTGGTAAAGATCGACGGCGCTCTCCAGGTCATGCACACCGACGGAGATGCCAGCCCACCTGGCGGCGCCGTTAGCGTGCGCGCCCGGCTTCTCCCAGGCGAGCCGCTGCTCGTCGGGAACATCCCAGTGGATAAAGAAGGGCCAGCGCCGCCGCCAGGATACTCCGCCCGGCACAAGCAGGCTCCAGGAGAGGAGATGTCCGTCGGGCCGCATGCGCTGCATAGCGAACGGCTCCGCCGCTCCCAGCCCCGCGCTGCGGAAGCGCTCGGCCTCCTGCTGGATATCGTCGGTAGCCAGCGCGTAGCCGACCAGGCCCCCCTCCTGCTTCTCGAAAAATTCGAGCAGCGTCTTGCCGGCCAACCCCCGTCCCCGCTCGGCCTCGGCCCTATCGTAGACCGAAAGCAGCTCGATATAATCCAGACCGAAGCGAATGATGGCGTTGTAGGTGCCCATCCCCGTATGGCGTCCACCCGGGTTGACCTCGAAGCCAAGCGCGCGGTAAGCACTGATGGCCGCGTCGAGATCACGCACGGCAATCACGGTATGATCGAAACGGGTAATCATAACTTGCTCCTCTCTTTGCCGGACGACTCGGCGCCGGCGGCGAAGGGAATCTATGCAAACGCGCTCAATACTTCGTTAGTAACGCGCTCGAACTGGCGTTTCTGGTCATAGCCGACCAGGCGCAGGGTGATGGTGGTCGCGCCGGCATCGATAAAGGACCGCAAACGCTCGATACACTCCTGAGGCGAGCCGAGCGCTACCCAGTTCTCCAGGTAGTCACGCGGGTAGTCCACGGAGTAATACGTATCCAGGAACTTCTTGCTCTCCTGATAAGCTGCCTCGCGGTCCTCGTTCACGTTGATGTTATAATACAGGCACGCCTCGAAATCGGCGCCAGGATCGCGTCCCTCCTCCTGTGCGTAACGCCGGATGGCCGCGAGATGTTCGGCGAAGGATTGCGGCGTATTGCCGGTTGTCATCCAGCCGTCGCCGTACTTCGCGACGCGTCTTAAGGCGCGCTCAGCCATCTTCGGATACTGCGGCAATGGGTTCGCCGTTACCCAGATCGGGATGGGCTGCTGCACCGGGCGCGGCAGCACGGTGATATCATCGAAGCGATTGTACTGGCCCTGAAAACTGACATGCTCCTGTGAAGAGGTGAGGCGCAGGATCTCGATGGCCTCTTCCATGCGCCGCATGCGCGTTGCCGGCTCAACTTGAAAGGCCGCGAACTCCTGCTCAAAGTTGCCGCCGCCCTGTCCCGGCGCTCCCTGGCAGGCCACAAAGATCGTGCGCCCGCCGGAGAGAAAATCCAGGCTGCACCACTGGTAGGCCAGCAGCAGGGCATTGCGCAGCGGTGTGCTGGCGAAGCAGGCCGGGCCGAGCTTCACCCTTCGCGTGCGAGCGGCCAGCGCGCCCAGCAGGACGAGCGCATCTAACCTCGGCTTGGCAAAAATAGAGTCGCCCACCCACACCGAATCCCAGCCAGCTTCGTCGGCTTGCTGTGCCAATGTATACATCTCCTCGACAGTCGTGGCGCCAATGATGACACCGCGATTGGGCAGGGTTAAACCGAAGCGAATTTTACTACCACGATCAGGCATGCTCTCCTCCCAAAACTTACAGGCACATTAACAGTCAAGTCCGAGCACGTCACCTCGCGCTGCCGCTCAGAATGACGTGCTCGCCAAACTTCCTAGCGGGGGCCGACCACTCTGTTCACGATGGTGCCGATCTTCTCGATCTCGATTTCAACCACGTCGCCATCGTGCAGGAAGATTGGCGGCTTGCGCGTGAAGCCGACGCCAGCGGGCGTCCCCGTGGCGATGATGTCGCCGGGCACCAGCGTCATAATCGAACTGATAAAGGCGATAGTCCTGGCAACCGAGAAGATCATCAGTTTTGTGCTGGCATGCTGCAAAACCTGCCCGTTTACGCGCGCTGTGACCATCAGATTCTGGGGATCGGGTATTTCTGAGGCCGGCGTAATACCCGGTCCCATTGGAGCGAAGGTGTCGAGCGCCTTACCGGCCGTCCACTGGCTGGTGCGCATCTGCAAGTCCCTGGCGCTGACATCGTTCATGATGCTGTAGCCAGCAACGTAGCTCAACGCCTCACTCTCGGCCACATCTTTGCAGGTGCGGCCAATAATCACAGCCAGTTCGGCCTCGTAGTCGATCTGATTGCTCACGCGCGGCAGCACTATCGCATCGCGCGGACCAACCAGGCTATTGCGAAACTTGGCAAAGAGCACCGGCGCCTCGGGGATCGCCATGTTTGACTCGGCGGCATGGTCGGCGTAATTGAGGCCCAGGCAAATAATTTTATCGGGATCGGGGACCGGCGGCCCGACCTCTACGGCGTCAAGCGAGAGCACCGCCTGCCCGCCGGCCTGAAATACTTTTCGCGCACTGGCAAGCGCGGCCTCAACGCTCGTGGGACCGGCTTCGAGCAGCGCACGCACGGTTGGCGCCTGATTCCCAAAGTTGTGTACGGTGCTGGCCGCGACGACGCGCCCGTCCTGCTCAATACCGGCCTGCCACGGCTCCTGAGCGCCGGTGCGATAACTTATCATTCGCATACAATAGCTGCCTTTCTAGATAGAACGAGACATTTCATTCTTTAGATTCAACTGTTTCTCAGCGTTCGCATGGCCCTGCCGCGCAAGAGGTGTATGTGGATGTGGAGGGCAGGCGCTCCGCGCCTGCCCTCCACATCCACATACAGAAGGCGAGCGCCGCAGGTGCGAGCAAGCATAGCCCGCTAAGGAGCTATCAAACATGCTTTATGATACCATTTTTCCACAGGGCACAGGCCGATAGGCGAGGATCAAGACAGGAACTCTCATCCTATGCTCAACGAAGGTGGGCCGAAGTAGAGGCTGCCAAGCGAGCTATCCTGATTCATGATTTGCAGCAGAACGCGCCCGCTCGGCCCAATATACGCACTCGGATCCAGTGGATCCAGCGTATCATCCTGGTGCAATGTCAATGTCTCCCAGGTGCCGGCGCGCCAGTTATAGACCCGAGCCTGGATATGGCTGGTCAGGAAACCCGATCCCGGCCCGAAAGGATGCGCCCACAGATCAGGCAGGGTGATCGTCAGGACGCGAGCAGCAGAAACGTCGGGAGCGAGGAACTCAAAGGTGATACTGCCATCAATCATCGCGTAGATACCGGAAAGCCTCATCTCCGCATCGTAGCTCTGCACATCCACGATATGCCCGGTGATGACATCGGGCGGGATAGGCGAGCTACTCTTGAAATCAAGCGAGAGCGGCATCTGTATCATGCTCTCGTTTCGTTCGAAGGGATGCCATCCGTTGACGGTTACGCCGTCCGTCAAGGGCTGGTCGGCCCAGCCAATCAGAGTCGCGGGCGCCCCCGGAACCAGCAAGGGTTCAGCGGTATTCATGCCGGGGTTGGGGACACGGCCCCCGGTCACATAGATCGTATTTCTGTCGGTCACGGCATAGGTCTTGCAGGAGCCATGGCAGCCGGGTACATTGAAACCAACGCCTTCCAACGCCGAAAGTAGAGCCATATGGCGCTGAAAATCCGTCGAGGGGCTTTGCCGCTGCAAATAGGGGAAATAGGAGGCCGGCAGGCCACCCTGCGCGGCAATATCGTCGGCCAGGGTATGCTCGGAGGGCGATGGCACAACGGTGAGCGGCAGATCGATCTGCCGCGTCTCTCCAGCTCGGAGATTGCCAAGTGCGGCAATCTGGTGAGGCAGCAGCACATAGAGGTCGCTGAAAGATGTACCGAGCGTATTGGAGATCGTACCGACCAGCCTGCCATCGCGCAGGGAGAGATGCGCGCTGATCGCTCCGGGTAAGCGCACATCCTGCTCGGAAACGAGATCGTGCAACGACCACGCGCCCAGCCTCGGCATCGTCAACTGCGTCGAGTTCGCTCCTGCGTTCACGCTCGCTGGCATATCGATGACTTTTTTGGAATGAGGTTTAGGGGTGTTCGGCATGTACTGCTGAGAGATCGGCTCGGTCAGGCGCGCGCCGGGCAGGTTCAGCGTAAAATCGCCGGCGGTGGGAACATAGATACCCGAATAGGTTGTAATATGCGCCGACGAGCCATCCTGGTTCATCTGGATCAGCGAGACGCTGGTATCGATGATCGAGGCGCTTCTTTCGTAAGATGCCAGTCCATAAGCTACAGGAGTATAGATAACAATTATCCCCATTAAGAGGAGCAGCGGCCACCACCATTTTGCATGCTTGAGGCGTTTGACGATGAACAGGCGCAGGGGACCGAGGATCAAAGCGTAACCGCAGAGACAGAGGATCAGCACATAAGGCCCTGGCAGCGTTCCCGGCACCAGCATATTGAGCACGCCCCCGCGCGTGAGCAACTGTCCCGGCCCGGTGCTGTAGCTCTGCTCCGCGCTGGCGATGAGCAAGTTATCGCCGAGGGCATAGGTGAGTACCATTCTCCAGAGCGAGGAAGATCCATACCACTGCGTCAGCGGTGGAGAGGCGGGATCGAGGCCGAGATAGCAGATAACGCCCTGGCCCTGGTGCGCCTGCACGAAGAGGGGAATACCTCCGGCTGAGAGCACGGTTTCCGACTGTGAGAACAAGGGCTGTGCCTGCACGGCTGCCGCGTTCACCGTCACTGCTCCCGGCAGCGCCTCGCTTAGCTCCTGGAGATTCTCGTCCTGCGCCAGTGGATCCTTTGGAGACAGGATACGCGTGCCCGGCGCGAGTGTACGCGTACCCTGGATCTTTACTGGAAGCAGAGCGCCAGGGAGGGCGCCAAGCGTGCGTTTCCACGATGGTCCGCCAACTTCGATCAGGATGCCGCCCCTGTTGACCCAGGTCTGCAAGGCTAGAAGCTGGTCGGGATGGAGCGCGGCGGTGTTGAAATCATCCAGCACGATGATATCGAAGTTCTCAAGCGCGGCTTCCAGCGCCGGCAGCGTAGCCGGGTCCAGGGCAGTAAGCGTGAGAAAGCCGGCCTGGCCTGGCAGAAACATCCCATCGATAGCATTGAAGTCGGTGCCGGGGTCGGCGAGCGTGCCAACGAAGAGATAGCCTGGTGAGACCTCATTGCCAGGATCTACGTTTACCGTTTGCTGCACAACCGCCTTCCCGTGTTCGTCACGCAAGGTTGCCAGGATCCCCTGGAAGGTTGCATTACCAGGGGGAAAGACGGGCACATAGAGCGTTATCTGCTGATGTGCACCTTTCGCGAGCGTTACGGGCTGCCCAAAACTCCAGGGCGTAACCTGGTTCACGTCCGATCCGGGGGCACCCAGGACGACACGCAGGGCCAGGGAGCCATGAAAGCCAGCGCCGCTGTTGACCAGGCTCACATGGACGGGCATCCAGTAACCGGGGCGGAAGATGCTATTAAACCCCAGATCTACCTGCATACTCACGTGATACGCGGACGCCGCAGCATAAACCCTGTTCTGCGTGGAACGAGCAGTGAAGAGGAAAATACATAACGTCATGCCGAGGCAGCATGCCAGCAGCAGTTGACAGGCTATACGTAATGAAAGCCGGGCAGTATACCTGTTGAGCCTGTTCCTCATATATCTGGCGATCATCAGAGATCCATTTCTAGAGGATGTTCCTGATGCGCTACGAAAAGCTATGTACAAAAGCTGTCAAAAGCTGCTAACGCACTGTGGCGAGCGCCTGCGACACTCGCTTTATCCAGCTGGTTGTGTGGCAGAGCCGCGCGAACGCCCGGCCCAGGAGAGCGAGACGCCAGGTATCAGACTTACCCTGCATAGTGGCGCGATTGATCGCGCTCGTTTTACTCTTAATTCACTTTTCCAAGCGCGGTGAATCGCGCCGCTATGCACGGACAGTTGGATCTACATTTCCTCCAGACCGTAATAATAATAAGCATTATACGACCAACGAAAAGGATGTTCCACCTTCAGACATTGGTCAGCTTTCTTTGCCTTGTATGACATGATAAGATAGTCACGAAAAGGGAGGTAGTCCTTTTCAGGAGGAGAGAGACAGCATGCAGGAACACTCACAGGAGCATCAGCACGGCGAAGCGCCCGACACAGGGACACATGCACCGGCGCAGGCAGCGGGGATCACAGACAACAACACGCAGACTTCTCATACCCCACAGCCATCACGTAGAAGATGGCTTTCCCCGTTGGGAAACCGCACGCGCCCGCTTCTCAGTACACGCCCGCTTCTCAATAGAGGCAAGCGCCGTAACGGATCAGCGGCGCTCCAGGCAGTCGGTGAGGAGGAAGAGGAGCCAGCGCAGGCCGGGGATCCGGCTGCCGAGGCAGCGAAGTGGGCGCGGCGGCGCGATATCCCTATTGCGATTCTGGCCTGGGCCGGGGTGGTCTACCTGATCCTGCTCATAGCCCAACACGTCGCAAAAACCCTGCTCATGGTGATAATTGCTGCACTGCTCGCCTTCGCGCTCGCTCCTGCCGTCACCTGGCTGGAGCGCTTCGTGCCGCGCGTGCTCGCTATCCTGTTCGTATACCTGATCGCGCTTGTCG
>Ga0209061_1001339_pt1 | contig 42318 bp, 37 predicted proteins | sample Coa_R1_10_FD_187157 | JGI IMG/M metagenome (GOLD analysis project Ga0209061, IMG submission 187157) | Surface soil microbial communities from Centralia Pennsylvania, which are recovering from an underground coalmine fire - Coalmine... | ecosystem: Environmental > Terrestrial > Soil >...
AGGGAAAAATTGGCTTCGTTTCGCCGCCCCGCAACGTGCGGCGCCAGTCCGGACTTCCGGCCCGGATCGGGGTGGGAGGGCAAAATTGGCTTCGTTTCGCCGCCCGCAACGTGCGGCGCCAGTCCGGACTTCCGGCCCGGATCGGGGTGGGAGGGCAAAATTGGCTTCGTTTCGCCGCCCGCAACGTGCGGCGCGAGCGCGGTGAAATTTCCTACTTGCCTACCTCCGCCCCGCACGTTATAATTATTCATCTTAGTGAATAAAAATTCAGAAGATGCCTACTTTGCCTTCCCGCCTCGCCGCCAAGCCGCTCCTGAAAACCAGTTCTCCGGACCTCCTCCGCGACCTGGACCTTCCGCATGACGAACTTCAATACCTCCTCGATTTGGCGGACGATGTGAAGCGGTTCCCGGCGGATTACGCGCAGGCCCTTGTTGGCAAATCCATCGCCCTCCTCTTCGAGAAACCCTCCCTCCGCACCCGCATCACCTTCGATCTCGCCATCCGGCAACTGGGCGGCAACTCCGTTTTCACCGAAGGCCCTATTGGCGGCCGGGAGCCTCTCAAGGACGTGGCCCGGAACCTGGACCGGTGGGTGAACGGTATTGTCGCGCGGGTATTCTCGCAGGACACAGTAGAGGAGTTGGCCCGCTGGTCGGCCGTCCCGGTGATTAACGCGCTCAGCGATCTCTATCACCCCTGCCAGGCGCTGGCGGATGTGCAGACGATTCGCGAACGCTTCGGGGCTGGGGAACGCGTAAAGGTCGCCTTCATCGGCGACGGTAATAACGTGGCGCACTCGCTGATGATCACCGCCATCCGGCTGGGCATGGATTTCACGCTGGGCTGCCCGCCCGGCTTCCTGCCGAATCCCGAAATCGTCGCGCAGGCGGAGGGCCTTGCCGCCGTTTCGGGGGCTTCGCTCGCCATTATTCACGATCCGCGAGCCGCCGCCCAAGGCGCCCATGCCATCTATACCGACGTTTGGACCAGCATGGGCCAGGAGCGCGAGAGCGCCCGCCGCAAGAAAGCCTTCCAGCCGTTCCAGGTGAATGAGGAATTGTTTGCGCTGGCCCGCCCCGAGGCGATTTTTCTACACTGCCTTCCCGCGCGGCGCGGCGAAGAAGTCACCGATGGCGTGATGGAGTCGGAGCGGTCCGCCATTTTCGATCAGGCCGGAAACCGCCTGCACGCGCAAAAAGCGCTGCTGCTCATGATGCTATCCTGACGCATCCAAGATTATGCCTAAACCGAAAAAAGTCGCCCTCGCCTACTCGGGCGGGCTCGATACCTCTGTGATCATTCCCTGGCTGAAGGAAAACTACGGCTGCGAAGTGGTGGCCGTTTGCGGCGATATCGGCCAGGGCAGCGACGAACTTGCCGGCCTGGAAGAAAAGGCGCGGAAGACCGGCGCATCCGAAGTCCACGTGGAAGACATGCGGGAAGAGTTCGTCAGCCAGTATTTGTGGAGGCTGGTCCGCTCCGGCGGCGTCTACGAGCATAAGTACCTGCTCGGCACCTCGATCGCGCGCCCGTTATTGGCAAAAAAACAGGTCGAGGTGGCGCTGCGCACCGGCTGCGATGGCCTCGCTCACGGCTGCACCGGCAAGGGGAACGATCAGGTGCGCTTCGAACTCACCTACAAAGCCCTCGCTCCCCATCTCACCGTGATCGCCCCCTGGCGCGAATGGAAAATCGTGAGCCGCGAGGACGCGATCGAATACGCGCGCGCCCATAACGTGCCCATCGCGCAATCGACCACCAAGATTTATTCGCGCGACCGCAACATCTGGCACATCTCCCATGAAGGCGGCGCGCTCGAAGACCCCGCCAATGCGGCGCCGGATGAGATCTGGATGCTGACCAAAAGCCCGGCTGCCGCGCCCGGCCGGCCCGCCGAAGTCTCGATCGGCTTTGAGAAAGGCGTTCCGGTTTCGGTGGATGGGAAACCAATGAGTGCGGTCTCCCTGGTGGAAACCCTGAACAAGATCGGCGGCGAACACGGCATCGGCCGCATCGACCTGGTGGAGAACCGCTTCGTGGGCATGAAATCCCGCGGCTGCTACGAAACTCCCGGCGGCACGCTCATCATGTTCGCCATTCGCGAACTCGAAGCGCTTACACTGGATCGCGCCACCTTGCACTATAAGCAGAAGCTCGCGCTCGATTACGCCGAGATGGTTTACAACGGCCTCTGGTTCACGCCGCTCCGCGAAGCGCTGGATGCGTTCTTCGAAAAAGTCAGCGAGCCCGTCACAGGCGAAGTACGCCTGCGCCTCTACAAAGGCAACCTCGAACCTGTCAGCCGCAAGAGCCCCTACTCGCTGTACTCGCTCGATATCGCCAGCTTCACCATGGGCGCCAGCTACGATCAGAAAGACGCGCTGGGTTTCATCAACCTGGTCGGCCTGCCGATTAAGGTCCGTGCCGGTCTGAGCCGCGACCGCAAGGGAGCGGCTGGGCTCTCCCAATGAAACTCTGGGGAGGCCGTTTCGCGACGGCGCCATCGGAAGTATTCGAGCGCTTCTCGGGATCGCTCGATTTCGACCGCCGCCTCATTGATGCCGATATCCGCGGCTCCCAGGCCTTTGCCCGCGCTCTCGAACGCGCGGGCATTCTGACGGCCGGGGAACGCCGCCAGATCGTCTCGGCATTCGATGCGATCCGCGCCGAAGCCGCCCATCCGGGCTTCTTCGACGGCGCGACGGACGAAGATGTCCACACTCTCGTGATCCGCAAACTGAAGGAGCGCGCCGGCGCGGTGGCAGACAAAATTCACACCGGCCGCAGCCGCAACGAGCAAGTCTCGCTCGATACCCGCCTCTGGCTGCGCGACGAATGCGACCGCATGCGCGGCCTGCTGGCCGGTCTGCTTCGGGCGCTGCTCGATCTGGGCGATAAGTACCCGGACGCGATCATCCCCGGCTACACGCACCTGCGCCGCGCCCAGGCCGTGCTCTGGCCCCACTATCTGCTGGCGTACTTCGAGATGTTCTCCCGCGATGCGGCCCGCTTCGCCGAAGCCCGCCGGCGCGCCGATGAGCTTCCGCTCGGCTCCGGCGCGCTTGCCGGCAGCGGTTTCCCGTTCGACCGCGAAGCCATCGCGGGCGACCTCGGCTTTTCGTCAATTACCCGCAACAGCATGGATGTTTCGGCCGACCGCGATTTCGCCCTCGATTTCCTCTACGCCGCCGCCCTGACAATGATGCACCTGAGCCGCCTCGCCGAAGATTGGATCCTCTACTCCAGCGAGGAATTCGGCTGGCTGGAACTTTCCGATGCGGTCACCAGCGGCTCCAGCCTGATGCCGCAAAAGAAGAATCCCGATTCGCTGGAGCTGATCCGCGGCAAGAGCGGGCGCGTCATCGGTTCGCTGGTATCTCTGCTTGTCACCATGAAGGGCCTCCCCATGACCTACAACCGCGACATGCAGGAAGACAAAATTCCGCTGTTCGAAGCCGCCGATCAGACTGCCGGCTCGCTCGAAATGGCGCGCGTGGTGGTGGAATCGGTGAAGCTCAATCCTGCCCGCCCGCGGGAGGCCGCCGCCGAAAGCTGGGTGGTAGCCACGGATCTGGCCGAAGCTTTAGCCCGCAATGGCACTCCGTTTCACCAAGCGCACCAAATCGTAGGGCGCTTTGTCTTGGAGAGTGTCAACCAGGGGAAGCGGCCGGCGGATTGGACCGGCGCGGAGATGCACGCATTTGCTCCGGAGTTCTCCCCGGATATGGAAGCGCTGCTCGATCCGGCGCGCGGCCTCGAGACCCGCTCGGTGCCGGGGGGCACCGCGCCCGCGTCCGTGCATGCCGCCTTAGCCCAAGCCCGCAAAACGCTGGAAAGCCTGCAATCATGAGCAAGAATTACCGCCAAGGCCAAATCCTCAAACTGATTCGCGGCAAGCGCATCTTCACGCAAGACGAGCTGGCCGAAGAACTGCGCGCCCAGGGCATCTCCGCGACGCAGGTGACCCTCTCGCGCGATATACGCGACCTTCGCCTGGTGAAGACCCGGGAAGGCTACCAGGAAATGGCGCCGGAAGAGAAGGGACCCGAATTCCCGCTGCTGGCTGCCGAATTCGTTCTCGACGTGCGCACCGCCCAAAATCTGGTGGTTCTCAAAACCGCGCCCGGACACGCCAATTCCGTGGCGGTCGCGCTCGATCAGGAGGAGTGGCCGGAAGTCGTCGGCACTATCGCCGGCGACGACACCATTCTCGTGATTGCCCCCGACCGCGAAACCGCCGAAGTGGTGCAAGAGAAGTTAATGGCGATCCTGGAAAAGAGTTAACCCTGTCGGCCCTGAGCGCACTAAGTGCGGCAGCACTTCCACCGCAACACAGTAAGGCACAACATCAAAGCCATCAAAGGCATAAAAGTGGACGGTTCGGGCACGGGCGAGGCTGACGGTAACGCGGCAGCGGCGTAAATCGCCTCACCACCACCATGGTCCAGGTCGTAGCTTCCCGTCCGAGTGGCTGCGCCAGTGGCCGTGTCGATCGTGTAGATCTGGTCGTCTAAACTGAAGCCATAAAGCGTGCCGTCGGCGAACACTCCCGAATCCATGGGTTGCACCGCTCCGGTTGCTCCAATCCTGGTCGCCAATCCAGTCGTCAGATTCACACTGTAAAGCCCCTCATCGGACAAACTGGAATTGCTCGCGTCTGTATAGAGAACGCCGTTTACAAAAGCCAGCAGGCCATCCACTGTAAAGCTATCGGAGACACCAAGCCCGGTGTTTCCGATCACGTGAATGACGCCGCTCACAGGATTGACAGTGTACAAATCTCCTGAATAGTAGCTAATCGCATAGAGCAAACCGCCAGGCCCGGCAGTCGCACCGTCGGCATCATGGGTGTTAGGTACGGAGATCTCTGTGGTTGCGCCGGTCGCCGGGTTTATTTTATAAAGCTTCGCCCGGTCTTCAGAATCCAACCCGTAGAGAGTCCCGCCGGAAAATCCCATCCCATAAAACGTTTGGCTAGTGACTCCTATGGAGGTGAACGTACCTGTGCTCAAATCCAGCGTGCCAAAATCGTTGTCGGCCCCTGCGACATAAACGGTATCCGCTGAGCCGGCAGTTGCGAATGCCAAAATAACCAAGATCGTTATTGCTAAAAACCTCGGAAAAATTGTCATCGGCTGAACTTTATCAGCCACCTGCTGCCACTGCAAGTACCGGAACGTTTAGAACTTAATTGGTCCATGCTCTGGCAGAGAGTTGTACAATGTCTGCGATGCGTCTGGGCGCGATCGCTCTGCTGCCGCTCCCTCTGGCCGCCCAGTGGCTCCACTACCCCACCGCCGGCGTTCCACACATCAACGGCAAGCCCGACCTTACCGCGCCCGCGCCGCGCGCGCCCGATGGCCACCCGGATCTTTCCGGCATCTGGGCGCCGGAGAAGAACCGGCCCTGCCCACCCCAAGGCTGCGACGATATGGAGATCCCCTACGAGTTCCTGGACATCGGCTGGTCGCTACCCGGCGGTCTTCCCTATCAGCCCTGGGCCGCCGCGCTAATGAAATCCCGCAAGGCTCAGGCCGGCATTCAGGACCCCACCACGCATTGCCTTCCTGGCGGCATCGTCAAGTTCTATACCACGCCGCTGCTTCACAAGATCGTCCAAACGCCGGGATTGCTGCTGCTGCTGGCCGAGCGCGACGGTGCTTACCGCCAGATCTTCACCGATGGCCGCCCGCTGCCTGCCGATCCGCAACCCTCCTGGAACGGATACTCCAGCGGCCATTGGGACGGCAACACTTTGGTGGTCGAAACCAATGGCTTCCGCGACGGCCTCTGGCTTGATCGCAACGGGAGTCCCATGACCGATGCCGCGCGCATGATCGAGCGCTTCCACCGCGTCAACTTTGGCAAGCTCGTAGTGGAAATCACCGTCGACGATCCCAAAGCCTACACCCGCCCCTGGACCGTCAAGCTCAATCAACTCATCGTGCTCGATACCGAACTGCTCGATTACGTCTGCCTCGAAAATGAAAAAGACGCGGAACATTTGCGCGCGCCTTAGCCTGCTTCTGCTGGCCTGCCTGCCCGCGCAAGCCTCCATCTTTATCGTCGCCATATGCAAAGACGGTGTCGTCGCAGTAGCCGATTCCCGCTTCACGTTCTCCGATGCCGATAGCGGACGCGCGCTCGCTTACGCCGATGGCATCGAGAAGATCGTCCGCTTCGATTCCGCCATGCTCGCCGAAACCGGCCAGGGTTTTCTGTCCGAAGAGCGCTTCGACCAATTCGTGGCCCGTTTCGCCGAAGCTTCAGGTTCGCTGCCGGTGGAACTGGTGCTGCCCAGCCTGCTCGATTATGGCCATCGAAGGCTCCCCGCACAGGACATTCCCGCTCTCGAACAGCAGCACATGGCGGTCGCTAAGTACCGCCGCGGCCAAGCCGTGATCTGTGGGTACGATGGCCAACTCCGGCCCTGTGTCAGCCGCGGCTATATTCAAAGCTCTCCCACCGATTTCGAGAAGCTGGTGGATAAGCTTCCCTCGATGGCCGCGCAGCAAACGGCTAGTGCCGCGCGCGCCAGCATCGAGCGGTACATTGCGGCCAAAGGCAAGTCCGCCACGATGGGTGGCGAATTTTCGGCTGTTGTTCTGACGCCGGGGGGCGCGCACACACTGTGGACTCTCAAGAATCCAATACCCGCCCGCACGATTGATGAACTGATTCAAATGGTGGAGTCCCACCGGCTTGCGGTTACGCTGATTCCGCCCGCGACGCGCGCCGAGTTGGACGAACTGCTGCACTGACGCGCGAAACTGTGAGCTGCCGGACTATAAGCCGGTTTCTGTGCCCTTGCGGGCGGCAGTCATTCCTCTAGGCCGCGCATCGCTGCGCGGCTCAAGCAACCTACCCGGAAGTCGAACGGAGCGGGCCGCTCCTCCTCCCCTATTTGGTCTTGCTCCGCGTGGGGTTTTCCCTGCCGGCAGAATTGCTCCTGCCGCGGTGCGCTCTTACCGCACCATTTCACCCTTACCGCCAAAACGACCGCTCCCTTACGGTCGCGGCTCGGATTGGAGGCGGTATCTTTTCTGTGGCACTTTCCGTATCCGTTTCCGGACCCCGGCCGTTAGCCGGCACGCTGCCCTGTGGAGACCGGACTTTCCTCCCCCGAGGCCATACGCGCACCCCGGCAGCGACTGCCCGTCCGGCAGCCCATATTTTATTCTCGCAGACTGGCGGGCGGATTTTTGCCATAATTACGAGCACTCGTAAGAGCGGAGGACGCCCATGATGCGCATTTTCGTTCCTTGCCTGAGCCTGTTCGCCATTACGCTCGCCGCCCAGACCGGGAGCGGATCGGCGGGGCCGCGTGCGCAGTCGTGCGGAGCGCCGGATGCGCCCGGCGGCGCGGGCCGCGGGTTGCCGCAGTTTCCGTCCGGGCAATATCCGGTCAAGCTGCCGGCCGTTTCGCTGCTGGGCGCGCGCAACGATCTCGCCAATCCCTATGGCGCGGGCGTAAGTTGGGGCCAGTTGCCGGAAGGCCGCAAATGGGGCTCCACCGCCAGCGTAACCACCGCTCCGGATGGCACGATCTGGGTGGCCGATCGCTGCGGCAATTCCGGTTCGGGCGGCGCCACCTGCTCCGGGCCCAACGCCCATATCGACCCCATCTTCCACTTTGATACCTCGGGCAAATTGCTGCGGTCGTTTGGCGCCGGCCTGTTCATCAGCCCTCACAAGCTGACCGTGGATCGCGCAGGCAATTTGTGGGTGGCCGATAACGGCGGCAACCAGGTTTTCAAACTCGACCCGGAAGGCAAGGTTTTGCTCACGCTCGGCAGAAAGGGAGTTGCCGGGTCCGGGCCGGACCAGTTCGACGCGCCCACCGAAGCAGCCGTCGCGCCCAATGGCGATATCTTCGTGGCCGATGGCCATAGCGGCGGCGGGACAGCCACCGGCAACGCGCGCATCGTGAAATTCGACAAGAACGGAAAGTTCCTCAAGGCATGGGGCCGCAAAGGCATGGGCCCCGGCGAATTCGACGTTCCGCACACGCTGGCGTTCGATTCCCAGGGCCGGCTTTTTGTGGGCGATCGCCAGAACAATCGCATTCAGATCTTCGACCAGAACGGCCGCTTTCTGGCGCAGTGGTTTCAGTTCGGCCGGCCCAGCGGGATTTATATCGATCGAAACGATGTCCTCTACGTGGCCGATTCGGAATCGCGCGACGGCCGCACCAATACCGGACAGTTCGCGCTTCCGCAGACCGGCTACGGCTACAACCTGGGTGCGCGGCGCGGCATTCGGATCGGGAGCGCCCGTGACGGTTCCGTGCAGTACTTCATTCCGGATCCGTGCCCGTACCCTTATCCCTCCGGCTCGAGCATGGCCGAGGGAGTTACCGCCGATTTCGAGGGCAACGTCTATGGAGCGGATTTCCTGGGCGATGTTCGGAAGTACAGCCGGCGATAGGCTCAGCATGGGACCGGTAAGCACTTTTCCCGACCGTCCGGATAAGAATAATCGATTGGACAACTGCTGTTATAGCCGGTACGCTTAGAGCAGTTGGCCAGTCTTAGACGACCCGCCACGCTCTCTCCCCGCCGAGAAGTTCCTCTTCAGGAGATTTTTGATGGCACGAGTGACGCTGCTCGGCTTACCGGAAGATCTGGAGCGCGGGCTTGCACAGGTACTGCGCGAGGAAGGCCACAAGCTCGCCCGCAGAACTCGTTTGCAGAATTTGCGCCACGGGCCGAAGCCCGAGGCCGTGTTTATATCGGGCGACGACCCGCAGTTTCGGCGGACGATTGCCGAGTTGCGCGAGAGCGAAACGGAAGTTCCGGTGATTGTGGTGACTCGCAAGCCCGAGACCGCGCAGTGGCTGGACGCGCTGGACGCGGGGGCCACCGACTATTGCGCCGCGCCGTTCGAGCGCGCGCAGGTGCAATGGATTCTGGATTCGGCGGTTCGCGCCGAGGCATGCGCGGCATGACGGCAGCGGCTCCGGCGGCGCAACCGCGCGGCATATTGAGCGGCGGTCTCCGCCGCCGTCTGAAACTGGCTCAGGGTGACCGCCGGCTTTCCCGCCGGTATCCGATCGCGGCGGAACTGGAATATCGCGCGGTGAGACGGGACGGGTTGCCATTCCGCGGCGCGGGCCGGAGCCTCAATCTCTCGACCGGCGGCATTCTTTTTCAATCCGAACAGGCGTTGACGCTGGGCATGCGGATCGAGCTGACGATCGCCTGGCCGGCACGCCTGAACGACGCGGTCGATCTGAATCTTTGCGTTTCCGGGCGTGTGGCGCGGACGGACGGCAACCTCTACGTGGTGCGCATCCGCGAACACGAGTTCTGCGTCCGCGGCCGTTTCCGCCTCGCCGGCCCGCGCTTCCGCGCGACCGAACCGGCGGCTTATGCAAAGGCCGCGGCCGGCTAGAGCGGTGTGAACCGGCGGGGCAGGGCTTCCGGATACGCTCGCCGGATTTTATAATTAGAAAACATGATCCTGCCGCTTGGTGGGCCGCGGGTGTACCGGCCGCAGAAGAGAAGAGGCGCGCAGGCCGCTATTCAGCGGAGCGTACCACCCCATTCCCGCGTGGAGACACGGCCCGCGCCACCGGTGTACCGGACTCAACCAGGGAATCATCCGAGTGTACAACTGCGCCCCGTGACAGGTTCCCGGCTGGAGACGCGGCCGGCGCCGCCTGTGTACCGGCCTCAAGACCCGATGCAGGCGCGTGTCCAGTTGAGTCCGGCGGGAGCCTCCCGGGTATCGCCGCCGGCAGCACGGCCGGTTTTCGTACCGGCCGTGCAGAGGGTGGCCAGTTCCCGGCCCGCACCGGGCGGGGTGGTGCAGCGGCTGGTGATTCTGGTGAGCCAGGACAGCGCGGCTGAAAAGAATTACGAGAGTCTGGTGAATAGCGATCCCAGCGCCGACGCTACCGGCTCGCTCCGTGGGGGAGATGAAACTGTGGGAGGCAAGCCACTGGACCAGCTAGGCGAATCCGAGCTGCTGCACATCGTGAGCCACGGCGACGGGCAGGGGCATGTTGAAGGCCAGGACGATGCCGGCCAGCCGAAGCAAATGAATGCCTCCGAGTTTCTGGATTTTCTGATTACGGCCGGGCTGAACCCCGCTAAGCACAAAGGCACGATTCGTTTCGTGAGCTGTTTGTCGGGCACCAAGACGAAATCGGGCACGACGTTTGCGGAGCAATTTACCGCGGCTTTGCGGAAGAAGAACTTCCAGAACGCTGTGATTGGTTTTGACGGGCTGGTGGCGATACGGCAGGACACGTCGATCGGAGTGGTGCCACCGTCCAAAATTAAAGAGCACGATATGCTGCAAAACGTGCAGACCACCCTGGGTGAGATGTACCAGCAGACACTGGCCAGCATGAAACGGAAAGACCTGAGCCGCGAACAGTTCGCGGCGCGGAAGCAGTATGCGCAAGACCTTCTGGAGGTGCGCAAGACGAGGGTCGCGGAAATGAATGCCCTGTTTGAACCGGCCGAACCGGGAAAGAATATCGCGTATTTCCCGCCCGCCAGTTAGGCAAGCGGGCCGGGGTAGCGCGAAAGTCCGGGGCAAGGCCGTTCTCAGGCCGTTGTTAGAATGGACGTGAGCGCGGGTTGCGCGCAGCCGATGCCTTTCCAGCACGTCTATTTCGACCATAACGCGACTACTCCGGTGGCTCCGGAAGTTGCCGCGACGGTGGTATCGTGTCTGGGCGAGACGTTCGGCAACGCATCCAGCATTCACTATTTCGGGCAGGCGGCCAAGCAGCGGTTGGAGTCGGCGCGCCGGCAAGTGGCGGCGCTGATCCACGCGCAGCCGGCGGAAATGGTGTTCACGGGGGGCGGCACGGAAGCCGACAACCTGGCGATCTTGGGTGTAGCCCGCGAGGCCGCGGCCAGGCGCGGCAAGCCAGGCCACGTGATCACTTCGGCGATAGAGCATCCGGCGGTGCTATCCGCTTGTGCCCAGTTGGAGCGGGAAGGTTTCGGAGTCACCCGCGTGCCGGTTGGCGCGGCCGGCGTGGTCGATCCTGGCGATCTCCGCGCCGCTCTCCGGACGGATACCGCGCTGATCTCGATCATGCACGCCAATAACGAAACAGGCGTGGTTCAACCTGTCGAAGAGATTAGCCGGATCGCGCGCGAGGCCGGCATTCCCTTTCACGTGGACGGCGTGCAGGCGCTCGGCAAGGCGCCGGTTGATGTGAAGGCGCTGGGCGTGGACCTGTACAGCGTGAGCGCCCATAAGCTCTACGCTCCGAAAGGCGTCGGCGCGCTTTACGCGCGGAAGGGTGTCCGTCTGCATCCTTTATTGTTCGGCGGCCATCATGAGCGCGACCGCCGGCCGGGCACGGAAAACATTCCCGGCATTGCAGGTTTCGGAGCCGCGGCGCAACTGGCCATGCAACGCGCGCGGGAGAACGCGCGGCTTGCGGAACTGCGCGACCGGCTGGAGCGCACAGTGCTAGACCGCATCCCGGATACGGGAGTGAACGGATGCGGGGCGCGCGTGCCGAATACGACCAACATTTATTTCGACGGCATCGATGGAGAAGCGCTGGTGATCGCGCTCGACCTGCGCGGCTTCGCCGTTTCCACCGGCTCGGCCTGTTCGAGCGGCGCCGTTACGCCTTCGCACGTGCTAACCGCGATGGGCCTTTCCGCCGAGCGAGCGCGCGCCAGCATCCGATTCTCGCTGGGCATGAGCAATACGGCCGAACAGGTAGATGGCCTCACGCGCGCGTTAGAGGAGTCGGTGGCGCACCTTCGCCGGATTTCGGTTCATGCCTGAAGCGTTCGTGCCAGAATCCACGATCGCCGTTGCCATGAGCGGCGGCGTGGACAGTTCCACCGTCGCCGCGCTGCTGGTGCGCGAGGGCCGGCCGGTGGTGGGTCTGACGATGCAGTTGTGGAACCAGCGGCGGCTGCCGGAGCTCGCGCCGGAAGGAGGCGCGACCGGGCGCTGCTGCTCCCTCGACGATGTTTACGACGCCCGGCGCGTGGCCGAGCAGATCGGGATTCCGTATTACGTCGTCAACTTCGAAGAGCAGTTTGAGGAACGCGTGGTGGCGCCGTTTGTGGAGGACTACCTGGCGGGCCGTACACCCATCCCCTGCACACTCTGCAACAACTTCATCAAATTCGAGCGGTTCCTGGAACTGGCGGACGCCGTGGGCGCGCGGCGCATCGCGACCGGCCATTACGCGCGGGTGCGCTACGCCAACGGCCGCTACCAACTGCTGCGGGCCGTGGACAGTTCGAAGGACCAGACCTATTTCCTTTTCGGCCTGACTCAGGCGCAGCTTGCCCGCACCTTGTTCCCCTTGGGCGAAATGACCAAGCCGGAAGTGCGCGAACTGGCGCGGAGTTTGGATCTGGCGGTGGCCGCCAAGGGCGATAGCCAGGAAATCTGCTTTGTTCCGAACGGGGACTACGCGGGGTTCCTCGAAGCGTACCTGCGGGAGCGCGGGCGGAAACTTCCCAATTCGGGCGGGGCGATTCTGAACAGCAGTGGGAGGACTATGGGCACGCATGCGGGCGTTCATCACTTCACGGTGGGCCAGCGCCGGGGCTTGGGGATTGCGGCGGGCGAACCGCTGTACGTGATCCGCACGGAGCCGGAATCGCAGCGCGTGATTGTAGGAGCCGAAAGCGAACTGTTTGGCTCGCGCATGTTCGTCCGGGACGTCAACTGGATCTCGCTTGCGCCCATCCGCGAGCCCGTGCGCGCGGAAGTGAAGATCCGCAACAAGCACGCGGCTGCAGCGGCCTGGGTGGAACCGGTTGCCGATAACCGGGCCGCGGCAGGACCGCTCCCTGGCGGTCGCGGCTCCGATTCGAGCCGCGTGGAAGTGCGGTTCGACGAGCCGCAGCGGGCCATAACGCCAGGGCAGGCCGCGGTGTTCTACCAGGGCGAGCTGGTTTTGGGGGGCGGCTGGATCGAGCGCTGACCGCGTGGACGCTCCAACTTCAGCTCGGTCCCGCTCGCGCTTCCGGGATATAGGCGAATTTGCGCTGGTGTGGGCTGTTCTGGAATCGCTCGAGTGGACGCCCAGGCCGGTGGCGGAAAGCCTGGCGCGCGCTTATGTGCGCGGGGTCGATCTGGCCATCCCGCGTCTCCGCCGCATCGCCGAACGCAACCTCGCGCTGGCGCTGCCTGAAATCGACGATGCGCGCCGGGCGCTTATTATAGACGGTGTTTTTCAATCGATCGCCCGCTTGCTGGTGAGCGTAGCCAAGTTTCCTTCCATCGGCCGCCATAATCTGGATCGCTGGATTCGCTTCGAAGGGTATGAGCATTTTGAAAACGCCCGGCAGGCCGGGCGCGGTGTGCTATTCGCCACCGCCCATCTGGGCAATTGGGAGTTGAGCGCCTACGCCCACGCGCTGGTGGCCGAGCCCTTAGACGTTGTGGCGCGCCCGCTCGACAACCCGCTGTTGGACCGGCTTGCCGCGCGGCGGCGACAAGGCTCGGGAAACAGAATCCTTTCCAAACGCGATCTGGCCCGCCCCATTCTGAAAGCGTTGGCGGCCAACCGAGCGGTGGGCATCCTGATCGACCAGAACGTCTCGGCCGAATCGGGTGTGTTCGTAGATTTTTTCGGAATCCCGGCGGCCACCGCTTCCGGCTTTGTCCGCCTGGCGGCGCGCAGCGGGGCGGCGGTGATTCCCGGCTTCGCGCTATGGTGGGAAAAGGAAAGGCGCTACGTGCTACGGTTTTATCCCGCCGTGCCCATGAGCGGCGACGCTTTGCGGGACACGCAGGCGCTGCACGGCGTTTTAGAAAGGGTGATTCGCGAGTATCCCGAACAGTGGCTTTGGATTCATCGCCGCTGGAAGACCCGTCCCCCGGGCTCACCGCCGCTGTACGAAGCTCCACCCGTTCGTGCCGGCGCCCTGTAGTATTCTGTAGCGGATTTCGATGAAACGGTTTCCCCGATCGCCCCTGCACAGCAGCGTGTTCGCCCTCCTGGCGACCGCGCTGGCCGTGCTGCTAGCCGTGGTTTTCGGCCCGTACCTGGCCGCCGAGGACTTCCTGCTTTTCGTGGGCGCAATCTGGCTCAGCGCCTGGTTTCATGGCCGCGAAGGCGGCATCACCGCCACAGTTCTCTCCGCCGGTGTGTTCTTCCTGTACTTCTTCGTATCCGGCGTGAACCACGATCCTGTTCCGCTGAGGCTGCTGCGTATCCTCTCCTTTGTCATACTGGCGTTAGTTGTCACCTGGCTGACATCAGCCTGGCAGGACAGCCGGCGGCTGCTGGTATCCACGCTCTCGAGCATTGGCGATGCAGTGCTGGCCACCGATAGCGAAGGACGCATCAACTTCATCAACCCTGTGGCGGAAACGCTGACCGGCTGGCCGGCCCACAGCGCGCGCGGCAAGCAGGTGAAGGAAGTCATCCGGCTGATTGATGCGCGTTCGCGCGAGCCGATTGAGAATCCGCTCACGCGCGCGCTACGCGAGCGCGTCATGGTGACCGTACCGGAAAGCCCGCTACTGCTATCCCGCGGCGGGTCGGAAATCCCCATTGAGCACACCGCGGCTCCCATTCGCGAGGATTGGGGAGAAGTGCGGGGCGGCATCCTGGTATTCCGGGATATCAGCAAACGGCGCCAACTGGAAGAGCAGGTGACACACGCCCAAAAAATGGAGGCGGTAGGCCGGCTGGCGGGCGGTGTAGCGGGCGACTTTAACAACGTGCTGACCGTAATCAGCGGCTATGCCGAATTGCTGCGCGCCGAGATCCCGGCCAATCATCAATTGCGCCGTTTCGTGGAAGAGATTATCTACGCCGGGGAGCGGGCGGCGGCGCTGACGCGTCATCTACTGGCGTTCAGCCGAGGCCCGGCCGCGCAGCCGCGGATACTGGATCTCAACGCGATTCTCAGCGACCTGGAGCCGATGCTGCAGCGCCTGCTCGGGCAGTCGATCGAACTGGTTTTGCTGCCCAGTCCCCATCTGGGCCGCATCGCCGCCGATTCCGCGCAGATCGAGCAGGTGATTATCAATTTCGCCACCAACGCTCGCGATGCCATGCCGGAAGGCGGGAAGTTCGTGATCGAATCGGAGAATATCGAACTGGATACCGCAAGCGGGCGCAAGCTCGACCTTCCTCCGGGACCTTACGTTTTATTGGCCATCAGCGACACGGGAACGGGGATGGACGCCGAAACGCGCTCCCGCCTTTTCGAGCCGTTCTTTACCACCAAAGATCCCGGCAAAGGGAGCGGCGGGCTAGGCCTTGCCACGGTATATGGCATCGTGAAACAATGCGGCGGCCAGATCACGGTGTACAGCCAGCCGGGCTGCGGCACCATTTTCGAAATGTATCTGCCGCGCGCGGCCGAAGCCGGCGAACCGGCGCAAAAGAAGCTCTCGCCCAAGGGATCCGAAACGATTCTGCTGGTGGACGACGAAGATGGCGTGCGGCAGTTGGTTTCGGCCGTTTTGAAGTCGAACGGCTATGACGTGCTGGAGGCCGGCAACGCCAGCGCCGCGCTGGCCACTTACGAAAAGAACGGGCACAAAATCGATATGGTGCTGACGGATGTGGTGATGCCGCAGATGAACGGCTTCGAATTGGGGCGCCAACTAGCGACTCGCGCACCCAGCCTGAAGATTCTGTACATGTCGGGCTACCGCGATAACCCCGGGGAAGCGGCCGCGGAGACGCCGCGCGCATTCCTGCACAAGCCCTTCACGCCAGACGTGCTGCTCACAAAAGTGCGCGAGGTGCTGGACGCGGCGTGAACTCAGATTAGCGCAGCCGCTGCATCCGAGGCCCGACGAGCCCATTCGGCATTGCCGATCGCAGTGTAGATACGGGCGGCTTCGGTAAACAGCCAGCGGGCCTCTTCGTCGCTCTGGCCTGCTGGAGGATGGCGCGCTCTATTGCCTTGGTCTCGAGGTCAAGCACCAGTTGCCGAACCATCTGGAGGATCAGGTCGGGCGGTTCCAGGTTATGGAGGTCTACCCACTTTTCACATTCGAGGAACGATACGAAGACCCTGCGGCCCGCCGCGCCTCCGCCCGTTCGAGCATTTGTTTGACGCGGTTCAGCCCGGTGGTCTTCCCGCTTCCGCGGTGTCCCGTGAACAAACGCGTGACCGGCACACCAGCGCCACTACGGGCGAACCCCCGAGCCAACTGCAGCTTGATATCGTCGGAGGCGAACAACTCGCGCTGCCAATCGACATAGAGCTGTGTGTCCTCCGCTGGAAGCGGCTGGAGCGGATCGAGCTTCTGATAGAGGGCTGTAATACGGTCCACTTCTTACAATGATAGTGGCCAGAATCGCAGTCCGCGCGCCGGCGTAAGATACCATGGTTGCCGTGAGATGCGCGGCTTTGCTTCTGTTTTCGGTATCGGTATGGGCGGCGCCCCCAATTCCGTTTGATGCCGAGCGGGTGAACTCCGGCCCGGTGCGAGTGACGGTGGCGGGCAGCGCGGCGGTTGTGGAATGGCCTGACAACGCGGGCCGTATATGGCGCGCGGAATTCTCACTCGATCGCGACCGGCCGCTGATCAGCAGTATCGGGCCGGCCGGGCACGAACCGGTGATCCGGGAAGCCTCGCCGGTTTACGACGGCGAGTTCGGGCGACGCCGTGGCGGCTGGGACGAGTTCTTCGACAACCCCTATCTCGCTTCGGAAGGCACGCGGCGCTATCCTGGCGCGCTGCAACTTACTTCCGGCCGCGCTCGCTCGAGCGGCGATCGCCTGGAGGTTTCTTTCGATTCCTTTCACATGGGGCCGTTCCAGGGCAACCTGGCGTTCACTTTTTACCCAGGCAGCCGGCTGATCCAGATGGAAGCCGTGGCGGCCCCTACGGAAGACAATCTCGCCTATTACTACAACGCCGGGCTCACGATAGCCGCGCCTTCGAAAGCGGGCGACGTGATGGACACGCAGGTTTCTTACTTCGATACCACCGGCCAGTTTCAGACGTTACGATCTTCGGGCCCGGAACGGAATCCGTTGAAGGTGCGCTACCGCGCCATTGCGCTGCGCACCCCCGCGGGGACCTTGGTGGCCTTCCCCGCCCCGCACCAGTATTTCATGCCGCGCGATTTCAGCACCAATCTGGGCTTTACGTGGCATCTCGCCTGGCGGGGCCAGGCCGCGATCGGCATCCGGCAGTATCCGGACGACAACTCGCCTTTCTATCCCTGGATGAATGCTCCGCCCGGAGCTCCGCAGCGCATGAGCCTGTTCCTAATTGTCGACGATCGCGACCCGCGCGCCGCCCTTTCCGACACGCTGCGCTACACGCACGGCGACCGCTTCCCACGGATTGCGGGCTACCGCACGCTGACCTCACACTGGCACCCCGATTTCACGGTGCAGGCCGTCGCAAACGGCGCCGATTGGGCGCCCCCGTTCAAGCCTGTTTTTAAGGCCATGGGCGTGGATGCGATGCTGATTTGCGATTACCACCTGGAAGGCCACCCCGATTCGCTCGAACCGATTCGATTGCAGGAACTGGCCGCGCTCTACAAAGCCGCCCGCAAGCAATCCGACGCGGACTTCGTAATCGTTCCGGGCGAAGAGCCGAACGTGTGGCTGGGCGGCCATTGGGTACTGGTGTTTCCCAAGCCGGTGCTGTGGTTTAAACAGCGGCCACCGGGCACCCCGCTCAAAGCTACAGACCCCAAATACGGAACAGTTTGGCATATCGGCAGTCCCGAGGAACTCATGCAGATGGTTCACGAAGAGGGCGGCTATGTATATGAGGCGCACCCGCGGACCAAGGGATCGAAAGGTTTTCCGGATGCCATCCGCGGCTCGGCCTGGTTGCGCGATCCGCGCTACCTGGGCACGGGCTGGAAGGCCCTTCCGGCGGATCTCTCTTCCCCGCGCCTGGGTGAGCGGGCATTCAAGGTGCTGGACGACTTGAATAATTGGGGCCTGCACAAGCTTTTCGTGGGCGAAGTAGATCTGTTTCAGATTGACACCACGCACGAACTGTATGGCCACATGAACGTCAATTACCTGCACATCGCGCAACTGCCCGATTTCGACCACTACGGCGTCCTGCTCGAGGCAATGGCCGCGGGCGACAGCTTTATCACCACCGGAGAAATTCTGCTGCCGCGAGTGAAATGGAATCCCGCCGGGGCCGGCAAACTTGCGGTGGAAGCGGACGTGAACTGGACGTTTCCCTTGCGCATGGCGGAGATCGTTTGGGGCGACGGCACGCGAACCGAACGCAAGACTATTCCGCTCGATAGCTCGCGAGAGTTCGGCAACACCCGCTTCCAATGGAACACCGAGGCTCCAGGCTGGAAATGGGCGCGGCTGGCCGTGTGGGACGTGGCGGGCGATGGCGCATTTACCCAGCCGGTGTGGGCAAGCGGGCGATAACCGGAACCGGCTTCGATGTCCGTTGCTTCCAAAATAGAGTGGACCGAGGAAGCCGCGCTTTTTAGTTAGTGGGGGCTATTCCTGGTATTTCCCAATTTCCGGGCTGCCGGTTCCGCTGCAGCCGAGCGGTCCGTAGCGCAGAAACTTTTGTACTCTTCCGGCGCCATCCACTTCGCCGGTGTAGACGTTGCCTTCCGAATCCACCGCCATCGTGTGCGGCCAGTGCAGCTCACCCGCCTGCCGTCCGCCGGTGCCGAAGCGGCCCATTTCCTGCAAATTCTGGCGGTTCACAATGTAAATCGTGTCGTTCGTCAGGTCCGCGATATACATGCAGCTTTGTTTCGCGTCCGTGGAAAAACCTATGGCGTCCGCAGTGCCCGCGGCGGTCTGCGGGGCGACGTGAATCTCGCCCACGAATCCGCACTTGCCGGCCTCTCCTTGCGGGTTCGTGCAAGCTTTTCCCACCTCCGCCGCGCGAAAAATCTGCACGCGGTTATTGCTGCGATCGCATACGTAGAGCTGGCCGTCGTTGGCGAGTTTGGCGCAATGCACGGGGCTGCGAAAATAGTTGGGCTTCATCTTGCCCGCGCGGTATTCGGCCGGCCAAGAGCCCGTGCCCTCGCCTGCATCCGGTCCTCCACCGTTCTCTCCCATTACAGGGTTCTGCCCGTAGGCGCCGAAATGCCCCACGTACTTTCCGGTGGCCGCGTCTACAATCAGCACGCGCCGGTTGCCGTAACCGTCGGCGATATACATCAGATTGGTTTTCGGATCCACCGTCATATCGGCGGGCCAATATGGCTCAGGCGTGCCGTTCACGCCTCCATTGGTATCGTTGCTGTTCGGCCCCTTGGCTCCCGCGGTGCCGATTTGCAAGACGAAAGTGCCGTCGCGTTTGAATTTCAGGATCTGCGAATCGTTGCCGAAATTGGGCGCCCACGGATACTGCCCGTGAAAATTGCGCGCCTGGCCGTTTCCCGCTACATACACGAAATCGTTGTGATCCACGAAAATGCCGTGCTCGCGCGCCGGCCACACACAGCCATCCTGCGCGCGACAGCGTTTCTCGAGAAATCCGGGATCGCTGGGCCCACCCCAAGCCTGCACCAGGTTGCCGGCTGTGTCGAACTCCAACACGGAAGGCGCGGGCGAGCAGCAGCCGGCAAGCTGCCCGTAGGGCCGGGGAAAGCCGAGCGGGCTAATGGGGTTCCCCTTGGCATCCCGGCCCGCTACGCCTTGCATGCCGCTATCGGTCGAGCTGAGCGCGCGCGGCCGGTGATAAACCCAAATGCGATCGTGCCGGTCGACAAAGATTCCCCCCACGTCGCCGATCATCCAATGATGCGGCAGCGGCTTGGGCCAAGCCGGGTCCAGCACGAACCGCGGCGCCCGACCAGTATGATTACCGCCGGCAGTCTCCGCCAGCCTCTCGATTACGCGCGCTTTCTGTAAAGCCTGCACAGCGGTCTGCTGCGCCGTGGCCGTTGCAGTAAACGCCGCTATCAGCACGGCTAATTTAGAAACCATACGTTCCTCCTCGATGGTCCATCCGCTCCCTAACGGTCGCGGCTCCGACCCTAATACAGCGGCCGGAACAACTGATGCACGACAAGGCCCGGCCGCCCGCTCGCGCCGGAGTAAATGTTCCCCTTCAAATCCACACCGAGAAATTCCGTACCTGCCCCTTGCGTCACTTCTTCGTCTGGAATGAACGCTTTCACCCAACCGGTCTTAATATCCGCCACGCGGATGCCGCGCTCCCAGCCGGGATTCCAATGCGCGTCCGACATTCCGTCCGCCACATAAATGTTGCCGCGGTTATCGATGGCAATCGCGCTCGGTTTGCCGAACTGGGTCCATTGGGTGATGAAGTTGCCGTCTTTGTCCAGCACCTGCACGCGATTGTTTCCGCGATCGGCAATATAGAGGCGCCCATCGCTGGGGTCGATCTCGATGCCGTGCGGGTCGTTGAATTGGAGTGGGCCGTATCCTTCCGACCCGATGCCGCCGCCCCACGCTTTCAAAAACTTTCCCTCCTGGTTGAACCGCACCAGGCGATTGTTCCCGCCGCGCGACCCGAACATGTTTTCCTTATTGGGCCCTCGCTGCGCGCCACCGTGCCCGTCCGTGATCCAGATATCGCCGTTTTCCGCGACCACTACCCCCGTCGGCCCATTGAAGTGCGTTTCGTCGGCGCCCGATACGCCCGCCTGGCCCAGGGTCATGAGGACTTTGCCCTCGGGACTGAACTTGAAGACTTGGTGTCCCATGTGTTTCTTGAAGCCGGCCTCGCCTCGTGGATCTCCCGCCGGAGCGCCGTCGGTGACCCAGATATTCCGCTGCTTGTCGATGAAGAACCCGTGCGGAAACGCAATCAGTCCCTTGCCGAAACTCTTCACCAGCTTCCCATCCAGGTCCACTTCGATGATCGGATCGAGATCCGAATCGGCGCACCCGTTGGCGCCGCAGCGATCGAGGATCCACAAGTGCCGGCCATCCGGGTCCATGCGGATGCCGCTCGCAACGCCGATTTTGCGCCCCTGCAACTTGTCCCAGTTGTAGATCACGTGGTAAGGATTTCCGGAAGATTGCGCATTGAGCGCCGCTGCCGCGAGCAGAGACAGCATGGCGAGCCCCAACCCGCTGCGTCTACAGACCCGCCAGCTTCTCCGTTTCCTCCCATAACCGCAAAGCTGCCCCATCGTCTTGCGCCTCCTTCGATACCGGCGCTACCCGGCACTTGTAAAAGTAAGCCCCGCTCACACTGGCCGGCTCCTGCGCCGAGGCCAGATAGATCAGTGTCTTCGATCCCTTCTCCGGTGAAATGGCAAATAACTTCAGGAACCGGAACATCCCCGTCTGATTGCCGAACCGCGTATTCACAAAGCCCGGATGCAGGCTGTTGGCCGTGACACCGGTCCCCTGCCACCGGCGCGCCAGTTCGCGCGTGAACAGAATGTTGCACAGCTTGGACCGGCTATAGGCCCGGAAGGCCCGATAATCCCGGCGCATTTGCAAATCGCCGAAATCGAGGCGCGCGCCGCAATGCGCGCCCGAAGAGGTGTTGATCACCCGCGCCCCTTTCCCGGCAAGCGCCGCAGCGGTCAACGGTTCCCGCAGGGCATGCGTGAGCAGGAAGTAAGACATGTGATTGGTGGCGAAGGTCCGCTCCAGCCCTTCGGCGGTTTCCTCCCGCCGGGGGAACAGCGCACCCGCATTATTGATCAGCACATCGACACGCGGCTCGGCGGCTGCTATTTCCCGCCCTATCCGCCCGGTTTCGGCCATAGAGGAAAGGTCGGCGTAGTAAACCGCGTGCCGCGCCTCCGGCCCTTTCTCCCGAAGACGGGCGAGGGTTGCCTCCGCCCTTTTCCGGTCCCGCGCAACCAGAACGATCCGCGCCCCCATTCCGGCCAGCGCCACGGCCGCGACCTCTCCAATGCCCGAAGTACCGCCCGTGATCACTACCGTCTTGCCGCGCATCTTCGCCGCTATTCTATATCCCCGCGTGCCCGAACGCGCGCGCTATCCTCGCTTTTACGCCGGCGCCGCGCCAGCTCGATTTCTGGCGCTACCGGGGCATTTATCTCCTACACAGCTCCGGACTCGGTAGCTTACGGCGATGGCTCAGCCGTGTCGCGGGCCCTGGGAGGATCCGCAGGTTTACTTGGGCGGAACGGTTCCCAAGATCCGCGCCACCATGGGCTGCGACGCCAGTTCGAAAAATCCGTTGGCATCGTGCTCGAGTAGCGCGGAAATTTCCGCGATACGCGCCAGGTACTCCAGCCGGTCCTCAAAGATCGTGCTCTTCAGGGAGAGGCGATGAATCAAGGTTTCGAGAAAGCGGATCTTTGCGCGCATGGTATCCGCAATTTGGATCGAATGCTGTTCCAAAAATTGACTGGCGGTGGCTTCCGCCTTTGAGAGTTCTTCGCGAGACCAGTTCCCGTAAGGCGAGGGTCCGTCCGGTTTCATGCTTTCCGTCCATTTCGCCAGACAAAAAACCATTAGCGGTTGAGACTGGAGGCAAGCGCCAAGCGAGAGTGGAAAACTGGCTTCGGTCTGGCTCGGAGTGTGAATTCACTCACACCCGCTGAGCATATTGTAGCGAAAACTCACCCAGATTTCCAGGAATGTCGGGTTTCTAACAGACTTTTAATCTGAATCAACCGCGCAGTTCTTCCACAATATCTTTTGCCACCGAACGCGCCTTGGCCAGCTCACCCGGCTCGAAGCTGATGGCTCCGACACGCGGATGCCCGCCGCCGCCGTAACGTTCGCATATCGTAGCGAGATTGTGCCGCGGCTCCTCCGGGGCCCATGGATTCGAGCCTACGGAAATCTTGGTGCGGAAGCGGGAAGGGCTTACGGAAACCGTGTAAGTGGAAGATGGGAACAGGTAATACGGGATGAACTTGTTGTAGCCTTCCATATCGTACCCATCCAGATCGAAAAACACCACACCGTTGTCCTGGCGCGCGCGGCCGCGGATGATATCGACATTGGCCAGATGGCGCCGGTAGAGCGGCGCGTAGAGATCCTGAATTTCCGGCGCCGCCATGATGGCGGCAAGCGGCCGGCACTGCATCCACCGAATGATCGTCTGCACAATGTCCGAACCTTTAGCCGCTTCGATCACGAGCGCGAGCTGGGTGGCGGGCTCGCGCAGTTCCACGGCGGATTTCGCATCGGCGTACTGCGCACCATCGATGATCACCGACCATCGAACAAGTTCTTCCAGATCCGGCGCGGTAAAGCCGAAGCGGGTCCGGGCTACATCGCGGATGAATGATGCGCACGACTTGTAATTCGGATCGTAGAGTTTGCGGCCGCTGGTATCGCGGCGGAAATGCTCGGCATCGGCCGCGTTCAGAAAGGCGCTTTGGTGATGATCGAACCACCAGGTGAGGCGCGGGTCGCTGGAGTATTTGAAATCGACGATGGCGTTTTCGTCGCCATTGAAAAGGGCGGGATCGAAGCTCTGGGATGCCTTGTGAACCATACCGGTATAAAGGAATTCGGCGTCCGGGTGGATCGCGCCCGCGATAAAGCGGCTGAAGAAGGCAGCCGAGGCCGCGCCATCGAAACAGTGGTCGTGATACAGAACGCGTTCCAGCATGAAAGTACGGAAAACTTATCAGCTTGCCTGAACCGAAGCGAAAATGCAAGTTCGATTGCGGCTGGGTGTCAAGCCTCTTTAGAGACGTCCCTCGTTTCGCCTCGATAGAAGTGTGCCCTTTGTAGTACAAAGTATTACTGAAGAATTCATCAGGGCTGTGGGAATGTTTTCCTGGGCGTCCACGGCGCGCCATTGGGCGACGCTTGAGAACCGGCACCGCCTTGCAGGGCTGGGTTTCCACGCGCCCGCGACCGCCGCGCCCGCCTGGACAGGAACCGAACGCGGAGGGCTTGGCCTTCGCCGATCCTGCGCGTCCCACACTGTTCCACATCTTCGATTGGCTCGGCTTGAAGCTCGAATCCCAAACGGGGCCAGTGGAGACATTCGTAATCGAGCACGCCGAGCGGCCATCCGAAAACCGGCCTCGCTCACGGGCCTGTGAAGGGCCGGGTATTCAGTAGTTGGCTCTCTTCCCCGAGAGGATTTTCCGGCCATCGGCTAGCGTGACTTTGCGGCCGTCCACCATGTGCGAGGCATCTTTGGCAAGGTAGCCGTGCACGATCACCCGGTCGCCCTTTTTGAGCGAGTCTTTGCGCCAGCCTTGCCGCTCGAGGCCATTCGGCCCGCGGGTTTCGCACTTCCAATTCACCACGTGGCCATCGTCGCCGGAAACGTCCATGTAGAAGTACACGTGCGGGTTTACCCAGTCGATGCCGGTTACCACGCCTTCGAGAGTCACGGGCTTCGACGTGTCGAACTCGGTGGCGAACGAGTGGTGTGCCAGGGCCGGCAGAGCGGCCGTTATAAGGATTGCGCAGAGTGTCAGGGCTTTGCGGCGCATCGGTCCTCCTTTCTATTTGCCGGCAGCCAGCGCGCGGTATGTTCCTAACACATTCGCCTGCCGCTGCTGCCGATAAAATTCCCAGTCTTTGTAGTCCGCCATCACCACGGAGGCCTGCGCTTGTTCGAGCGTTTCGCCGGCGGCAATGGCTTTGGCCACGGAATCCCGCAATTCTTCGCGATAGCGGATATTACGGCTCACATCTTCTTTCTTGCCGATCTTTCCGTGGCTGCAAACGAAGTACTCGAAATCCATGGCTTCGACAGCTTTGACCATAGGAATCTCGTCCGGCGAAATCGGGCCGAAGGGAAGGCGGTGAACCGTAACCCAGTCGGAGGCGAACAGCACGTTGGTTCCGTCCACGAAGCGCACCAGCGAGTTGTCGCCGGCATGGGCCGTAGGGCGCGAGATCACTTCCACGCGCTTGCCGCCCAGGCTAATATTGAGCCGGTCCGTATACGTGAGGTCGGGCGGGCGCACGTTCTTCACCGGCCCGCGCACAATCTCCGCGCCGCTCAGCGAGCCATCCCCATCGGCATCGTACAGGGTGAACATCGTTTTCAGGTTGCCCTGCGCTTCCGAAAGCTGGATGCGGCCATCGTGGTTGGTATCCTGCGCGCGTACATTGGCCGGAAGCGGCGTGTCCGCGGGCGGCATCGCCAAATTCTTGAGCATAGTTTCCTGCCCAATGAACCGGGCAGTATCGGCATAGACCGCTCCACCGGATGCATGGTCCCAGTGCGAGTGACTATAAATCACGTATTTCACCGGCTGGTGAAAGCGGGTGGCCAACTCACCTTTGAGCCAGGTCGCGAATTCGGCACCGATGGGTTCCACTAAGACGATTCCGTCCGAGGTCACCATGAAGACGGAGACATAATCGTCCATGCGGGCATAGTAAGTCGAGCCCGTGAGATGGCCGATCTCGCGCCCCTTGTATTCTGTCTGCTGATACCACGCGCGCTCCTGCGCAACCGCCGCGAGCGCCAGCGCGGCCCCAAGCAAAAGCACTCGAAGCAAATTCATCCGGTATTTCATTGCCACCTCACTCCCAGCCCCAGCCCGCATTGGCCGGCATGACTCGCATGAACGCTTCCACGGCGTGAATCTCGCCGCCATAGACTTTGAACGCTTCCCACACGTAAAGGGCATTTCCGGGACCGTACGATCCGGTGTCGCCGAAGTTCATTCGCAGGAGAACGATGCCCCGGTCTTCGTCCACGGCGGCGACTTTATAGGTGAGCGCCGGGTGCTTGAGAATGCGCTGCGTTTTGATATTCTCGCAGCCGGCGCGCGCGCAGCCCGGCCCTGCCGTGATCCGCCCGTTCTCAACGCGGTACGCATCGGATGCAAAGGGCGCATCGACCTGCACAAAACTCCCAGCTTTCAACCCCGCCGGATAGAAGGTGGCCAGGCGGACGGCCTCGCCGCGAGTGGCTAGCTGGCTGCGATCGGGCACGAAAGTCATTTCTTTGCGCGGCGCCTCCAGCGCGTCGAAACTGAAAATCGCGCCTTCATTCCGGTTGCGCGTGACCATTGTCTCCGCTTCCGCGATGCTGCCCCCCACCACTTTCAGCCGCAACACCAGCAGCACCGGCGCGGCGGACTCTTCCACCACTACCTGCGATGCGGCGATGCCTTCGCGCGTATCCAAAATATCCAGGCGGTAGGGGCGAACGCGCGATGCATCCTTCCACAGCCCCTCCCCCAATCGCATCGTGTGTCCGTTTTCCGTGAATCGCGCGTTGGCGCTAAGGGGCAGTGCCGCCGGATTGTGAGCCACCATTGCGTCCAGATAGCGAGTAACAAAGCCGGCAAGACAGGCGCGATCGCAGTTCGCGGCGGCCGCCGTGAGGACCGCGAGTAGAAACAAGAAAACCGGGCGCATGAGCTTAACAAATCATACTGCAATGGTCGTATTGCAATACACCGGTGGGTGTTGCGGCTGCTGTTGTCCCGTTGATCACAGTTCTTGGCGAAGGCACCTAGGCTACAGGAATGGCACTGCGAATGCAATATTTCCTCATGAAATTGCAAGTTGTTCTCCCGCATGCTGTTGTTATCAGCGGGAGCGGGGGAACTCTGCAAGCCAACTGCGCCCGGGGGGCGCCAGGCGGTCCCCGGGCGCCATAGATATTTGGATATGCGGGCCCGGAGGCCTGGAACCTTCGTGCCCGGAAACGGAGAACCCGATGAGTAACTTCAGAGCCGTCACCTATAGCAGCTTATTGTGCGCCGGCCTGCTCGCGGCGGCCATGATGCCGCAGGCCAGGGCGGACGCATGGAACCAGAAAACGACGTTTACTTTTAGCGGTCCGGTGGAAGTTCCGGGGCGGGTCCTGCCCGCGGGAACATACGTTTTTATACTTGCCGACTCTCAATCGGACCGCAACATTGTACAGGTATTCAATCAAGACCAGAACCGTTTGTATGGCACATATCTGACAATTCCGGATTACCGCTTACAGCCGGCGAGCAAACCTGTGATTACGTTTCAAGAGCGAGCCGCTGGCGCTCCTCCGGCCGTTAAATCGTGGTTTTGGCCGGGAGAAAACTACGGCCATGAGTTCGTTTATGGCAAGACTCAGCCTGCGCAGTTGGCCAGCGCGACCAGCACAGCGCCCCCGCCCGCGCCGAGCGTGGCGCAGAACACGCCTCCAGCCGAGCCAAGTACGCAACCGGAAGTGACGCCTTCGCAACCGGCTCCGTCCGAGGCGCAACCACCAGAAGTGGCAGAGGCTGCGCCTCCACCGCCGGCTTCAAGCCAACCGAAAGCGGAGGCCAACCGGGAGCTTCCGCAGACTGCAAGTCAGTGGCCGCTGATGTGCTTGATCGGCTTATTGACGGCCGGTACGGGCAGTCTGCTGGGGCTGACTGGCAGGCAGCGGCCCTCGGGAAACCGCTAACATAATCTTTAGTGGCGGGGTGGACAAGCTTGTTTGTGTCGCGAGCCGCGCTGGCGCTGGGGGCGGTTTTGTACGGGGTGTCCGGGCAGACCGCTTCCCAGCCCGGCAGCGCCACCTTTTCCACCGATGTCGATCTGGTAGTCTTGCACGCCACTGTCACGGACAAGAAAGGCGGTTTTGTCGCCGGATTGGGGCGGGAGGACTTTCAGGTTTTTGAAGATGGCCGGCCACAGACGATTCGCCTGTTTCAGCATGAGGATGTGCCGGTTGCAGTGGGGCTGGTGGTGGATAACAGCGGGAGCATGGGCCGCAAGAGGAACGATGTAAGCTCGGCGGCGTTGGCCTTTGCCCGGTCCAGCAATGCCAACGACCAAATGTTCATTGTCAACTTCAACGAGAAGGTTACCTTCGGGCTTCCGAATACTGAACTGTTTTCGGCCCAGCCGGCGGAACTGGAGCAGGCGCTGAACGGCGTGCCGGCAATCGGCAAGACCGCGCTTTACGACGCCATCTGCGCCGGCCTCGACCATTTGAAAAAAGCTACGCTGGATAAGAAAGTCCTGATTGTCATCAGCGATGGCGGAGATAATGCAAGCCGCCACACGCTGACCCAGCTACTGGATGCGGCCGGTCATTCCGACGTGATTATTTACACGATCGGGTTGTTTGACGAATTCGATGAAGACAGCAATCCCGGAGTACTAAAAAAGCTGGCCCGCGCCACGGGAGGAGAAGTTTTCCTGCCCGGGGCGATTCCCATGGTTGTGCCGATCTGCGAACGGATCGCGAAGGATATCCGCAATCAATACACGATCGGCTACGTTCCGTCCGACCCAAGTCTCGACAACTCGTACCGCGCCATTCGCGTGGTGGCGAGCGGACCGCACGGGCACAAGTATCAGGTGCGGACCCGGGAGGGATACCTTGCGCAGGCCGCCCCTCGTTCCGCCACGCCTCCCTGAATCACGCCCCGATGGCGCCCGCCCGGATCGCGAAACGGACCAGGGAAGCAATATCGTGAATTCCGAGTTTCTTCAGCAGGTGCGTGCGGTGGGAGTCGGCGGTTTTATACCGGACGCCGAGGCGCTGGGCAATCTCCCTGGTGGATTGGCCGTTGGCGATTAATTCCAAAACCTGGCGCTCGCGTTCGGAAAGCAGCGTGAGCTGGCGCCGGGCATCCCAATGCACCCGTGCCGCAACCGGCGTTACGGTCCCCAGATAGCCGCATACCTCTCCGCCAAAACCCTGCCAGGGCGAGCCCAGCCGCTCCATGCGTTGATAGATGCCATCTTTGGCCTGGACACGGTACTCAACGCGGACGGGTACGCCAGCGCGCACCGCAGTCCAGTAGCTGCTTAGCGCCTGCAACACATCGTCCGGATGAATCGCATCTGCCCAGCCGGTGCCCATCTCCTGTTCCGCAGTTCGGCCACAGAAATCCAGCCAGCTTTGGTTAACGAAGGTGCACTGTCCAGCGGCATCGGCCATCCACAACAGCGCCACGGAGACTTCGGCAACCTGACGGAAATCTTCGAGCCCGGGCGCCTCCGCGATTCGGGCCACTGCGGCGGCTTCTCCACCTGCGCCCGTAGTGAATTGATCGTCGATTGCGAGCATCATGCCCCTTAGTGAAGTTCGGGGGCAAACCGTTTCATCCCGTGTGGGAGCAGGTGGGATCGGGCGCTCGCTTTTCGTTAGCCGCCGCCTGCTGGTATAAAATAGCCGGTACGCTCGCGGCGACGCTCACGCCAGCGGCGTCGAGGTAAGGAAATGCGTCCAGACAAGCTGCCCTTCGACATACGAAATCTTCGATTGCCCGCGCTGGCGGGGCTGGTTCTTACATGCTGGATGGCGTCAGGCCAGCAGCCACGCCGCATCGACGATGCCGCGCTCAAGAACGCCGGCAAGAGTGGAGAGGATTGGATTACGTACGGCTCCAGCCTGCAGGAAACCCGTTACAGCCCGCTGAACCAGATTAACGCGAGCAACGTGAACCGGCTCGGCCTGGCCTGGATGTACGAAGTGGGGCCAGGTGGCGGCGGCCAGGAAGCGACGCCCCTGGTGGTGAACGGCACGCTGTACAGCATAACGAACTGGAGCGTGGTGTTCGCGCTCGATGTGCGCACGGGTAAAGAGCGGTGGCGCTGGGATCCGGAAGTGAACCGGGCGGCGGTGCAGCCTAAGATCTGCTGCGGTATCGTGAACCGCGGCCTGGCGCTTTATCAAAACCTGGTGATCGCGCCGGTGATTGACGGGCGGTTGGAAGCGATTGATGCCGATAGCGGCAAAGTGGTGTGGGAGGCACGGGTGGCTTACCCGCAGGACAACTACACGATCACGATGGCCCCGCGGATCGCTAAAGGGAAAGTAATTATCGGAGTGAGCGGGGGCGAATATCCGGTGCGCGGATTTTTTGCGGCCTTCGATGCCGCCACTGGCCGGCAGGCGTGGAAGTTCTACACGGTCCCAGGAGACCCTTCGAAGCCATTCGAAAACTCGGCCATGCGCAAGGCTTCCGCCACGTGGGATCCCGAAGCCTGGAAACTGGGCGGCGGGGGCAGCGTGTGGGACGGTTTAGCTTACGATCCGGACGCCGACCTGATTTATGTGGGCACCGGCAACGGCGGCCCCTGGCCGGAAGCGCTGCGGAAATCGCAGGGGAAAGACAACCTCTACGTCGCTTCGATACTCGCCGTGCAGCCGGAAACGGGGGAATTGCGCTGGCACTACCAGACCGTGCCCGGAGATAGCTGGGATTTCGATACGGTGCAGCAGATGATATTGGCCGACCTTAACATCAACGGCAAAACCCGCAAGGTGTTGATGCAGGCCAATAAGAACGGCTTCTATTACGTGCTCGACCGGCTTACCGGCCAGTTCATTTCGGCGGAGCCGTTCGCGCAGGTGAACTGGGCCAAGGGCGTCGATCCAAAGACCGGGCGGCCCATCATCAATCCCGAAGCCAAGTACGGCACCGACAGCAGCATTCATATCGTTCCGGGGCCGGGCGGAGCCCACAACTGGGCGCCGATGTCTTACAACCCGAGCACCGGTTTGGTTTACATCCCGACCTCGACGGCCAGCAGCTTCAATTACGCCATGGAAAAGGATTTCAACTACAAGCAGGGTGGGCAGAACCTGGGCATTGTGTTCAGCTTCGGCCGTGGCGGCGCGGGATCCACTCAGGCGAAATTGCCGCCGCCCGGAACTCCGCCGCCTACCATCGGCCCTGCCGGGCAGGAGGGGGACCGCGGCGGTGCGCTAATCGCCTGGGACCCGGTCACGCAGAAAGAGCGGTGGCGCAGGCCAGGCGGTGGCAGCATTGGTGGCGGCACCCTGACGACGGCCGGCAACCTGGTGATTCAAGTGGTGCCTGATGGGCGACTGATTGCCTACAGCGCGGATAAAGGCGAGAAGCTGCTCGAAGTGCAAACCAATCTGCGCTCCGGCATGGGCCCGCCGGTCACTTATATGGTGGACGGCAAACAATACATTTCGTTGATGGGCGGCACGGGGCCGCTACCGCGATTCCCCGGCGCCGGTGGCGGCGGAGGCGGGAACAATACCGCCCGGGCCGCAACCAAATCGAATGAGGCACACCCCGGGGTTGACACGGCTGGCACCAATGAACCGCCTCCGCCCGGTTTCGCCGACGGCAGGCCGCAAGTGACGCCGAAACTGTTGACGTTCGTGCTGGATGGCAAAGCGCCGCTACCGGCTCCGCCGGCGGAGGCTGCATCGGGATCGGGCGAGTCGCACTAGGCGCCTCGCTTGACAACCCGCAACACGGTGATAATTTATAACGCATGAGACTGCACGTATCGCTTTCTACATTGGCTTTTGCCCTTCTGCTGGGCGCTCCCGCCTTCGCGCAGGAACCGGTCCAAGGGGCGGCGAACCCGGATTCTTTGTTCCACGACAAGAACAAGAAGCTCGACGCCATGAAGCAGGTGGCCTATCACATCGAGAAAGACCTGCTGCAGTGTAATCATTGGGATGAAGCAGGCAAGTGGCTTACCGAGGCTTACCACCAGCACAATCCCCAGGTGCAATCCGGGCTGGAGCCGGTAATGAAGTTCTTCGGCAGCCGCCCGAAAACCGCTACTTGCGATACACTGACCACTCCAGTAGTAGCAGTCCTGGCCGATGGCGACCTGGTTACGGTAATGACGGCGCGGACTCTGAAGGATTCGAAGGGTGAAACGTACACCACAACCTGGTTCGATACGTGGCGGATTAAGGACGGAAAAGCCGACGAGCACTGGGACCCGGCGACGAAGAGATAGCGGGGGGTTCAATCCTTCTGCATGCGCTCGTATTCCGCGTTGAATTCGCAGCCGATCAGCGCGATGGCGGACATCATATACATCCACACCAGCAGCGCGATGCCGGCGCCGATGGAGCCGTACATCACGTTGTAGCGGCCAATGTGGCGCACGTACCAGGCGAAGCCGGTGGTAGCCGCGAGCCAGAGCGCAGTTGCGAGGACCGCGCCGGGCCAAACATAGCGCCACTGCTGGCGGCGGTTCGGGCCGTAGTAGTAAAGCAGCGCGGTCACCAGGACCGTGGTACCGAACGCCACCAGGTACGACCCCATCCGGCTGAAGAACTGCCAAACCCAGGCGAACGGATTCAACAGCGGATCGACTTTCATCAGATTGAGCATGAAGCGGTCCACCGTGCCGCCGAAGAGAACGAGCAAAGAGGCAAGCAGTAAGGGAACCGCGGAAGCGAGGACAAGGGCCATGGCGACGGCGGAATTCGCCAGGAAGCCGCGGTTCTTCGGTACGCGATAAGCCGCCTGAAAACCTTCGATCAGGCTCTTCACCACGCTCGATGCGGCCCAGAGGGAGATTAAGCCGGCCACAATCAGGACGGTGATGGGGCGCGCGCCGGTGATACGGAATTGCTGGATGACCAGGCTTTCCGATCCGGGCGGCACGATCTGCGCCAGCGTGCGCTCCATCAGATTCGAGACCAGCTCCGCGCGCGTCTGCACCAGCAATGTCGCCGCTGAGGTCAGCACGGGAAAAAACGAAAGCAGCGCGGAGTACGCGGCCCCCTTAGCGATTCCGAAGCAGTTATCGTCGGCGGCGGCCAAGACGCTTCGCCGGAACAGCCAGGCGAAGGTTCCAAATTCCATGCGGCTTACTTCAGAACCACCTTGGCCAAGCCGGTATTGTTGGCGCTGTCGGCCACGCGGATCACGACCAGATGCTCGCCGGGCGCGAGCTTCGCGAGGTTGATTGAGAACGTTTCACGAGGCGAATCGATCACGCCGTCGGAAGGCTCCACCGGCACCCAGTCACCCGCGTCGAGCGAGTACTCACAGCGGCGTAACGGCGAAGCGGCATCCGTCCCGATGAATTCGATGTGCGCCGTGCCGCCGGCGTACCGCAGCATCCCGATCGTGACAACCGGCGGAGTGTTATCGATCAGAATGGGCGCGCTGGTCAGTTGCGCGTCGCGCGCGGCGGAAGGCGGATTGGATTCCCGGTCGGAGGCGGTCACCCGGAAAAAGTACTTGCCATCGGCCAGGATGTCGGAATCGAAGGTGAGCGAGGTGTCGTGCGTATCGCCCCTGAGCAGTTTCCATTCGGTCTCGCCATCGCCCCGGAAATACACGCTGTAGACCAAGCGGTCGCCATCGGGATCTTCGGCCTGCCAGGTAATGGTGATCTGGTCGGTGGAGGCGCGCGGCAGAGTCTGTGTGGGCGTGCCCGCGGAGCGAGCAGGAGGATCGGTATCGGTGACAGTGACCGCGAACGTGCTGGAAGCGCCGGATTGCTTGGAGGCGGCCGCAGTCTGTACGACCGTAATGTTCTTGAGCACCGGCGGCCCGTTCTGCGGCAGGTAGGCCAGCGAGACACCGCTGATTACCGGTGTTGTGCCGGAGGCGCCGCGCAGTTCGGCCTTCCACTGGATGTAGCGGGCGTTGGGGCTGGTGATGCGCGAAGAGGCGGGATTCGTAAGCGGCTCCGACCAGTCGCTCCAGGTACGGTCCGGAGTAGCCGAATTCCCCGAGCGGGTGCGGAATTCAAGCGAGCAGCCAGCGGGCAGATCGGCGCGCCAGCTCAGACTGCCCCAACGCGCGACGGTGCCGGCGTCGTGCACCGGGGCTTCGTATTCGCCGCTCGTTCCAGGCGCTTGACCCAGGCGAAGCACCCGGCCCATATTGCCCGTCGCAGCCAGCACCGAATGTTCCGCGGGCACCAGGCGGGTCGTCTCGGCTTCCTGGGTTTCGAGCACCAGCGTCACGCGGCGATCAGGCGAGAGCCCGTAGATCCGGCCCGAGTCGTCGGTGGCGAAAAGGAGCTGATTATCGAGCTTCAGCAGATCGTAAACGTTCTCCTCTTTCGAACTCCACAGCGTCTCCACGGTATTGTCAGGATTGATCCGATAAACCGCCGATTTTTCCACGGTGGAGTTTTCGGTAACGGGAGTGAACTGGGTGGTGACTTGCGTGGCGGCAGCGGGCTGCTGAGGCGGCTTGGTGGCGTCGGGCGGTTTGAGCTCCGGACCTGGGCCGCTTTCCTGAGCCTCCACGGTGATGGTGGTTGTGGGCGCGGTCACGGCGCCGCTATTATTCAGATTCTGCAACGCCTGCTGGGCGGTCTGGGCGCGCTTGGCCACCGATCCACCCAGTGCGGCGGCGTAAACGGTGCCATCCGGCATGGGGACAATCGAACGGATTTCGGGCAGGCTCGAATCGTAGAGTACGAAGGCTTTATCTTTGGCCGTGATGCGGTAGAGCAGGCCGTTCGGTTCGCTACCGGCGAGCAGGCGCCCTTGGGAATCGACGGCCAGGCCAGTGACGTGCGACTGGCCGGTTTCATAGTAGACCTCACCGTGGCCTGGACCGGTGATGCGGAAAATCTTGCCCTGATCGCCGGTTCCAGCGTAGAGGGCGCCATCCGGCCCAACAGCCAGCGACCATATGTAACGCGCCTGGGGCGCGAAGTACTCGGTGGCTTTGCCCTCTTCGATGCGATAGATGCGCCCGTCGGGCGACGTGCCCGCGTAGAGCACCCCGGCGCGATCGACGGTAATGGCGAAGACTTCGGGCTTCTCGGCCGTCCACAGCAGCGACGAATTTCCGGAGCGATCAATGCGGTAGATACGCCCGCGGTGGCCGGTAGCGGCATATAACGTGCCATCGGGCGCGGCTGCGATACTCCAGACGACTGCCTGGCCGGAGGAGAACACCGTATCCAGCTTTGGCGCGAGAGACAGCCGGCCATCCCGGCTGAGCGAGACGGAGTCGAAGCGCCCGCGGATGAAATCGGTGTAGGAATTCATCTCCCAGGTGGTGGTGCTGCTGGCCCAGAGGGGCATGGCCGCGGCCAGAATAAACGCGGTTTTCATTCTTTTACTTCCGCCAGAATGGTTTTCGTGCCGGAAACCGCCAGGTCGCCGGTATCAATTTCCATCTCGGCTACTTTTGAGTTGCGCACCTGCGTGATGCCGGCCACGTTGGCCTGCGAATTGGAAAGAATCATGGCAACGGAAGCCGGCGGATCGGGCAGTTCCGCGCCTTCCAGTTGAAAGGCCGGATCGGCGCGCCAGAAGCGCACATATACTTTATTGTTGGGGTGCAAGTTGTTCACCGCCGCTATCAATTCCGCAGTCGAGTGCGGTGTTCCCAGAAGGACCTGGCGGAAATCGGCGAGGTTGGCGGTAGTGGCGTCAGAAACCGTGATATACAGGGGGCCCGCGGGCGCTCCCAGGGGCACGAGGTATTCCAGGCTGCGGACTGATTCAGCTCCATTTTCGCCGCCGAGCACTATGTTCACGCGCAGTTTCTCGCCGGGCCGCACCTCGCGGCGGGAGGTGATTACGGAATCGATCGTAAGGGCCTTCTTTTGGTCCAGCGTCTCAACGCGCAGGGAAACACTCTTAAGGTGGAGCGAGGCAAATCCGCCCTGTAATACGTAGGCCACTGGGACGGCGGCAGAAAGCGCAACCTGGGCGGCGGCGCCGTTATCCGCGGAGAAGATGTTGTCGAGGCGCACTGGAGCGGGCGCGTTTTGAAACTCAATCTGCCCGCTCATGCGAATGCTGGCGGCGCCCACGCTGCGCTCGGTGGCGTCGATTGCGGAAAATACGGCCATCTGCGTCAGCAGCGGGGAAAGCAGAGGGTCGTCGATCATCTGCATGTGATAAGAATCGATCTCACGGCCGTTGCGCGAAACCACAATCGAAACCGGCGCCATGGCCGGTCTGCGACCGAGTTCACCCGCCACAGCGGTATCGCGGTCCTGGTCGATGGTGCCCATCCATTCTTTGGCGACCGAAAGCTTGAAGGACGTATTGACGTTCGGAAGAAGCGTGACCACTTCCGAACGGGCGAACGGAATCGCTGTCGAGCCGATAGCCAGGAAGCGGTGGCCGAAGGCGTAGATGCGGCTGCCATCGATATAGGTGACCGTGCCATCCGCGCCCACGCTGAGATCGCCGGCCATCAATTGCACGCTGATCATGGCGCCCGGTTTGAGATCGGCGGGATTGCCCATGCGCGGGCCTATTTCGGCGCCCCCGGTTACCGCCTGCAACGGCTCCAAACCAAGGCGGCGGAGCTGTGGCGCGAAGGCATCAAGCGTGGTCCGCGTAAAACCGCCGAAGGAAATGGGAGTCGCGATGTTCATCAAGCGCGACTCGCCGGCCGGCAGCGCTTCCGGCCTGGCGAACACACGCGTAAGGTCACGGTCACCGAGGGAAATCGGCCGTGCGAGGCTCGCTCGCTGTACGGCGCCGCCTGGGGCCGTTACTTTCACCATTTCTTCAATTGGCCGGATTCCGGCAATCGGATCTTTGGCAAAAGGAAAAGCCATGGCCACCGCGCCGGCGAGCCGACCATCGATATAAACGGGACTACCGCTCATTCCCTGCAGCACGCCGGTGTGTTCAAGCGGCCCGCCGGAAAGGCGCGCAAGTATTAGGGATTGCTTCGGCCCGACATTGTCGAGCACTCCCAGAATTTCGACCTGAAACTCGTCAATCTGATTGCCTGTGAAAACCGTGCGGCCCACACCACGCATACCGGCCCGAATCTCCTTTAGAGGAAAAAAACGAGTCTGCGCCGAGAGGGCGGCGGCCAGCGCGAAAACCGCCGGAACTACGAAGCGGGGCACAGTTCCATTGTACTTGGGAGGGAGATATGGGCAGGAGACAAGAGGCGCACGGCGCCGCCGCTCCTCCCGCTATTCCCAATACCTTTTTGATGTGCGGGTCGCCAGCCGGCGTTCCGCGATCCGGGATTCTCGCCGCTACGACCGGTGTTTTGCCGCGCATGAAGGATTCGCGGCTCAGACCGGCCAGTTTGGAACCACCCTTCGCGATCGGATTTCACCCCGCCATGGGATTGCGGGTCGGACCGCCTGCTGATGATCGATGCGCTTCCGGCGGACCAGACCGAGACCCAACTGCTTAGCGGTTTTCAGAAACTGGGTCTCGATCCGGCGCAAGTGAAGACGATTGTCGTGGGCCACGGGCACGCCGATCACTTTGGCGGCAGCGCGTACTTTCAGGAGCACTACGGGACGAAGGTCTACATTTCGGCGGCGGATTGGGAATTGATGGAACATCCACCTGCCGGGCGCGGCAAGAAGAAGCCGCGAACGCCTCTGCCCAAGCACGACCAGACAATCACGGAAGGGCTGCCGACCTGCCCCCCGGAAATCTCTACCAGGAATAATTTGGAAAGCCACGCAATCGAAAGGGGCTTTTCAGATGAAGAAGACGAAGCACAGCGAAGAGAAGATCATCGCGGCAGTGAAGCAGTTGGAGGCCGGGCGGTCGGCGAAAGAACTGGCGCGTGAACTCGGATTCACTGACCAGACGCTGTATAACTGGCGATCGAAGTACAGCGGCATGGACGTGAGCGATGCCAAGCGTTTAAAGGCGTTGGAGGAAGAGAACCGGCGTCCGAAGACGATGGTCGCCGGCCTGAGTCTAGACAAAGAGGCTTGGAAGGCGGTCATCCGAAAAAACGTCAAGCGGATTTACCGGTTGTACCGGCAGGCGCACCTTGCGGTTCAGAGTTTGCAACGGAAACGGCTGGAACGAGCGGCGCCGGTGAAGGCGCTGCTGACGGCGGCAAACCAGGAGTGGGGGCTGGATTTTGTTTCTGACGCGGTGGCGAGCGGTCGCGGCATCGCCCTCGTTCCCATACAGCCGGGCCGGCCGATGCAGAGCGGGTACGTGGAGAGCTTTCATGGCCGACTCCGGGATGAGTGTCTGAATGCGAATTGGTTTCTGAACGTTGTAGACGCGAAGGAGAAGATCGAACGCTGGAGGGTTGCGTACAACAGCGACCGGCCGCACAGCCGCCAGTAGAATGAATGAGGCATTTCCAAATTACGATTGGTAGAGAAAAACGGGGCAGGTCACAACCAGGGACCTTCTTCGCCAGTCGTGACCCCGCCCACGCCGGCTTCGCCGGGAAGTCCGCCAAACCCACCTGGGACGCCGCCGGCTCCGCCAGTACAGCCAGGGCGGAATCCTATCCATCCGCCGTTCCCCCCGCGTACGCCGCCGATTTCGGGAGGAGGTCCTCCCGGTTCGGGCGGTTCACCACCCACCAACGCGACCCCTCCGCCCGGAGGCGGGAATGGCCCAGGTTCCGGTGCGCCGTCGCCGACGCCAGGACCCGCCCGTAGGTGGTGGGAGCGGCGATACTCCGCCATCTGGCGGAGGGAGCACTGCGGTTCCGCCGATTACTCTCAATTCCAATCCGCCACCGGTATATTCTTTGCCCGAGCCGGATTTTCGTCCGTTGCTTGTTTTCGGGCCTGGCGGTGTTTGGCGCGGTTCGATGGCGTCGAAACCGGCGCCGGCACGCGCAACCAGAAGACGCTGCGCGCTAGCTGGCTGCGGCGCGTTCGCGCCGGGGCTCGAATGTGTAACCGAATCCGCGGACGGAATGGATCAGGGACGGGTTGGCAGGATCGGTTTCCACCTTTTGCCGGAGCCGCAGAACGTAGACATCGACCGCGCGATCGGTGATGGCGCGGTCCTGTCCCCAGACGGCATTGAGCAACTGCTCGCGGCTGAAGACTACACCGGGGCGGCTCATGAGGAACTCTAGCAGGCGGAACTCGGTGGCGGTGAGGGACAAAGCCGCGCCGTTGAGACGGACCTGGCAACTGGTGCGGTCCAACTGCAGGCCACCGGCTTCGAGCACACGGACGGGCATTGCCTGGTTGCGGAACTGCAATTTGATGCGGGCAATCAACTCGCGGACGAAGAAAGGCTTGACCACATAGTCGTTAGCGCCCAACTCGAGACCCACGATGCGATCGGTTTCCGAAGCGCGGGCGGTTAAGAAGATCACCGGGACCGAGGCGAGTTCGGGATCCTTGCGGATGCCCTTGCAAATGTCGAGGCCGTCGGAATCGGGCAGCATGATATCCAGGAGAATCAGGTCGGGTTTGACCTGGCGGCAGAGATCGAGGGCGCCTTTTCCCGTTTGCAGGCCGGTGAGCGCGAACCCTTCCTTTTCCAGGTTGTACTTCAACAGGGATAAGAGATCCGAATCGTCCTCGATGAGCAGGATCTTTTTCATGGCTGAGATCTTTCAGCACCAAATTAACCAGCGGGCCGTTACAGATTTGTTAAGACGGAGTGAATTCGAGATTAAAAGGAGTTAGCCGGCCTGGCACGAGAGGCGCGAGGGCGGGCGGCATCGGGCCGGCCTATTCCGATTCTTCGAACCGGTAGCCGAAGCCGCGCACGGTGGTGAGATAGCGCGGCGTTTCGGGCTGCTCCTCGATTTGCTCGCGCAGGCGGCGCACGTGCACGTCGACGGTTCGGGGCGTGACGTAGCGCTGCTCGCCCCAGACGGATTCGAGAAGCTGCTCGCGGCTGTAGGCGCGGCCGGGATGGGCGAGGAAAAACTCCAGCAGGTTGAATTCGGTGGAGGTGAGCGAAAGCTCGCGGCCATCCAGATAAACGCGGCGGGCGCCGCGATCGAGCCGGAAGCGGCCCAGTTCCAGCACGGCCGGCTCGTTGCCCATTTCCTCGCGGCGCAAGTGGGCTTTGATGCGGGCCACCAGCTCGCGCGTGCTGAACGGCTTGGTCATGTAATCGTCGCCGCCGATCTCGAGTCCAAGCACGCGATCGACCTCATCGGAGCGCGCGGTCAGGAACAGGACGGGAGTCCGGCCGAGCACAGCGGAATGACGAATGGCGCGGCAGAGTTCGAATCCATCGGCGCCGGGCAGCATAACGTCTAACAGGATCAGGTCCGGCTTGAAGTTTTCCAATGCTTTCAGGGTACCTTCCGAACCGCCTAAAACCTGAGTCTCGAAGCCGTGGTGGCTCAAGCTATAGTCCAGCAGCGAGGCCAGTTCGGTTTCGTCTTCCACGATGGCGATGCGTTTGGGCACTCGGGGTTCCCGCAACCGGCGGGAAGCCTTATTGTAACTGCGGGGCGTTCGCTTATTATGAGGAAATGACTACAACGCTGCCACCTGTCGGGTCGCCGGTTGACGAGATCGCCCGCGGCATTATGGATGTGGAACGCGCGCACGTGCTGCAGAACTACGCGCGCTACCCGCTGGTGCTCGAACGCGGCAAAGGCTGCTATGTGTTCGATACCGCCGGGCGGCGTTATCTGGATTTGATCGCGGGCATCGGAGTCAACGCGCTGGGCTACGGTCATCCGCGGATTTTGAAAGTGATTCGCGAGCAGGCCGCGCACCTGATCCATTGCTCGAATCTTTACTACCACCCCTACCAGGGGCGACTGGCCGAACGGCTGGCGCGCATGAGCGGGCTCGACCGGGCCTTTTTCGCGAACACCGGAACGGAAGCGGTGGAAGGGGCGCTGAAGATTGCGCGGGCGCATGGGCGGGCGGTCGGCCCGGAGAAGTACGAAATCGTTTCCCTAGACAATTCCTTTCACGGCCGGACGCTGGGCGCGCTTTCGATCACGGGACAGCCGAAATACCGCGCCGATTTCGAGCCGCTGCTGCCCGGGGTGAAGTTCGTACCGATTAACGACATTGGCGCGCTCGAAGCGGCTGTGAACGAGCGGACGGCAGGAATCTTCCTCGAGCTGATTCAGGGCGAAGGCGGCATTTATCCGCTCACCCCCGAGTATGCGCTTAAGGCGCGGGAACTGGCCGACCGCTACAATGCGCTATTGATCGCGGACGAAACGCAGTGTGGGGTGGGAAGAGCGGGCGTATACTTCGCGTATCAGCGATCCACCCCGGTGGTATTGCCGGACGTGATGTGCGCGGCCAAACCGGTGGCGTGCGGCATTCCGCTGGGATTCGTGATGGCCAGCGAAAAAGCCGCGGCCGCCATCAAGCCGGGCATGCACGGGAGCACGTTCGGAGGCGGCGCGCTTGCGTGCCGGGTGGCGCTGGAGTTTCTGGACATTCTCGACGAAATGCTGCCCGCGATTCGCCGGGTCGGCGATTACTTCAAAGGCGGCCTGGAGCGCCTGGCGGCGAAGCACGCCTCGATCAAGGAGGTTCGCGGATTCGGGCTGATGCTGGGAGTGGAACTGGAGTTCCCCGGCAAACAACTTGTGCTGGACGCCATCGGCCAGCGGCTGCTGATCAATTGCACTCACGAAACGATTCTTCGGTTCCTGCCGCCGTACATCATCACCGAGGGGGAAGTGGATCGCGCGCTGAAGATTTTGGACAAACTGCTGGGGAAAGCCAAAGCCGACCGCCAATAGCATGTAAATAAAAAAGTTCGGGCCGTGGCGCAGCCTGGTTAGCCTGGCGCAGCGACGATGGGCGTAGCCCATCTGGGCGGAGGGGACGTAGGTCTACGTGTTTGCTCGGCGGCGCACACGCTGGCTTCGGAATTTGTCAATGACCTTGGGACACCTGCCCGCATAAATTCGTGTTGCTCCTGTTCGCTCGCCGCCGGGAAGGGCGGCGGGTTGATCCATACGGCGGTAGGCCGCGCTGTTGGTCGGGGATGCGTCCGGACGAAGCGTTCGGGATTGCGTTGGAAAGCCTGGCTCAGAATGAGCTGGCGTTGGGCGATGACCTCGTCCGCCCGGCCGTAGTGGAGCACCTCGGGCGTGAGCAGGCCGATACCGCTGTGATGGTGCTCGGTGTTGTACCAAGGAAAGAAGTTCTGGCAGAAGGCGCGAGCGTGCTGGATCGAGCCGAAGCGTTCGGGGAACTCCGGGCGGTATTTCAGGGTTTGGAACTGGCTTTCCGAGAACGGGTTGTCATCGGAGACATGCGGCCGGCTGTGGGTCTTGGTAACGCCCCAGTCGGCCAACAACAAGGCGACGGGCTTGGAGGTCATCGAGGTGCCGCGATCGGCGTGGATGGTGAGCGAGCCAGGGGCGATGTTCTGCTTGCGACAGGTCTCGCCGATGAGCCGCTTGGCCAACTCGGCGCTTTCGCGTTCGGCGACCATCCAGCCGACGACGTAACGGCTGAAGATGTCCAGGATCACGTAGAGATAGAAGTAGGTCCACTTGACCGGCTCGAGCAGCTTGGTGATGTCCCAGCTCCAGACTTGGTTGGAGCCGGTGGCCAGCAGTGGCGGTTTCTGGTAGTTGGGATGACGGAGTTGAGCGCGGCGCTCGCGGACCTCGCCAGCCTGCTCCAGGATGCGGTACAGGGTGCGAACCGAGCACAGGTAGGTTCCCTCGTCCAGCAAGGTGGCGAAGACCTCGTTCGGGGCCTTGTCCTGGAAGCGCTCGGAATGCAGTAGGTCGAGGATCCAACGGTGAGACGTCGTAAAGTACAGCCCTAAAAAACCCGTGACAAGGCAGTGGACATGGCGAATGAAAGTGGCCCCCATTGTCAAGACCATTTTTCGGGGTCAATAAGCTTAGGGTCGGCGGGATCGTGCCGCGCGTATCGAATTCCAACGAGATGGAGCGCTCCGGACAAATCACCAAACGCGGCAGCAAGCCGGGACGTACGGCCTTGGTGCAATGCGCGTTGATCGCGCAACGGTTCAGCCCCTATCTGAAGCGATACTACGAAAACATCAAGGCGCGGCGCGGGACGGGGAAAGCCATTATCGCCCTGGACTTGTCCCCGAAACTGAGACAAACGGTTAAGACACAATTTTCAGCGAATGGAGAATTGTGTCATGGGAACGCGACGAAAATTCACGAAGGAG